>WNFA01000242.1_pt1 | contig 42780 bp, 36 predicted proteins | sample 5400481 | NCBI WGS metagenome assembly WNFA01 (sample SAMN13153340, study PRJNA577476) | soil metagenome | isolation source: 120 cm saprolite under Douglas fir tree site 2 hole 1 replicate 2 | place: USA:California | collected 2015-04-18 | reverse complement strand
GCTGGGCTCCTACAGCAGGTCAGCGTCTGGCCCTGGCGATTGCTTCGTTGGTCATGCTCATGGTGATGACCTTCGGCTTGATAGGAATTGCAGTAGCCACACAGGCTCCTCCATGGGCGGTTCTTCCAATACTCTTTATACTCGTTCTGTTCTCTTCTGCAGCAGTGATCATCAACATTGTGTTTAACCACAAGCCCTAGATGCCGATTAAGAAATAGTTTTGATGAAAGGTTCTTTGTGTTCCATAACCTTCAGGGATCAAGCCATCTCGTACAGTACGTTTGCGATTGCTGCTAGGGCGGCGGTTTCAGCACGTAGGATGCGCGGACCCAGGGTGACTGGCTGGACACCATGCTGTTGTGCGAGCGTTACTTCGTCAGTTGTCAGGCCGCCTTCTGGGCCGATGAATAGCACGACTGTGATGGGTTGGTGAAGGGGCCGATAAATCGGCGATGGGCGCGATAAATCGACCCCTACGGCAACCGGATCATGTTGTAATCCTATGGTTAATGCTTCGCGCAGGCTGTGGTTGTGTTCTTGTTCCCAGGGTATGATGGCGATTGTGCCGGGGGGGATGTTGTTGAGGGCGTGCATCAGGGGGCGGATGGGAAGCAGTGCTGGTAGACGTGAGCGACCGGATTGCTCTGCTGCCTCCTGGATGATGCGCTGCCAGCGTTGTATCTTGGCGGGGCCAGTTTCTTCGAGGCCGGACATGGAGCGACGGCAGAGGGTTGGGGCGAAGGTGGATACTCCTAATTCGGTGCCTTTCTCCAGGATCCATTCGAAACGCGCTGATTTGAGTAGTCCCTGGCAGAGGATGATGCGGACGGCAGGTTCGCTTTTGCCAGCGCGACGCTCTAGTAGCTGCACTACTACGTCGGTGCGATTGCTCGTGGCGATGGTCGCTAATACTTCATCGCCGCTGTTGTCGAGCAGCAGTAGTTGTTCGCCGATTGCGAGGTGCAGGACGTCTCGCACCTGGTGGGCGATTGGTTTTGGGAGGGACAGCATGGTCCTGGTTCCTGCAACGGGAACTGGGGATGCTAATAGTTCTGGTGTAACAAAAAAACGGTGCATGTTTGTTTTATTTTCTCATAACGAGCGTGACCCAATCGTCGATCATTACCTGGTCGACCAGGTGCAGCCCGGTGGCTAGCAGGGGCTGCTCTGCTTCGTGACGGCGTTCTTCGATGATGCCGCTGGCGATGAGCAGGCCGCCGGGAGCGAGGACGTGGGCGAGCTGGGGGGCGATTGAGCCGATGACTCGCGCAATGATGTTCGCCAGGACGAGGTTATACTGGTGGGCCAGGCGCTCTGCCTCTGCTTCGTCGAGGACACCCAACGTGACAGTCATGCGCTCGCTCAAGCCGTTGGCTGCTGCGTTGGCGGTTGCGCTTTCTACGGCTACGCTGCTGTTATCAAGACAATAGGCACTGGCTGCGCCTAGCTTGAGTGCCGCTAATGCGAGAATACCCGAGCCGGTGCCTACATCGAGGACACGCATACCTGGATGTGTGCGTTGCTCGATCTGTTCCAGGCACATGCGGGTGGTGGGATGCAGGCCGGTGCCAAAGGCCATGCCGGGGTCGAGCTCCAGTACGACTTCCTGCTGCCTGGGTGTGTATGTGCGCCACGATGGACGAATGACGAGTCGCTGGCCGATATGGGTGACATGGAAGTGGTCTTTCCAGGCATTGGCCCAGTCCTCTTCGTTGACGATGCGCGCTTGCAGGTTACCGACGAATTGCGACCCCAGGCTGGATAGGTGCCATAGTCCTTCGGCGATGCGTTGGCGTGTCTCTTCTTCTTTGCCATCGATGGGGAGGTAGGCATGAATGTGGACGGGCTGGCCTGTGAGTACGCGGTACTCCTGGCCCTCGTCTATGAGTTCTATGGGTTCTTCAATGGCTACGCCGCCGGGTGTGTAACGGCTTAAGAGTTCGCTGACCGATTCTACGGCTTCGGGATGTGTTCGCACTGTTAGTTCTAACCAATGCATGAGTGTATTTCCCTATCTTTTTCGTAACTATTGAGGACTGCTCACCACCTTCGGTGGTTCGCAAGAGGTTTTTTGCTGGAGGCATGGCAGCCTGCGGCTGCCATGCCTCCAGCAAAAGCAGACGCGAGACAGCAAGAAAGTAAGCATCTGGATAGCTGCGTTTTTTCTGTCAATGAATATCGAGGTTGTAGTAGTCATAGGTTGTCCTTATTCGGAATCTGCAGGATTGATACACGCATGTCACTGCAGATTCGCCCCGTCGCTTGCACCAATAAGCGTCGGTGGGCGTGGTGAACCGGCCCCCACACATATTATTGGTCGGCCTGGTAGCTAGAACACAGCGGGCTCCATGTATTCGCCGAAGACGGCACGGAAGATGTCCATGATTTCGCCCAGGGTTGCGTAGACTTTGACGGCTTCGATGATGGCGGGCATGGTATTCTCTGTTCCTTCGGCCGCATGGCGCAGGTTCTCCAGTGCGCGCTTCACGGCAGCCTGGTTGCGATCCTTGCGTAGGCGGTTGAGGAGTGCGAGGTGTGCTCGTTCACCGACCTGATCGATGTAGAGGGTGGGAACTCTGATCTGCTCATCCATGAGATAGTCGTTTACGCCGACGATGGTACGCTGGTGCTGGTCGATCTCCTGCTGGTAGCGGTAGGCGGATTCTGCGATTTCACGCTGGAAGAAGCCATTCTGGATGCAGGCTAAGACGCCGCCGAGGGCGTTGATACGATGCAGATAGTCCATAGCCGCTTTTTCTGTTTCGTCGGTCAGGGCCTCGATGAAGTAGGAGCCGCCGAGGGGGTCGACGGTGTTGACGACGCCGCTTTCGCTGGCGATGATCTGTTGGGTGCGTAGAGCGATGAGGACGGCCTTCTCGGTGGGCAGAGCGAGGGCTTCATCCAGGGAGTTGGTGTGCAAGGAGTTGGTGCCGCCAAGGACGGCTGCCAGGGCTTGAATGGCCGTGCGCACGACGTTGTTGTCGGGCTGTTGCGCGGTGAGGGAGACACCGGCGGTCTGGGCATGGCAGCGCATGATCCACGAACGGGGGTCCTTTGCACCGTAGCCTTCGCGCATGAGCTTGGCCCACAGACGCCGTCCTGCGCGGAACTTGGCGATCTCCTCGAAGAAGTCGTTGTGTACGTCGAAGAAGAAGGAGAGGCGTGGGGCGAATTCGTCGATTTTCAGGCCGCGCTTGAGTGCAGCATCGACATAGGCGAGTCCATCGGCGATGGTGAAGGCCAGTTCCTGGATGGCGGTTGCTCCGGCTTCGCGAATATGGTAGCCGCTGATGCTGATGGTGTTCCAACGAGGCATGTAGCGTGTGCCAAACTCGATGGTGTCCGTTACCAGGCGCAGCGATGGCTCAGGTGGGAAGAGAAATTCTTTTTGTGCGCTGTATTCCTTGAGGATGTCGTTTTGCAGGGTACCTCCAAGCGAAGCCTTGGGGAAGCCATTCTTCTCTGCGTTGACGATATACATGGCCCAGATGACGGCCGCGGGGCTGTTAATGGTCATCGAGGTGGTAATTTTGTCGAGTGGCAGGTCGGCGAATAAGATTTCCATGTCGGCCAGTGAGGAGATGGCGACGCCACATTTGCCAAACTCACCGGCGGCCAGAGGGTGATCGGTGTCATAGCCATAGAGGGTGGGCATATCAAATGCCGTTGAGAGGCCGGTCTGTCCCTGTTTGAGCAGGTACTTGAAGCGTGCGTTGGTGTCTTCGGCGGTACCGAAGCCGGCGAACATGCGCATTGTCCACGGTTTGGCGCGGTACATGGTCGGCTGGACGCCACGGGTATAGGGGTATTCGCCCGGCAGACCGATGTCCCGGCTGTAGTCGAGCTCTTCATTGTCCTGGGGAGAGTAGACGCGATTGATCGGCACACTGGACGTGGTCATCAAGTGCTCGCGTTCTGGCATGCGCGCTTGCGACTTCTTGACGGTGGTTTCTTCCCAGTGCCGCTGCTCAGCCTTGAGGTGTTCTAATGTTGCTTTATCAAACAATGTGCCTTGTTCGATTATAGGCTGCTGCCTGGTCTCTGGTGATTTCTGTTCGAGCATGGTAAATGGTTCCTCCTCGTCGAGGTTATGTATGGATGAGAAATGGGTACATTTCCGAGATCGGTTTCTTTTAGGAGTATTGTACCATACTCAGGCCTGGGGATTGTCGGTTGGGGTCTGAATGACGTAGACGATTGGGCTTCATGTCAAGCAGGATTGTGCCTGTGGGTGTATGAAATTGCTGGAGGTAAGCGAGCGTAGGGGCCGATAAATCGGCGATGGGCGCGGTAAACCGGCCCCTACAGGTTTCAGGATTGTGAGTTCATGCTGGTGTAGAGAGCGATACGGTTGCCTGTTGGGTCGGTGAAGATGCCGAACCAGCCGACGTTGGGAATCTCGGTTTTGGGCTGGAGAATCTTGCCGCCGAGCGATGCTGCTCTGGCAAGGGTGGCGTCGATGTCATCGGTCGAGACGTAGATGAGCACTTCGCCGGGCTTGTAGCTGGCGCCCATTGCTTCGCCCACCTTGACGAATCCACCGCCGGGGCCAGGGTCGGCCTGGAACATGTGGTAGTCGAAGCTTGGATCGACCTTGATCTTCCAGTCGAAGAGGTCAGCATAGAACTTGCTGGCCGTTGTGGGGTCGTTGGCGGGAATTTCGACATGGACGACGGAATGGTTTGACACGATACTTCCTCCTTTTTGTGTTTAACACAACATGGACTGAAACAAATTGTGAGGTTCCGAACACAGTATAGAATATAAGTTCTAACATGTCAAGAGGTGTAGGAGATTTGGGTGAGTGTGCTGTACTTCATCTGTGTCTCACGGTTGGTCCGGTACTTGTATTCTGCCAAAGAAGCTATCGCTGGAGAAACCAGCAGCAGCAGCAACCTCCTGTTCGGAAGTGGCAGTGCCCGTTTCAGGCTGAGAGTTGACGATGGCACCATGTTCGAGAATCATCCCAGGCGGGAGATCGGCGTTGTTTGCTCCATTGTTAAAGAGGATGCTTTCGGCATTCTGTTCTCTGCCCTCTGCCATGACCGTCACGACAATACGGGTCTGTTCAGGCACGTGTTCAAAGGAGCCTTGGGCCTCTTGCTCTTCATTCAGGTCGTAGACAGTAGATCTGATCTGGTCTTCCCTAAATCCAGCTTGCTTGAGTTCGTCTATGGCATGATCCGCGGTAGCCTGAACTCTAAAGATGCCCGTTACGGGTGAAGGATTCGTCGTTTCCATATATGAGTTGTTCCTTTCAAAACTGAGTTATCACACCACAAAAGCCAGTAATACAAGAGAGTCGAAGCCAATATTAAGAATCCCTATTGATATTACAGACTTTAACAAAAACAAGTTTCATTTCTCAATAATAGCGTAATATGATTATCCCAAACTGTACCTGTAGAAATTAACAGTATGTACCCAGTGGTTTTACCTGCCTGGAAAACTGGCAGTACGAACAAAGTATTGTACCCTTTTTTAGGGTATACTTTGAGAAAGCTGAAGAGATATCATCATATGTTCCGGTAAGGACCCACTGCTTCTTGACATCCTCCCGCCCCGTAGAACGGGGCGGGATTCCAACGGTCACCCGTTGGATTTCCTGCTTCGCTGAGTCCTGCCTGAGCGGGCTTTGGCCCTCCCAGGTCTTACAGCCTCTCCACAGGCTGACACCGCGAGCCCCGCGGCCAACACGTTTTTTGCAGCATTGATATCACGGTCATGGAAGGTCTTGCACTCCGGACACATCCAGAACCGTTCATCCAGGGAAAGGGAAGCAAGCACATGCCCACAGTGGGAACACCGCTTGGAGGACGGGTACCACTTGTCAATCTTGACAAGCGTCCGCCCATACCACTGTGCTTTGTATTCGAGCTTCCGCACAAACTCGCCCCAGCCCACATCCGAGATGGATTTGGCAAGACAGTGATTGCCCAGCATATTCTTGACCGTGAGGCTCTCGACGCAGATCACTTGGTTCTCGTGAACGATGCGGGTCGAGAGCTTGTGCTGATAATCCCGTCGCCGGTCAGCAATACGGGCATGGATTTTGGCCACTTTGAACCGTGCCTTCGCCCTATTTTTGGAGCTTTTCTTTTTCTTAGCCAGTCGTCGGCTCGCCTTCGCCAGTTTCTTCTCATCCTTGCGGAAGAACTGCGGATTGCCGACGCTTTCGCCTTCCGACGTGATCACCATGCTCTTCAAGCCCAGGTCAAGCCCCACTTGCTTGTTCACAACCGGAAGCGGTTTGATATCTTCTTCCACCAGGATCGAGACAAAGTAGCGGCCAGCAGTATCCTTGGTGACCGTGATGGTGGTGGGCGAGGCCCCCTTGGGAAGCGTCCGACTCCAATGGATGTCGAGAGGTGCATCCATCTTGGCCAGGGTGAGGTAGGTTCCATCCCACTTGAAGGCGGAGGTGGTGTATTCGGCGGATTGATCGCCATGGCGGCTCCGGAACTTCGGATAGGCCACGCGGCCTTCAAAAAAGTTCCTGAAGGCTTTTTCCAGGTGGCGAAGCGCTTGCTGGGGAGGCACACAGGACACCTCATTCAGCCAGGCATATTCCGGCTGTTTCTTCAGGTCGGTAAGCATGGCCGAAGTCTGATGATAGCCAATGCGTTCTTGCCGCTCATAGTACGCGTCGGTGCGCAAGCGCAGCGCCCAGTTATACACGAAACGCGCACAGCCAAAGGTGCGAGCAAGGATTTGCTTCTGCTCGTCCGTCGGATACCATCTGTACTTGTAGGCGCGTTTCTGTTTCATAGTTCACATTGTAGTACATACTGTGTGATATATCAACAGTTTTTGCACGCGTTCGCGTGCGTTCTTTCCTCCCGCCCCATTCGATGGGGCGGATGTCCAGAACGGAGTTTTTATGAAACAACAGATAATGTTCGGCTCAAGAGACCCAGGACCAGGAGCGGACGAAAAGTTTAGCATAAAGAAAGTTCCAGGTTCGCTTGCGAGCTTACCGCGTGTATTGCGCCTGGTATGGTCGACCAGCGCGCTGCTGACGATCCTGTTGGGACTCTTGAGTCTCTTGCAGGGGTTCACGCCCGCCTTCAGTGTCACGATTACTGCCCTGGTGATCGATAGTGTTGTGCAAGCGATTCGCATACACAGCACGTCTCCTATCTGGTTTCCAATAGGTTTACAACTGGGGATTACGCTGCTCTCCAGCTTACTCAGTACGTTGAGCAATATCGTGCAGCAGCTTTTGCAGGAGCAGGTATCGAACCGTGTGCAGCTGAATATTCTGAAGAAAGCCAACACGTTGGACCTGGCTTTTTTTGAGAATCCCGAGTTTTACGATAAGATGCGACAGGCCGCGAATCAGTCCACCTACCAACCAGTCTCGATGATCTCTCAGACTTTCGACCTGGGCCGTACCCTGGTAACCCTGATTTCAATGATCTTTTTGCTGCTGCACCTGGCATGGTGGCTTGCCATCGTGGCGCTCATCGTGCCTATTCCCGCCTTCTTCTCCAGTACGCGTTACGGATGGAGAGGCTATCATCTTATGCGTCGTCAATCGCCGGAGCGTCGCCTCATGTCCTACTTCGTTTCGTTGATGACGACTGACACATACAACAAAGAAGTGAAACTCTTCAATCTGGGCAACTTCTTCACCGGCAAATTTTGGGACCTTGCTACTCAGCTTTACAAACAGGACAAAAAGCTTCTTGTGAGCCGCTACCTGACCAACTTTGGCTGGACAGGTCTAACGGGCGTGGCCAACGGTGCCATCTACCTCTATGTTGCATTGCAGGCCGTAGTGGGTCGTATCACGCTGGGTGGGCTGACATTGTACACTCAGACGGCAGTGCAGGTGGGACAGAGCTTCCAGGGCTTGTTAGGCGGTATCTCCAATACTTACGAGAATACATTGTATGTGAACACGCTCTTCGAGTTCCTCGAATACCAACCCAAGATTGTGTCACCGTCGAACCCGCAGCCGATAGATCCCTCCCTTGAGGCGAATGGACTCGATATAGAGTTTCGCAATGTCAGTTTCACCTATCCGGGGAAGGATCCTGAGACGCAGGCTGCCCTAAAAAATGTGAGCTTCAGAGTACATGCAGGTGAAGCCGTCGCCCTGGTTGGGCGCAACGGTGCGGGGAAGACGACGCTGGTGAAGCTGTTCACGCGTCTGTATGACCCGGATGAAGGCGAGATCTTGATCGGGGGTCGCAATATCAAGGAATATGATCTGAAGGAGTTGCGCGAGCAGGTTGGCGTGATCTTCCAGGATTATGTGAACTACTATATGACGGCACGTGAGAATATCGGTGTGGGGCGTGTGGACAAGATCGAGCATAAGGAACTGGTCATGAGTGCCGCGCGCAAGAGCGGAGCCAGTGATGTAATTGAGCGACTCCCTCAGGGCTATGAGACGATGCTTGGGCGCTGGTTTAAGGATCTAAAGGATAGCACGCAGTTGAGTGGCGGCGAGTGGCAGAAGATTGCTCTGGCGCGGGCTTTTATGCGCGATGCACGTATTCTTATCCTGGATGAGCCGACGAGTTCGCTCGATGCACAGGCTGAGTACGAGGTGTTCAAGCACTTTCGCGTCTTGACCGAGGGGAAGACCGCCATTTTTATCAGCCATCGCTTTAGCACAGTACGCCTTGCGGATCGCATACTTGTATTGGAGAACGGTAGCATTATTGAAAACGGCTCGCACAAGGAACTGATCGCCCTGGATGGCCGCTATGCGGAGTTGTTCAATCTTCAAGCGGAGGCATATCGATAGCGGGCGGAGACAAGCTCCCCTACGGAGATGTTCAGGTTAAGATTTTTACGAAGACTTCCGCAAAAACTACCCAAAAGTCTTAGAGTCAAGCTCACCGCTCCAACGGGTATGTTATGGTTTTGATGTTGCTAAGATAGCTTGGATCAAAGCGCTCCAGACTTGATATCGTTGCTCATTTGTGCCAGAAATGGAGGCTGCTGATTTTTCCAGGACCAGCAACGATATCATCGTCTACTACCCATGTTGTTCGGTTCTCCATCCCTGCGGGGAAAAGTGGGAAAAATGGGGACTTACTTGCCCCACACGGGCATACCTGTCCCCCAGACAGGGTGCCACAAGGGTCCTCACCCAACTCCACTCCATCCCCGCCCCTACGGGGGACGCGCCCCTAAGAATCCTGCTTTTTTGTCATCCTAGCGTGCAAAGGAACAGTAACATGAACATCGACACCGTACGACTCTCGCATATTTTGGAGACCAACGAACTGACTAACCTCAACTACTTCTTATCCCACACCGCTTTCATCGTTTCCCACAAGAGTGAAAGCGTCGAAACCCTGCTTGGAGTGCTCTGGTACCTTCCCATAAACAGCCCGATCATTGTTGTGACAAATTGCCCAGAAAGGCGTATGGAGGAGATCGAGAAAGGGCTGAGAGAACATTTAACACATCACAAAGAGATCTACCTGGTACATCAGAAGGATGAGGGTATTGCCGATCTCTTCAGGAGCTATGGTGTCAATCATATCCTTGGTAAGGATGGTAACGTTGTAAATGGGAAGGGAGAAGGCATGTACATCGGTACGCTTTGTGCCCTTCAATTGGGTTATCCCGAATGGGTTGTTTTTTACGATGCGGACAACTTTGTCCCCAGTGCATTGTTAGAGTACACGTTGGCCATGAGCAGGCTATTTATGTCGGCTCCAGCAACTGTCTCATACCAGGAAAGCGATGCGCTGGTTGTTGGTGGACAGGTGGGGGGGTGGGCTACTCCAGATTTGCACAATGTGCGCATCTGCTGGGCATCCAAACCAGAGCTGGGCAGCAGAAATCTGCAAGCCAAGTTGTTAGGACGCTGTACAAGGGTAGTATCGCCGCTTTTTAGCACGCTCCTGGAGGAGTGTTTTGGCATAGGGAATTATGCCATAAGTTCGTCCAATGCTGGTGAGCAGGGAATGACCATCAAGACGGCAAAAACGTTACGCTTTTCAGCGCGGTTCTCCGTCGAAACGTTCCAGATGCTCGACTTTCTCTTCAAGGCTGCTGAACGTAGAGACTATTTGGGGAGCGCGATACTCCAGCAATATCAATCGAAAAGCCCTCATTTCCACGATAAAAAAGGAGATGAGCACATCAAGAAGATGATCGCGGAAAGTTTGGGGAGTTTTTTCCACTTTGAGGGATGCCTGCCCTACAAGGTCAAGCGTCAATTGCAACAGGTGTATGACGATTTGGGCCTGGAATTGATGTATCCTGCGGTGTACCCATCACTGCAAGATTTGCACGTTGGGAGGGATGAGGATTTTGTGAGCCAGTACAGGCTCTTCGAGAAGGAGGATAGTCGGGAAACGGATCGTTTGCCTGCGGTGGTAGCGTACGCCTCGGTGTAGTGCGCCACCTATTGGGGAAACGCTATAGCACTCGGAAGTCCTGTAACCTCTTTTACCAGGGCCTTTGGTGATTGCCAAAGGCCCCATTGACTAATGACAGCGACGTCTACATGAGGAGGCCCTCTCCTCTTTTGACCGCTTGCTTCTTGCTCGTGTAAAGCATTAAGAAATCTTTACTGATTTGGTGCATTTTTAACCAAATCTTAACTCTATCAACACTTACATCCATATGTGTCTATCTTATCCTTAAGAAGGAGGTCAAGCTGCGTTCTCAACAAACCCAACTATCTATCGCCGAAAGCGTTGTTTCGGTGAAGTGTCAGAATTTTTGAAAGTGAGGTCATTATATGCATTTCTCTCTTCGCTCGAAGGTGAGCATTGTACTGCCATTCATCGCCCTTCTTGGGCTTCTCGGTGCACTTATGATGAGTGGAATATTTCGAGCGTCTACGATCCACGCTGCCGGCGATTCCCACAGCGGGGGCTTCTATCGGCAGACAAACCTGGTTTCGGACCTTCCCAATATCGCCAGATTTCAGGACACGAATCTGGTTAACTCCTGGGGTCTGTCACATAGCCCCACGAGCCCTTGGTGGATTTCGGACAATGGCACAGGACTGGCCACTGTGTATAAGGGTGACGGCACACCATTCCCCGTAGGCTCACCCCTCGTGGTCACGATTCCACCACCAGCAGGTAGTCCTGCTGGGACGACAGCAGCCCCAACCGGCAATGTCTTCAACCCCACCAGCGACTTCGCCGTCCCTGTCCCACAAGGCCCTGCGTCGAAGCCGAGTATTTTCATCTTTGCGACCGAAGACGGCACAATATCCGGCTGGAACCCGGGCGTTGACCCGACCCATGCTATCCTGGCGGTGGATAACTCGGGGGTGACTCAGGGTGTATTCACAGGTGCGGTCTACAAAGGGCTGGCCCTCGCGCAAACCAGCTCTGGCAACTTTCTCTACGCCACCAACTTTCGCTTCGGAACCGTAGAACAGTACGATGCAAACTTTCATTTCGTCCGTTCCTTCACCGACCCAGATCTGAATAAACAATGTGATCTTACTGTACTTACGAACCAATGTTTTGCTCCGTTCGGCATCCAAAACATTGGTGGCAAACTCTATGTCACCTTTGCCCTCCAGAAAGCGGGTACGCCGGGTCAGCCAGGTACGTTTAAGCATGACGACCAGGCAGGCCCAGGCAATGGGTTCGTCGATGTCTTCGACACCAACGGGAATCTCATTCAGCGCTTCGCTTCACATGGCACCCTCAACTCTCCATGGGGCCTGACCCTTGCCCCCGAGGGTTTCGGTCGGTTCGGCAAGGACCTGCTGGTGGGCAATTTCGGTGACGGTCGCATCAATGCTTTCGAACCTGATACCGGTGCCTTCCGTGGCCAACTCAAAGATCAAGAAGGCAATCCAATTACAATTAACGGCCTATGGGGACTAGGCTTTGGGAATGGTGGCCTCGCCGGTCCTACTGACACGCTCTTCTTCACGGCAGGCATCAACGATGAGGCGGACGGTCTCTTCGGCTCGATAACCAAGGGCGAAGGTTAAGGTAACCGCTGTAAGGGCTCCTGTAGGTGTTAATTGGTTTGTTCAAGTGGTCCTTTGGAAGGGCACCCGCAAGGGATGCCCTTCAACCGTGTTACCATTAAGGTGTGATGAATAGCAACTTCTACCTCGTTTAATTTTGTCGCAAGTTCATCGCAAAGTTCTGTATCCCAGTCCGTAGATCATTACCACCGACCTCAAAGAGATCATTGTGACCACCTCCCTGGATAGGGAAGAACGTCACCGAACCGTCATCTCGTGCTGCTTGAACGAGTTTTTCGGCCATGGCAAAGGGAACGAGTTCATCCTGTGTTCCATGTCCGATAAAGATTGGGCATTTAACAGTGGCAATCTTGCGCAGGTTGTCGAAGCGCTCTTTCACGCACAAGCGGACTACTGATTTGGGAACTAATGGCACCATTACAGCGGCCTGATCAGGGATGTTCGTGAAGGCAGCGAAAGCCATCAAACCGGCGGTATGCTTGCGAGAGGCAAGGTCAATTGCCACGGCTGCACCAAGAGACATTCCACATATGATGATCTGAGTGGAGGATATATGCTGAATTTCTGTCAGGTATTGGTAAGCTGCGTCTGCTGACTCGTAGCATGCGAATTCGCTTGCATTGCCGCTGCTCATGCCATATCCTGGATATTCGGTGATGAGCACATTGAGTCCAAGCTGCCGGAAATATGCAAATTCATAGGATGATGTATGGAGGCGTGTTCCATTCCCATAGAAGTACAGGAGATAGAATGGTTCGTTGGAAGGTAGTTGTCCAGTGGCTAAACCGAACAGCAGACCAATCTGATGACCGCTCTTTGTCGCGAAAGGGATAATGGACGCGCCTGGGTAGACTTGCTCTAGAGTATCCCTTTTACTCTTCAGCAAGCTACCGGGAAAGATGAGTATGTTCTTCATCTGCGATATTCCAGGCATGTACAAGACCAGCCTTAATCGGTTCTAGCTACCTTCTCTCCACCCCCAACCCGCGCTCTACTTCCATCAGATCATACACCCCACCCCTTTGCACGTACCCGCCTGTGAAGGGGTCCTCGGCCAGGAGCATGGGGGTGTCCAGGTCGATGAAGCGGAACCCACCGAGGCCTGCGACGAAATGGGCGGCGGCGCTGGTGGCCAGACGCGATTCTATCATGGCACCGATCATCAGTCCGATATGATTCGCGCGGCAGACGGCGGCGATGTCCAGGGCCTCGACGAAACCGCTCTTCATTAGCTTGATGTTGATAACGTTGACGGCTCTCATCTCGATGAGACGGGCGACGTTGGCGGCGCTGTAGGCGCTTTCGTCGGCGGCGATGGGGATGGTGGTGTGCTGTGTGACGTAGCGTAAGCCTTCGTGATCATCCTTGTGTACAGGTTGCTCCATCAAGAGCGGGCGGATATCGTGGTCGTCCAATGCCTCCAGGCAGAGGAGCGCCTCGTTGGTTGTATAGCCCTGGTTGGCGTCGAGGGTGAGGCCAAGGCCGGGGGCAGCTTCACGAATGGCTTCGACGCGGGCGACATCGTCGAGGATGTTGCCACCGACCTTGATTTTGATGCTGGTGATACCACGAGCTACGATGTCTTTTGCCAGTTCGTAGCCGTGTTCGGGCGTGACCAGGGGGATACTCATGTCGGTTTCAGCGGACGCGCCGGCACCACCGAAGAAGACGTAGAGCGGTATTCCGTAGGAGCGAGTGAGGGCGTCTAGCAGTGCCATCTCCATGCCTGCACAAGCGGTGGCTTGACTGAAGTAGACGCTATGCATGAGTTTTGAGAGCGTACGCCAATGGGCAGCGTCCTGACCTTCGATGAGGGTAGCGCAACCGCGAGCGGCGGCGAGTGCCGTTTCTTGCGTCTCGCCGGTGCTGGGAGTGAAGGGTGCGCATTCGCCATAGCCTCTGCTGCCGTCGTTGAGCGTGATGGTGATGAGGACATTTTGTGCCTCTGAAACGCTGCCGGTGGCGATGGTGAATGGCTCCAGCAAAGGGATGTTGAGGGGTTCGACGCTGATTGAGCGAATGGTGGTGCGTGACATATGCTACTCCTGACTATATTGGGTCTACATCCATCAGGGGGAAACAGACCAACGCAGGCATACCTGTCCCCCAGACAGGGTTCCACAAGGGTCCCCACACCACCCCCGCCCCTACGGAGCCCATCACCCAGAAGGCTCTTTCCTACAGACTGGTTCGGTTGCGCTGGCGGTCTTCGTGGCGCTCAATTGCCAACTCGATCAGACGGTCCAATAATTGCGAGTAGGAGAGACCACTGGCCTCCCATAGCTTGGGATACATGCTGATCTGGGTGAAGCCCGGGATGGTGTTGACCTCATTGATGTAGACTTTGCCGGTTTCTTTCTCCATGAAGAAATCGACACGTGCGAGACCGCTGAGGTCGAGGGCAAGAAATGCCTGCACAGCCCAACGTCTCACGTTCTCGGCAGTAATATGTGGAATGTCAGCAGGGATGATGACTTGGGACTTGCCGTCGATGTACTTGGCGTTGTAGTCGTAGAATTCGTTGCTGGGGACGACTTCTCCGACGACGGAGGCGAGGGGTTCGTCGTTGCCAAGAACTGAGCATTCAAGTTCGCGGCAGTCGATGCTGCTTTCAATGATGATTTTGCGGTCGTACTCCGCGGCGACATTTATGGCGTGTTTTAATTCGTCGCGGTCGTGGGCCTTGTTTACGCCGACGCTTGACCCCAGGTTCACAGGTTTGACGAAGCAGGGATAGCCGATGTGCTCCTCGACAGCATCCAGGATCTCCTCTGGTGTACGTTCCCACTGGTTGCGCCGATAGGTGTGCGAGTCGACGATGGGTAGGCCGACTGAGTGAAAGACCATTTTCATTTTCTCTTTGTCCATGCCGAGGGCGGAGCCCAGGACGCCACAGCCGACGTAGGGGACGTTGGCCATTTCCAGTAGTCCTTGCAGTGCGCCATCCTCGCCATAGGTGCCGTGCAGGACAGGGAAGATGACGTCGAGTGTACCCTCAGAGCCAAGCTGTTCGTTGCTGCGCACGGGGATGAGACGACGCAGGCTGGGGTCACCGGTGAGGGTGACGGCGGTTGTTTGCTGTGGGTTTTCGTAAGGGTTGGTGTCGGAGGTGATGTGCTGTTCGGCGGTCTGCAGTTGGGGCGGTTCTACGCCTAGTAGCCAGGAGCCTTCTTTGGTGATGCCGATGGGGACTACTTCGTATTTGTCTTTGTCGAGGTTGGCTATGACGGATGCTGCGGAGGCGAGTGATACTTCGTGTTCGCCGGAGCGGCCTCCGAAGATGATGCCGATGCGAATCTTTTTTTCTGCCATCTCTTAGTCCTTTCTACTTCTAAGGTATATTGTAACTCTTCAGGACGCCTCACCGCCTGCGGCGGTTCGCAAGAGTTTTGTTGTGAGCTTTGCAGCCTGCGGCTGCAAAGCTCACAACAAGAATAGGCGAGCCGTGGGTGCCTATGCCTCCTCTACCTCTGGGACCTGGAGTTGCAAAGCTCGCAGTAGCAAGAATAGGTGAGCCATCAGAGGCGGCGAGAAGACAGGCACCTGAATAGCTATAGCATATCTAGCATTGTTTCTATATGCATACCTCGTGATCCTTTGAGGAGGACGAGGTCGGCAGGGTGTAAGTGTTGTTTAAGCAGGTCGGCGGCAGCGCGTTTGGCCGCTTCCAGTTCGGAGCCGGTTTCTACGGCAGCGAAATAGTAGGTGTTTTCTGTAGGCATACCGGCTTGCGTTGCTCCTTCGATGAAGTATCGCGCCTGGTCGCCGATGGCGATGAGGTAGTCTATGACGTTGACCAGTGCGGCTCCAGTAGCGAGATGCTCGGCACGGGCATAGGGGCCGAGCTCGAAAATGTCACCTAGCAGCGCCCAGCGTTTGCCGCCTGGGGCAAGCGCGGTGGCTTGCATGGCTTGAGTGATGGCGATGATTGATTGGCGGTTGGCGTTATAGGTGTCGTCGATCAAGGTGCTGCCGTTGGGTCCTGGCTTGATTTCGCAGCGTCCTTTGGCGGGGGCCAGTTGCTCTAGAGCAGCGCGGATATCGTTGAGCGGGATCTGAGCGGCGCACCCTGTCGCGGCTGCAGCCAGTGCTATGGTGACGCCATGCTCTCCTGGCAAGCGTAACTGCACGCGTGTTTGCTGTCCGTGGTAGCTGAGGGTGAAGCTGCGTCCGCGCAGGGGATCACCGTCTATGTTACTTCCACGCAGCTCGGCACCTTCGCCCAGGCCGTAGTAGAGGACATGGGCTGATGTCTTCTCGCACATAGCTCGTACGTTGGGGTCGTCGTAGTTGAGGATGGCGATGCCATCTGGTGTGAGGACCTGCACGAGTTCGCTTTTGGCGATGGCGACTCGCTCCTGGGAGCCGAAGAATTCGAGGTGTGCTGCGCCGACGGTGGTAATCACCGACCAATCGGGGCTGGCGATATCTCGACAGAGCCAGGCCAGTTCTCCGACCCACTGTGCGCCCATCTCCAGGACGGCGTAGCGGTGCTGTGGCTCCAGGCGGAGGAGGGTGAGTGGGTAGCCAATTTCGGTGTTGTAGGAGGCATAGGTCTTGAGGGTGGAAGCTTGCTGACTGAGGACGGCGGCGACGGCTTCTTTTGTGCTGGTCTTGCCATTGCTGCCGGTGATGCCTATGAGTGTGGTGTGCTGCTGACGCTGTGTGCGTACTCGAGCAGTTGCGTGGAGTGCTTTGATGACGTCGGGGACGACGATTTGCAGGAAATGAGGGGGTACATCGCTGGCGGGTTCGCAGCAGAGTGCAGCGGCGGCTCCAGCTTGTGCTGCTGCGGGGATGAAGCGGTGGCCGTCGACATGCGCTCCTTTGATGGCGATGAAGAGGTCACCAGGTTCGATGTGGTTGCTGTTGTCGCGTGCGGCGGGGAATATGTGTGCCGGGTCGGGTGGTGTTGCGCTATGCAGGTGAACCTGCTGACCGCAGCCTTGCAGTATGTCGTTGAGGGTGAACATGGTGTGTCCTCTGCTTTTCCCGGATGGCCTTTTTCGTTGGGGAAATTATATCATACGATTGCGGGGTGATATACTGATCCCGATTTTTGAGGGTGGTCTGCGAGTGATTGCAGATGAGAAAGGAGAGGAGAGAAACGAATGCGAGCGATTGTAATTAGCAGGCCGGGTGGGCCGGAGGTGTTGGAGGTTCAGGATGTGGAGACGCCGGAGCCGATGGGTGAGCAAGTGCGTGTGCGTGTGCGTGCGTCGGGGGTGAATCGGGCGGATTTGTTACAGCGCGCTGGAGGGTATCCGGCGCCTGCGGGGTCACCCGAGCATATTCCGGGGTTGGAGTTTGCGGGTGAGGTTGATGCTATTGGGCCGTTGGTGCGAACGTGGAAGCCGGGGCAGCGGGTGATGGGATTGGCGGGTGGTGGCGCGCAGGCGGAGTATATTGTGACGCATGAAGGGTTGCTGGTGGAGATTCCGCAGAATCTGGATTTTGTGCAGGCGGCGGGGGTGCCCGAGGTGTTTATGACGGCTCATGATGGGTTGTTTACGCAGGCGGGTTTGCAGATGGGTGAGCGTGTGCTGATTCACGCGGCCGGCAGCGGTGTGGGGACGGCGGCGATTCAGCTTGCACATGCGGCTGGGGCAACGGTTTTCGGGACGTCGCGTACCCCGGGGAAGCTAGAGCGGGCGAAGGAGTTGGGACTGGATGTGGCGCTGTCGGACCAAAATTTTGCTGCGGAGGTGAAGCGTTTGACGGATGGCAATGGGGTTCAGGTTGTGCTTGATTTTGTTGGCGCGGCCTATATGGAGCAGAATCTGGAGGCGTTGGGGATGTGGGGACGGGTGGTGTTTCTGGCGATGATGGGTGGGGCGCAGGCAAATGTGAATCTGGGTATGCTGATGGGGAAACGTATTTCGATACAGGGCGTGACGTTACGTACCCGGACGTTGGAGGAGAAGCTGGTGGTGACGCGGCGTTTTGCGACGCATGTGCTGCCTTTGCTGGCGAGTGGGAAGGTGCGGCCGATCATTGAGCGGGTGTATGCGATGGAGGAGATTGGAGAAGCGCATCGGGCGATGGGGGAGAATAAGAATTTTGGGAAGTTGATTGTGAGGATAGAGTGATGTGTTAAAGCATCCTCGTGTTCGCAAGTGCGATGTCGCTGCGAACACGAGGATGAATGAGACTTTCTCAGGAACAGTACCCGACGAGGTATGGTCCTGAATCACCTTCTCGGACAGATGGAGGTGACGCTGGCGAAGGGAAATCTCCTATACGAGAGGTGTGACGGATAAGGTCGGCGAGGGTTTGACCCTCGACATATTTCATGACCATGTAGGGGGTGGGACTTTCCGATTCCGGCGGTCGAGAGACGTTGAAGTCGTAGATTTGCACGATGTTAGGGTGTTGCAGTGAAGCAATGACCTGTGCTTCGCGTTCAAACCGTGCGACGAAGGAGTTGGAATTAAAAGTATCAGTGAAGGATTTCCCTTCACTGATACCTTGTCTCGTCAGGCGTTCAGGCCAAGCCAGAAGTTAATCTAGTCGCCTTGGTGACAGTGGCTGCTTCCACCAGGATGCCCATTCTTAGAAGCATTCGAAGTCGTTGAAACGGCAGAAGCGGCGGTGGAAGAAGCGGTGGTGGAAGAAGCGGTGGTGGCGGAAGATGTGGTGGGGGATGAAGATGCAGCCATTTTCATTACAACTGCTAAAGCAGTTGTTAAAATCGCAGCTGTTAAAGTCGCCAAACCCGGAGTTGCAATTGTCAAACTCGGAAAAACCACAGCTGTTAAAGTTGTCAAACCCGGAGTTGCAATCGAACTGATTGAAACCACAGCCGCCGCTTGCCGTCTGTGTTGATGCGGCCGTGTGTGCTGATGCCGTGTATGCTGATGCCGTTCCGGTAGAGATTAACAGACCGAACACGAACACCAAACTAGCAAGAACGCTCAGGAATCCCATCCTGAAAGGTGTAGACCGTAGCATAAGTTTTTCTCACTTTCTGTAGTAGGAGAGCCTATTATATTGTGTACAAACTCTACAAGAAACAAACCAAGGTATTGGGCAAGATCCTTGTTGCCCCTGCTTGCGAGCGTCAGTGGGCTCAATCTTGATGGGCAACTTTGGCAATTAACAAAGGTCCTGCCAAAGCTAACGCAAACTGTAACGACTCAGGTATTCACTTTGGACCTATTCCAAGGCCTGATGAGGCAACGATTTCGCAAGCGAAGATGCCTTATGATCCTGCTTAGCAACTGGCTTCATCACTGATCCTATCCGAGTAGTTATCTCAAACTATTAAAACTCATCGGTGTCCGCCTGACGGCACTATAGTATCTATACCACAAAATAGATAAATTTGTAAATACCCCACATTCCGCCACTTCGATTGACAGATTTCCTGAAAGTAACGCTAATTGATAATTTTCAAAGGCACTTTGGGGTGTTGCGGGAAGGTTTTAAAAGCGTTCGAGGTAAATTACACACAGAACTAGGCGCTTATCAACACCTTGACCATCTCGGCTGGCTGCGCTCCACCGGAAGGATTATCCGGGTAGAAGACTACAACTCCTTCTTCAGCACTACCGGGATTGAGGCTGGAGGTGTAGGTTACACTGATGGAGAAAGTGGTGCTTCCATGTACGGTGGTGTGACCGATATCGGTGTAGAGATGATCCAGGATGGAAACTTTACCGATAACTCCCTCAAAGCCACCATTTCTACTGCTGCCTTTTACCGTGACAGGGCTGGTGACTGATGCACGGCTCTGGGGAGCGGTAATAAGCGGAATCGTGCCAATTGCTACAAGGATTGCTTCCCAGATGCCTCCGTTGGTGTTGCCTTCAAGACGGCTGAGGCTGACCCTGATCTGTTTGTTTGGACCACTAGTTGTCACAAGTACAATAGCGTCGGTATCACTTGCGCCACCGCCACTCTCTACTGATGCGTTGGCAGAAGGCCACTTGAGCAAGTCCATTGCCAGGTGACTGGCGACTTGCGTGGCGGTGGTTTTCCAGAAATCTTGTCCCTGGTTGACCATTGCCTGGTCGGTTTCGGCCTGGTAACGAGTCAGGTCAGGGTAAATGCCGGGGAAGGTTGTTTGTACCAGTGCACCTGCTGCGTCGGACCATTTGAACTCGCGGAAGAGGTCGACTGTGAAGTCTGCGGCAGTTTTGCCTTTGTTGATGCTAGAGTTCGGGTCGGCCTCACCGGTGAGGACGGAGTTGTAGCCGCTGATTTTGGCTTCGCTGTCAATAAGACCTGCCAGCTTGAAGATCTGATTTGGGCTGTTGCTGGTGATGTTGTCGTAGACGTAGACATTGAGGTCCGCACTGGCACCGGTATGCACGGTAACCAATGCTTGCAGGGTAGGGTTGCCGACGAGGTTGGCACAACTGACCTGCTCTGTTCCTTTGTGTGCGACATCTGCGTCAATGATGGTGTCCCAGTGTGATGGAGCTTTTACTGCGTCAGGACAGGGTCGCGCGCCTAAGAGTACCTGCGGCGTTTGCGTTGCAGTGGGGGAGTTGTTACCGATTGTTGGCGTAGCTGTGCCGTGGTTTGAGGATGCCGGTGATGAGCTAGTTGGACTACAGGCGCTGAGGGTGAGGGTGACGCTGAGCACGAGCGAGAAGAGCAGGCATGCGCCTGGGAAAGCGTGCCTGGGATGCTGCTCTGGTGTGCGGTTCGTCATCTCCGTTTCCCTTTTTAAGTAGCTCGGTTCTGTTCAGCTGATCTATAGATGCATTGTAGAGGGCTGCAATAGGGATGTCAAGAAGAGAACATACTTGACAGGAACCGTCCTGCATCTTAGTATAGGACTGGCTCCAAGCACCGGGTGAAACACTAGACTTTAAGTCGGAGCTGCGGATATGGAGGGAATTAGCTATGACAGATAGTCCTCGTGCGGAACGTAACCGTACAGTTGTGCTTTCGGCACAAGAAAAACAAGCGTATCTTTCTCGACTACTGCGAGTGAATACCTGCATCAATGGAAGTTTGATCGCAAACTCTACGATCAACCAGGATTCATTCAGTACATTACCCTTACTCGAAAGTCGTTTCATCGATTTGCTCTTTATTGACCCGCCTTACAATCTCACGAAATCTTTCAATGGAAAGGTATTCAGGCAGAGAGACTTAGACGAGTATGCAGTATGGTTAGACTCTCTGATCAAGGAGCTAGTAAGGCTGCTGAAGCCTACCGCGTCTATTTATGTTTGTGGGGATTGGAGATCATCGGCTGCAATTCACTATGTTCTGGACCGCTATTTTATTGTTCGTAACCGTATTACCTGGGAACGTGAAAAGGGTCGAGGTGCAATGACGAATTGGAAAAACTGCTCTGAGGATATCTGGTTCTGCTCGGTATCAGATGATTATGTCTTCAACGTTGAGGCGGTCAAACTGAAACGGAAGGTTATCGCTCCTTACAAAGACACTAATGGGAAGCCTAAGGACTGGGAACAAACTGAGGAGGGTGATTTCCGTTTGACCTACCCTTCTAATATATGGACGGACCTGACAGTTCCCTTCTGGTCAATGCCTGAAAATACTGATCATCCAACCCAGAAGCCAGAGAAGCTCCTGGCGAAAATCATCCTGGCTAGCTCACTTCCTGGGCAACTCATCTTCGATCCATTTCTTGGTTCGGGCACGACGTCAGTGGTGGCGAAAAAACTAGGACGCAAGTATATCGGGATTGAAATTGACGAAATGTATTGCTGCCTGGCAGAGAAAAGATTGGATTTGGCCGAGAGAGATAACGCAATTCAGGGATACTCACAGGGAGTCTTTTGGGAGCGAAACACATCGGCAGAGCAACGACCGACCGAACAAGGTATTCCCAATGCACAACTCAATCTTTTCGAGGAGGCTGCGAGTTGAAAAGCAGCTTGTTTCATACGGACCAGTACCTGAAGGTTGAGCAACGCATCGTAGATTTTCTCAATGCCAGCCAGGATTACCTTTCTGCTACCACGGTTAAGAGTACAAGGGCAGTTGGTGATGCTATCCAAGATATATTGGCTGAGAATTTTCAGGAAATACTGGGCGACGAACGAGCCAAATACTCCACTGGATGATCGAGTTGTGTAATAGGCTATTTGAGTTCTATCCAAGAGAGATTAGCAAAATTGGGCGGCGCATTGAGTATTTCCAGAAGGTCAAAGCGTTCTGGGAGAATCACTCCGAGGACTGAACTTGAAACTCGCACTCACAATCACTCCGCAGCGCAGTACGCAATATAGCGACATGACCGAAGCTCTGGCTGCACCCGAACTGCTTGCCAGTCCGCTTGGACCGGCTATAAGCAGTGTTGAATCTGTGACGTTGTCGGGGCAGGCACACTTGCTTGTGACTGTTGATGAGCCAACGCGGGCGGAGACAAGCTCCCCCACCCTTCCCCGCCCCACCCCCGCCCCTACGGTACCGGCGATGCTCGATATTCTTTCTCGTTTGGGTGCGACGAGTGGGGTATACGAGTATTTTGAGCGGATTGGCGAGGTGGAGGGGCCTCTATTGCGTCCGTTGGAGCCAGGCTTTACTCCGTTTGTTCCGTTGGAGATGGCGGAGGTGCGTCGCTATAAGGGTAAGACGAATGAGGTTTTCACGCGGGTATTGCTCAATATTGCTGTGTTTGCAGGAGGTTATAGTGGGCGGTTTGCCGAACGGTTGAGAGTGCTGGATCCTCTTGCGGGTGGCGGGACGACGCTTTTTGTGGCGCTGGCGGCCGGCTATGATGCCTTCGGCATAGAAAGTGAACGGCAGGATGTTGAGACGACGGCCGTTTTTGTCAGGCAATATTTGAACAGTGAGCATATCCCGTACAAGGAACTGGATGAACGCGGACGCCGAGCGGGCCGACGATATCAATTCGAGGTCGGGCGCAAGGGGAAGATACGCATGCTGGTGCTGGCACATGGCGATAGCAGGCAGGCCAATCTGCATATGCAGGAGGTTCCGGGCGGGCCACGTATGCATGCGATAGTTGGGGACCTGCCCTATGGCATTCAGCATTTCGGCGAGATTGCGGAGATGCTGCGTAAGGCGCTGCCGGTGTGGGAGCGTTTGCTGTTGCCTGGTGGGACGCTGGCGCTGGCGTGGAATGCAACGCGCATCGAGCGTATGGCGATGGTGGAACTGGTAGAGCGGCATACACGCTTGAGAGTACGCGATGATCCGCCGTACACGCAGTTTGTGCATGCGGTGGATCGTGTGATTAAGAGGAGAGATGTGTTAGTGGCTGTTTCAGCAGGTGATGGGTAGGCCTCACCTATGACAGCAATTACGTGGCTTGCCAGACCTGAGCGGTTTTGTCGTTGCTGCCGGAGGCGATACGGGTGCCGTCGGGGGACCAGGCGACGGTGTTGACGATGTCGGTATGGCCGCTGTAGGTGAAGACGTCGCTGCCGTCGGCGGCCTTCCAGATGCGCACGGTGTTGTCGGCACTGGCTGAGGCGATGCGGGTGCCATCGGGAGACCAGGCGACGGTGTTGACGGCAGCGCTATGGCCGCTATAGGTGAAAAGATCGCTGCCGTCGGCGGCCTTCCAGACATGCACGGTCTTGTCGGCACTGGCTGAGGCGATGCGGGTGCCATCGGGAGACCAGGCGACGGCATTGACGGCGCCAGTGTGGTTGTTATAGATGAAGACAGGATTGCCATCGGCGGCCTTCCACACTTGTGCGGTCTTGTCGTTGCTGCCAGAGGCGATGAGGCTGCCGTCGGGGGACCAGGCGACGCAATTAACGGCGCCAGTGTGGTTGGTGTAGGTCAGGACAGTGCTGCCATCAGTGGACTTCCACACTTGTAAGGTCTTGTCGTTACTGCCAGAGGCGATGAGGCTGCCGTCGGGGGACCAGGCGACGGCGTTGACTCCGAATGCATGGTTACTATAGGTGAAGAGGTCGCTACCATCGGCGGCCTTCCAGACATGGACGGTCCTGTCGGCGCTACCGGAGGCGATGAGGCTGCCGTCGGGGGACCAGGCCAGCGAATGAACGCCGTCGGCATGGTTACTATAGGTAGGGATGATGTCAGACCCGGTATCTGCATCCCAGATGTGTACAGTATGGTCATCACTGCCGGAGGCGATGTTTGTGTGATCGGGCATTACCTGCCCCCCAGGCAGGGACCCTGCCTGGGGGGCAGGTAACCAGGCAACAGTGTAGACATATCCGAAGTGGCCATAATAGGGACGGAGGAGGGTCCCTACAGGTATGGGGGTAGGTGTGAGGGTAGGTGTAGGAGTAGAAGGTTTGGTGGTAGCCTCGACGGGGTGCGAGAGATGCGCTACCCAGGTAATACCGCTCCCTGCGGCAGCCGTGGTTACCAGGCCTGCAAAGCCCAACAACAGGGTGCGCCGCGAGATCCGGTAGTTGCCTAGTTGCTGGCCTGCACGGTTGAGCATATTCAACGCGAACTATTGCCTTTCAAACGTGGGAGCAGTTAGTGGATGAGCAAGCTGAGTAGGGAGATGAGGGCAAAAAGTATCACGAAGACGATCGTGATGTTAAAGATCAACCGTTCTACCCCGCGCCTGGTTTTGAAGACGGAGCCAGCGCTGCTGCCGCCGAAGACGCTACCCAGACCTGCTCCACGCACTTGTAGCAGGATAAAGATGATGACGGCAATGCAGAGGATGATCTGCACTATGCGAATTGCCGGGAGCCATTGTGCCAAAGTTTATTCCTCACTCTCGTGATATTGAGTCAATTCTGTTTGTGTGACTGCACCATACTATACAGCAACTGCGAAATTATTACAAGGTTTCAAGACTTGTAGAACACTTATCCTTATGGTACAATAAAGTTCGGGCGAGGACATTGATTGGTCCCCGCCCGAACTTATTGAGAAAAGCGGCACTTAAACAGATGGAAATTTCCTGGCTTGGCCATGCTTGCTTCCAATTGCGTGGCAAGAACGTTACATTGATTACCGATCCCTTTTCTCCCTCCCACGATAAATCGGGGAGCTACACAGACCTCCCGCAAGGGGAGCCCCGACGGCTGGGTAAGATCAACGCCTCTATCGTCACCATCAGTCATGATCATCCAGGGCATAACTATGCCGCCGGGGTGGGTGGCAAGCCGTACATCGTACGTGGCCCCGGTGAATATGAGATAAGTGATGTGTTGATCATTGGCGTTGCCTCCTATCACGACAATAAACGCGGTCAGGAGCGCGGACGCAACACGATTTACGTGATCCACATGGATGACCTGGTCATCTGTCATCTAGGAGATTTGGGCCATACGTTGCAAGAAGAGCAGTTGGAAGAAGTTGCAGACGCCGATATCTTACTGATCCCAATTGGCGGACAGAGTACACTTAATGTGGCCCAGGCCGCAGAAGTGATCAGCCAGGTGGAACCACGTATCATCATTCCTATGCATTATGTGGCAGGAGCCCCGGCCAATCCGCTGGACAAATTTTACCGTGAAATGGGAGTGGAAGTGATGAACACACAGCCAAAACTGACTGTAACTCGTAACAATCTGCCTGCGGAAACGCAGGTTGTCATTTTATCACAGCGCAGCTAACGCACTAGGTAAGGAGGATAGGATCCTATGTCGAAATTCATTTTTGTGACTGGTGGTGTGGCGTCATCGGTGGGAAAAGGGATTTGCGTAGCTTCCCTGGGATGCTTGCTGAAGAATCGCGGCGTCTCCGTCTCACTGATGAAGTTAGACCCCTATATTAATGTTGATCCCGGTACGATGTCGCCTTACCAGCATGGTGAAGTCTTTGTGACTGATGACGGCGCAGAGACTGACCTCGATTTGGGGCACTATGAGCGTTTTACCGACGAGCCGGCCTATCAGATGAATAACGTCACTACTGGCCAGGTATATGCTGCTGTGATTGGGAAAGAGAGACGCGGTGAGTACCTGGGTGGCACTATTCAGGTGATTCCGCATATTACAAATGAGATCAAAGAGCGCATTCACACAGTAGCGCGCCGCTCCGACGCAGATGTGGTGATCGTAGAAGTGGGTGGCACCGTTGGTGATATCGAGGGCGAACCATTTTTGGAGGCGATCCGCCAGATGCGCAAGGATGTTGGGCGCCGCGATGTGCTGTATCTGCATGTGACGCTGCTGCCATATCTTGGTGCGACGAAGGAACTCAAGACAAAGCCTACGCAACATAGTGTGAAGGAGCTATTGCGTGTAGGCATCCAACCCGATGTGATCCTGTGTCGCTCGGACTATCCTGTGAGCGATGAGCTGCGCGAAAAGATTGCTCTCTTTTGTAACATCGAAGCGCGAGCAGTTGTTCCACTGATCACTGCCGAGACGATCTATGAAGTGCCATTGATCCTGGAGGAAGCCGGTCTAGGGACGTACCTGGTTGAGGAACTGGGTCTTCGCGTGCAGGATACCTGTCTCCCGGACAGGGTGCCACACTTGCAGGAGTGGCGAAGCCTGGTTGAGAAGATTAAACGCGACCGCCCCGCATTGACGATCGGGCTGGTTGGTAAATATGTCGAGTTGCATGATGCCTATCTCTCAGTAACGGAGGCCTTGCGCCACGCCGGCTGGTATCATGATGTGGATGTGCAGATCAAGTGGATTAACTCCGAGGCTTTGGAGCGTATGGGCGAGTCCCACGATAAATCGGGGACCTACACCGAAGTGTTGGAAGACGTAGCCGGTATCATCGTTCCGGGTGGTTTTGGGCATCGCGGCATAGAGGGGAAGGTGAAAGCCGCTAACTTCGCACGCCGCATGAACAAGCCTTACCTGGGACTGTGTTTGGGTTTGCAGGTTGCTGTCATCGATATTGCACGCAATGTATTGGGACTGAAGGGTGCCAATAGCAGTGAAATTGACCCGCAGTGCTCGGATCCGGTGATTGACCTGATGCTTACACAGCGACAGGTGGCAGAAAAGGGTGGTACCATGCGGCTTGGTAATTGGGTTTGCTGCCTGACGCCGGGCACGAAGGCCTATCAAGCGTATGGTGAGCCGATTGTCTTTGAGCGCCACCGCCATCGCTATGAGTTCAACAACGAATTTCGCAAGCGCATGGAAGCCCATGGTATGGTGATCAGTGGTCGCTCTGCTGATAATAGCCTGGTCGAGATTATTGAGCTGGCCGACCATCCGTGGTTTGTAGCTTCACAGTTTCATCCTGAGTTCAAGAGTCGTCCCAATCGTCCTCATCCGCTCTTCCGTGATTTCGTAGGGGCATGCCTGCGTGCGGCGCGAGAAGAGCAGCGAGCAGAGGTAGTAGAATCAGGTATCGAGATATAGCCATGTTATATCTGAGCCAACTCCTTGGCACGCCTGTTGAAGACTTAAACGGGGTGCGTATAGGGAAGATCATTGATGTAATGGTACCGAGGACGGAGGTGGGACAGGCTGAGCCTACCTATCCAAGTGCGTTGTTGGTTGAAGGGCAGGCGGACCAAAACTGGCATGTGCCTATTGAGGCAGTCGAATGGCACGGAGCTATCCTGCGACTGAGGGTGCCTGTGGAGCAATTGAGCGTGCAGTCGGTGCCACCAGCGGAACAGGAATTGAGCCTGGCACATGAGGTGCTCGATAAACAGGTTATCGATATCGAGCGCAAGAAGGCTGTGCGGGTGAATGACGTCTGCCTGGGCGATGACTGGCATATTCTAGGCATCGATAACAGTACCTTGGGACTGGTACGTCGTCTTGCGCCATCCTGGCTGCTGGGCACGAACATTAGAAGGTCTCCCACCAATCTGATTCCCTGGGAACATGTTGAACTCATTGGCACTCAACAGCCTGATGAGCGGCTTTTAGAGGAGACAGGAACCCCTGAGACCGGTACACAAGAAGCCGGAGAGACGCTCCGGACCCGGTCGGGAACACCTGCACGCACACCCAGTGGGCATCTTGCAGAGCTTCACCCTGCCGATATCGCCGACATTGTGCATCAATTGACCCCAGGAGAGGGAGCACGGCTGCTCGAAGGACTGGATGATGAAACTGCAGCCGATGCGCTGGAGGAGATCGATACAGAGCGACAGAGACATATCCTGGAAAATATCAGCGCCGACCGTGCGGCTGATATTCTGGAAGCGATGGGACCTGACGAGGCAGCTGATCTGCTGGCGAAGCTGCCGGAGGAACGCGCTCAGGAACTGCTGGCCCTGATGACGCCGGAAGAGTCAGAGGATGTGCAGGATTTGTTGAAGTACGAGGAAGACTCGGCAGGTGGCCTGATGACCACGGACTATATCGCCCTGGATGCGACAAAGAGTGTTGCAGAGGCGCTGGATGCTGTACGTACCAGCGTCCAGGAGCAGGATATACGCGCTGCTTACGTGTATTGTGTAGCAGATGTGTCCCAGGATGACTGGCACCTGCTGGGTGTGGTTTCGTTGTGGGATTTGCTGGTGGCAGTACCGACACAACTATTACAAGAACTGATGGAGACGGATATAACGAGCGTGCGTCCTGAAACTGATCCACATACTGTTGCCGAGATCATGGCAAAATACAACCTGCTTGCCGTACCTGTGGTGAGTGCAGAAGGCATCCTCGAGGGTATAGTGACGGTCGATGATGCCCTGGATGTTCTGCTACCTGCGGAACGGCGCCGCAAACCAACGAGGATGTATTAGCCTGTAGCTCCCCGATTTATCGTGGGAGTCCATGTGAACGTACGGAGTCAAGCGCTTCCAGCACCTGCAGGATATCTTCGCAAACCTCTACCATCACCTGCGGCAACCACTCTTCCGGGCGTGGATTATCTGCCACAACCTCCTCTTCATCATCTTCTTCTTCCTCTTCGATCTCGCGATGACGACGGGGGATAAAACGCCCTGATGCATGATAATGTTGGTCATCATGCAGATCGTGCAGGCCGCGCATGCCCTCGGGATGCCAGATAGGCAATTCTACACGCTGTTGCAAGGTGATAGCTTCGGGTTGCAAGCGGCTATCGTGTAAGGCCATCGTGATGCCCGGGCGAGTCTCAATGGCACGGCTGCTGTGCTCGCTTGCCCGCAATTTGAGCATCTGAATGAGAGAGAACAAGACCGTGTCGGAGATGGTTGCTCCATTCAGAAGCAAGCTGTAGGAGAGGTCTATGACCAATGCTGGGATGTCGCGTGTATGCAAATGTGGGCAATCCTGCCCAGGTTCATGGAAAAAGTCACAGATGCCGATAGGGCCGTCGAGTGAGAGGGCAGTATCCAGGGTACCCCAGGTAAAAGAGATGGTGCAGGTACTACGATTTTCTGCCTCTTCGCAGCTTCCACTATGACAGGTAGAGGCGAATTCACGTTCAAGCGAGCGTGAATTGATCCAATGCTCGGGGTGTGTCGTGAGTGTGACGCCGGAGGCTGCCTTGAGAAAGTATGCGGTGATATCTTCGTAGGTTAACATGAGAAACTCCTCGCCGCCTATGTGCGCAACATGCGCTGGTTTTTTGCCGTGCGGCGTGTTTCTATTATTAGCGATGTGGGGGATGTGTGTCAATGGGTGTCAATCAGTTCGCGCTCTCCCACGATAAATCGGGGAGCTACTGGATATGGTCTGCGATCTGCGGACCGGTAGTGAGACTTGCGTGGATGGCGAGTTTGTGGTGTGATCGAAGCAGGGCGGGGGCAAGCCCCGCCCCTACTATACACCATAAAACAAAACCCTAATACATGGGGCGAATTGAGCGAATGACGTAGTTGGTCACGCCGCCGGGGGTTGAGACGCTGACCTCATCACCTTCGCGATGGCCCATCAGTGCTTTTCCGACGGGTGATTGGTCGGAGATACGGCCCGCTTTGGGGTCGGCTTCGAATGTTTCCACAATCTTGAAGGTGCGTGTTGCGCCGGTATCGCTCTCGACTTTGACTTCCATGCCGATGCGAACGATGGCAGGTCCTTCTTCATCGGTGTGCATTTCCGGTGTCATGATGTCGGCCACCGAGAGCAATTGCTCTAGTTGAAGGATCTCGCCCTCAATTTTGGCCTGTTCATGCTTGGCGTCTTCGTAGGCACTGCTTTCAGTGATATCGCCAGCTTCTTTGGCGTCATGGATGTAATCGGCGATCTCCTTGCGCTTGACGGTACGCAGGTACTCCAGACGCTCTTTCTTCTTGGCGAAGCCATCGGGGGTCAGATGATATATTTTCTGCTCTGGCCTTGCGTCACTCTGTCCACTAATATTCATTAAGAAACTCCTCCCTGGTTTGAGGTACCCGACCTGTGTGTCTCTGACCTTGTCTTGTACAGCGATCCGCTTCTGTTCTGAGTAAAAGATTCCTCGCGCCGCTCATTTTGTGAGAGCGGTGGTACACTTTTTTCGGGAAAGCGGATGGAACACTGGGCGACAGTGTCTGTACGTATAGACGATCCTGCCGATTGCTACCTTTTCCTCGTTGATTGAGGCGGCCACCTTCGGTGATGCTCGATAAATCGGCATTCTACTGACCTCACTCACAGGTACGCAATATGTGCGTGAGAGAGATTATACGTTGTGGAGTGCCGGACGTCAAGGGGGCTACGGACCTCACTCAAATGAATAAGCGACGAGCTGGCAGATACGTTTGCTCATAGAGCGTGTTGTATATCTCGACTGCCTGTGCGTCAGGCTCATAGATCTGAACTGTGTGCCGGACCGAAGAGGCTGCTTCCTCGCCTGAGCGAAATATATTCGCACCCATGCCCGCGAGCAATGCCGCACCAGTTGCGGCAGCCTCAGTAATATGAGGTACCTTGATCGGACAACCGGTTATTTCTGCCTTGATCTGTAACAAAAGTGTAGCTTGAGTAGTGCCGCCAATGACAGTGATTTCGGGGTGAGGTGGTGCGATGCCCAGGGTACACATCACCATCATATTATCACGCAGCCAGAAAGCGAGACTTTCCATCAGTGCTCGCACCAGCTCTGGACGGTTGTGAGAAGGTGTCAGGCCAAGAAAGGCTCCGCGCGCGGAGCTATTTCCATATGGCGTGCCAGAGCCAAGAAAGGAGGGCAAGATGATAGCGCCACGTGCACCAGGAGGTATCTCTGCGGCTTCACGTAGCGCCTGGGCATAGTTCTCCGGGGAGACGGTCTCTTGTTTTCCCTGACCATAGAGCAATGTAACAATCCATTCAAGCGCGCCTCCGGCGAAGTTCAGCGTGCCCAGGGTGGCGTAGGTATTGTGTACGACGTAGGCATAACTGTTGAAGCCAGCAGCCAATAGTTCCGGACTGGGACGGAAGGCGTTGCTGACTGCCATGATGACGCTGGCTGTACCTATTGACTCCAGCAGATGGCCTGGGCGTGTCACGCCTGCGGCTAAGGCGCCGCAGAGATGATCATGTCCGCCTGTACTGACAATTGCCTGTTGTGGCAAGCCGGTCTGCTCAGCAACTTCTTTGCTCAAGGTGCCAACGGCGGTGCCACTGAGAAAGGCAGGTGGGAACCAGGCTGCAGGCAGCCCTGCCTGCTCGAGGAGTGGTTCTGACCAGGTGAGTGTACGTTGATCAAAGAGCATCGTGCGTGAGGCAATGCTATAATCAGTAGCAAAGCTCCCACTAAGCTTCCACAACACAAAATCCTCAATGCTTAACCAGTGATGGATACGCTCAAATACCTGTGGAACGTGATTACGCAGCCAGAGCAGCTTATTCACGCCAAACGTTGGGCGTGTAATATGTCCCGTAATGGTAAAAATGCGCTCTCGACCGGCGATGTTCTCCCACCACTGTGCCTCCGCGACTGTACGCTGGTCATACCAGGCAATGGCAGGATGCAATACGTTTCCATCAGCATCCAAGGGGAATGCTGACTCCCCCATACTGGCAACAGAGATCCCACGGATGCGTTCAGGTCGATCACAGTGCTGAACGGCAGCTTGAATGCTCTGAAGGACTGTTCCCCATAGGTCTTCTGCGTAAAAATCGCTCCATTCCGGCACTGGATGGCGTGCTATGGTGCGGCTGCTGCCGACAGCACAAATACGCCCGGTTTCTACATCGAAAATGACTGTCTTGGTATTCGTTGTGCCAACATCGATGCCAACGAGGTACATGCTAACACTCCTTCTTTGATTAGCCTGAGTTTGATGATCCAGACCTGCTGCGGCAGTCTGACTAATCAAAGTGCGAAGCAGCCCAGGATCATCAAACTTATACTCATGCTCAGTGTGTGAAGATGAGAGCTGCCTCTTCACGAGAACACCTTTTTGATGCTATGTATAACGGCTTGCTGATCTATCTTAAGGGCCGTTCCTTCTTGCTTTGATTAGCCCGACTCCTTGACAGATGCCCCCCAGGCATCTGGGGTCGGGATCATCAAACTTATCTTAGCTGCTTTTTTGCAAAATATGCAACGCGTCATCCACACTGACATCATGGTGAACGAGAGCCACCAGGGCTTGTGTCATAGCCGTGGGGGATGTGGCTTGCCAGACGTTACGACCAATGACGATACCAGCAGCTCCCGCATCCAAAGCGTCACGAATGGATGTTAGGAATTCTCGGTCACTCTGCGTTTTCGGACCACCTATTCAGCGACTTTGGTGAAACGGTAGATACGAGGATCAAAAAACTGGTCAAACTCGTCATAGCTAGGACTCGAAAATTCGGAAACGATAGCTCCTTCGTCTCCCGATTGGAACCAGTGCCAGGTATTCGGCGGGATCGTGTACTGGTCACCAGGATGCAGTTCGATCTCGTGAAAGATCGTGTAGTACGGTTCGCTGCCTTCTGGTACACGCGCTCCAATAGCCTGACTCGGCTCGCCTTCTACATAGAGCCACACCTTGCCCCACCGGCAACGAAACGTCTCCTGCTTGCCCGGATTGCTCTCGCTCAGCGGCGGATGGCGATGCTGTGCACAGGTCTGACGGGCTATCATGACAAGCTCTTTTGCACAGTAACGATCATTGTTGATATAAATGACAAGTTGCAGACCTGTGCGCTCCAATTCGCTCAAGCCGAAGTCAACCACCTCGATCTGCGTCTGTTCCTGCGGTGTCAATACAATACCAGCCTGAGCTAATGTCTGCGTCACCTGCTCTTGCATCTGTCGTACCTGGCTTTGAGTTAACATAGCTGATACCTCCCTGAATAGGAATGAAATGACTTCTGGAGGGCGACCTGTAGAGTGCCGATTTGATTAGCCCGACTGCCGCGGCAGGTCGGGCTAATCAAACTATTTATCGAGCACGTGGTCTCTCTACCTCCTCAAGTTGCTGTCTACACTATCTGATATCTTTTTCGCTCGGGTCATGTGTCGTAATGTGCACCTCCTCTGGCGCGTCATGAATCTGTTTGATCACCCGAGTGTATTCAGCACCAACCATCAAACCCACCACTTCATTCTCATTGGTTTCGCTGATGTTTCGTTCACCGGCTTTGCTTCCACGACGCATCACGACCACCCGGTCCGCCACAGCAAAGACATCCTGCATATTGTGACTAATCAGGATGACGGGAACGCCCTGATTGCGTAAAGTGCGTATCAGTTCCAGCACTTTGAGTTGCTCTGGTACACCCAGTGCGGCAGTTGGCTCGTCCATGATCATTAAACGGGCGTTCCAGTACACAGCACGGGCAATGGAGACCGCCTGGCGTTGACCGCCAGAGAGTTGGCTGGTAGGATTGCGCATCTCAGGAATGCGGATATCTAGTTGATCGAGGACCTGGCGTGACTCGCGAAGCATATAGGAGCGATCAAGCACTCTCAAAATGCCGAGTTGATGGCGCATTCTCTCGCGACCCAGGAAGATGTTTGCACTGGCATCGAGATTTTCGCACAGAGCCAGGTCCTGGTAGATGGTTTCTATCCCGCGCCGTCGTGCTTCCAGCGGCGTAGAGAACGATACCGCTTCACCATTAAGAAGAATCTGGCCACCGTCGGGTTTATAGGCACCAGAGATCATTTTGATGAGCGTTGACTTTCCCGCACCATTGTCTCCGAGGAGTCCTATCACTTCGCCGGGGTGAATGTCCAGGCTGACATGATCTACTGCGACCAGGCCACCAAAGCGTTTATAGAGCTCTTTGACTTGTAAGATAGGGTGTACATCAGCCATACTGTGTTTCTCCTGTTCCCATTAACTGCGCTCAACCAGCTGTTTTTTCGCCTGATCGACAAGAACAGCCAGGATAATCACTCCGCCCACGGCAATGAACTGCCAGAACGGATTAATGCCCAGAAAGATCAGGCCATTTTGGATGATCGCGATAATCAGCGCACCGATCACCGTGCCGAGGATGGTCCCCTCGCCACCCGAGAGCGAGGCGCCACCGATAATCACCGCCGCGATGGAGGTGAGGAGGAGTGGATCACCCACATCTGCGGCCCCGTTGCTGAAGCGCATCGTGTAGAGTACACCCGCCAGGGAGGCCAGGAGCGCAGAAAGCATATAGATCAGAATGGTATGACGAACCACGGGGATACCCGCGCGCCGCGAAGCCTCTTCGCTCCCACCAACAGCGTACGTATGTCTTCCAAAGCGCGTCTGCGAGAGCAGCCAGGCACAGATAAGGACCACAACGACCAGGAGAATCAAGGGGAAGGGAAGTAGTTGAACAATCTCACTGGGACGTACTCCCTGTAGATTTGAGGGCAGGTGGAAGAAGCTCAAACGTCCATCGGGTAGGAAGTAAAGCAGGTACGCATTGCCGATCTGGCCGATGCCATTCGTTTGTATGCTGACAGGTTGTCCACCGGAGAGAATAAAGCCCGCACCACGAGCTATACCGTACATACCCAGCGTGACAATGAAGGGCGGCACACGTAGTCGAGCAATGACCAGGCCGTTCACCAGGCCGGGAATGAGGCCAACGATCAGGCCGACAGCCAGACCGGCCAGCACCACAACGGGCAGTGGCGCGCTACCCCCTATGCGGCTCATGACCAGGGCCGCAGCGACTGAGGCCATGCCCATCACAAAGCCTACCGAGAGGTCGATGCCTCCTGAGAGAATGACGAAGGTTTGACCCAACGCCATAATCAAGACCAGCGACATGTCTGCCCCAATAGTTTGGAAGTTAAAGATGTTCAGGAAGCCTTGCCCGGTGAAAGAGAAGAAGATAATCAGCACGAGCAGAAACAGCCATGACCATCCCCTACTTACGACATCAAGTGGCCTCAGAGCTATCTTCCTTGGCAGGCTCTGGTTTGCATCTGGTGTAGCTACATTAGACACTTTCATAGATCGCTCCTTTGCCGGTGGCAAGAAGCCACCGGCCTGCTAGCTAGCTACTCTTATAGATGGCGGCCTGCGAAGCTGGATCGTTCACATTGGTCTTGTCGATGACGACATACCCTGTGGCGACGCGCTTCTGAATGGAACTGGTTTTACCAGTCAGAGCGTACAACCCGTATTGAACAGCGGTGCTACCCATGTCAGCTGGTTTCTGGGCAATGACCAGGTCGACCGCGCCGTTATTGAGGTCATTGATAGCCTCCTGAGGCGCATCAAAATTTGCGATCTTGATCTGCCCCTGCTTATTGGCATTCTTGACGGCCTGGGCTGCTCCCTCAGCGCTGAACAGGTTGGTGCCAAAGATGCCATTGACTTGTGCTCCCTTGCTGCTGGACAACAATGCCGAGACTTGCTGGGAAGCGAGAGCGGCGCTATCGTTGTCATAATTGGAGCCAACGAGCGTCACCGCCCCACTGGTAGCTTGAATCGCCTCTACACATCCCTGTTGCCGCTGATCGGTGGTACTGATACCAGGCGTCACATTTTCAATGTAAATCCCACCCTTATTGCCGATGGCTTTGATAAGGGCCTCCCCGGCGATCTTTCCTCCCTGGACATTATCGGAGCCAATGTAGGACAGCGGGAAGGTCACAGGACCAGTTGCATAGTTGCCATCGCCAATAAAGGTATCGACAGAAATGACCTTGATGCCCGCGTTATTCGCATTCTGCAATGGCGCGATCATGGCTTGCTTATCGGTTGCCGCGATAATCATCACGTCGACCTTCTTTGCGATGTAGGCATCAACAATAGGTGCCTGGAGGGTAGCGCTGAACTGAGCAGGTCCATCGACGAGGAGCTTCACCCCTAGTTTATCCGCCATCTCCTGCGCGCCTTTCTGCATCGTGACGTAGAAGGGATCGCCCTTGACACCTTGTATCAGTACAAAAGTGTAGGTCGTGGAGGTAGGGCCAGAGGTTGAGGTGCTGCCTCCACATGCGGTCAGGAGGCTACCTCCGGCGATGACGGCAGCTGTTCCAGCGAGAAATTCACGGCGACTAAGGGATTTTTTTCCAAGTTCTGTGTCTTCCATCTCAAGTTTCTCCTTCCTTGAAAATAGTACATACAAACGACGTTCTGACTAAAGACGGCTACGACAATAACAGTTAATGCCTCCTTTCCTCTCCTCTGCTCAAATTAATAAGCGACGAGCTGGCAAATACGTTTGCTCATAGATCGTGTTGTAGATCTCGACTGCCTGCGTGTCAGGCTCATAGATCTGAACTGTGTGCACGACCGAAGAGGCTGCTTCCTCGCCTGAGTGAAATATATTCGCACCCATACCTGCGAGCAATGCTGCACCAGTTGCTGCTGCCTCAGTAATCTGAGGTACTTTGATCGGGCAACCGGTTATTTCTGCCTTGATCTGTAACAATGGTGTAGCTTGAGTAGTGCCACCAATCACAGTGATTTCGGGCTGAGATGGTGCGATGCCCAGGTTACAGAGCATCTCCATATTATCACGCAGCCAGAAAGCGAGGCCTTCCATTAGCGCACGCACCAGTTCTGGACGGTTGTGAGAAGGTGTCAGGCCAAGAATTGCTCCGTGTGCTGAGCTTTGTCCATATGGCGTGCCGGAACCAAGAAAGGAGGGTAAAACGATAGCACCACGTGAGCCAGGAGGTATCTCTGCGGCTTCACGGAGTGCTTGGGCATAGATCTCTGGGGAGACGGTCCCCTGTTTTCCCTGACCATAGAGCAATGTAACAATCCATTCAAGTGCGCCTCCGGCGAAGTTCAGCGTACCCGGGGTGACGTAGGTATTCTGTATCACATACGCATAACTGTGGAAGCCTGCTGCCAACAGTTCCCGACCAGGATGGAATGTATTGCTCACTGCCAGGATAACGCTAGCTGTACCCATTGATTCAAGCAGATGACCTGGGCGTGTCACTCCTGTGGCTAACGCGCCACAGAGATGATCATGTCCACCTGTACTCACAATTGCTTGCTGTGGTAAGCCTGTCTTCTCAGCAACTTCTTTGCGCACGGTACCAATGGCGGTTCCACTGGGAAAGGCAGGCGAGAACCACGCAGCAGGTAGGGCTGCCTGCTGGAGGAGTGGTTCTGACCAGGTGAGCGTGCGTTGATCAAAGAGCATTGTGCGTGAGGCGATGCTATAATCAGTAGCAAAGCTCCCACTCAGCTTCCACAACACAAAATCCTCAATATTTAACCAGTGATGGATACGTTCAAATACCTGTGGAACGTGATTACGCAGCCAGAGCAGCTTATTCACGCCAAATGTTGGGTGTGGAATCTGTCCTGTAATGTTAAAAATGCGCTCTCGACCAACCGTGTCCTCCCACCACTGTGCCTCTGCGACAGTACGTTGGTCATACCAGGCAATGGCAGCGTGCAATACGTTTCCGTCAGCATCCACCGGGAATGCTGACTCCCCCATGCTGGCGACAGCGACAGCGCGGATGCGTTCAGGTCGATCGCAATGCTGAACAGCAGCTTGAATGCTCTTTAGGACTGTTCGCCATAGGTCTTCTGCGTCAAATTCGCTCCATTCCGCCACCGGATGGCGTGCTATGCTGCGACAACTACCGACAGCACAGATACGCCCAGTTTCTACATCGAAAATGACCGTCTTGGTATTCGTTGTGCCAACATCGATGCCGACGAGGTACATAATGGCACTCCTTCGTACGTATACTCATCGTGTGAAGATGAGAGCTGTCTCTCCGCGAACACCTGCTTGATACCATGTATAACGGTTTGCTGATGTAGCTTACCTGCTTTCATGCAAAATATGCAGTGCGTCATCCACGCTGGCATCACGATGAACGAGAGCCGCGAGTGCTTGTGTCATACCTGTGGGGAAGGGGGATTGCCAGACATTACGACCAATGACGACACCAGCAGCACCCGCATCTAAAGCACCACGAATGGATGCCAGGAATTCTCGGTCACTATGCGTTTTCGGACCACCTAATACCAGTACTGGCACATAGCACGAGCGGATGACCTTCCTAAAGCTTTCGCATTCACCGGTATAGAAGGTTTTTACGATATCGGCCCCGTTTTCGGCGGCCATGCGGCATGTATCTGCCACTGGATCTACTGCACGAGCAGCGGGATGCTCCTCGAAACCATAGGGCAGAGCCTCAGCCATGACGGGGATGTTCCAGCGATGAGCTTCTGCGGCCAGGCGAGGGAAGTAAATCGTCGAACCATGACCATTCACAGTGCCTGGGAAATACATAGCAGCAGCAGCGTCGGCCCCTGTTGTGAGAATGTCATCAATACCTATGATGAGTTCTCGTGGACGTTCCAAAAAAGGCGAAGTGGCACCATCACAGCGTATCATTAAGCCGATATCTTTGAACTGCTTGCTAAAATGCCGGGCAATGCCAATGCTGGTCAGGATCGCGTCAGCGCCACCAGCTATCACTTGCTCCAGTACCTTCTCCGGGTTTTCAAACCCCGCGACAGCGCCATCAGTAGTTCCATGATCCATTGCGATGACCACGGACCGTCCATCCGCGCCGAAGAGTCGATGAAAGCGTCTACCTAAGAGTTCACTCATAAAAAATCCTTCTTCCTTTCTTCTGTGTCTTCCATATGTAGTCCCCCGATTTATCGCGGGGAATTCCTTCTTAATACTTCCTGACGTACACCTGGTGGAAATACTGCCAAAGTATATCACGAGATGGCAGGTTGTAGCTGAGATGCGCAATTGCTCCCATTGAGAAGGCAGTAGCTAACCGTCCACAATCAGCTAGGCTCAACCCCTGTATTTGAGCTGTAACGAGACCGGCGACCATGGCATCTCCTGCCCCAAAGGTCTTCTTCACCGTCATGTCAGGAGGAGTTGCGATAAGCGTTGTTGCTTGCTCAATCAGCATCGCGCCCTGCCTTCCCATTGAGACAACGACCAACTCAATGTCTTCATTCAGGAGTTGATGGGCAGCTTGCTGAATTTCGGCTTCGCTCGTCAAAGAATGTCCAATGAGATGTTGTAGCTCCTCGATATTTGGCTTCACGATAGTTGGGCCTGCCTGTATCCCTTCACGGAGGGCTTCCCTGCTGGTATCCAGGATGATACGCTTTTTTTGCCGCTTGAGTTGGGTGATGATCGTAGCATAGATTGTGGTAGGTACATGTGGCGGCAAAGAGCCAGATAATACGAACCAATCGCAAGAGCTTGCCAGTTGCTCGATTGTTTCGAGGAGTGTATTCATCGCTTCCTGAGGAGGAGTTTGACCAGGCATATTGATATCTGTTGTCTGCTGGTTAACCTCATCAACGACTTTTACATTGATGCGGGTGTTTCCTGGAATGCGGACGAAACGATCATCAATGCCTTTGGATGCAAAGAACTGCTCGAAGATATCGACACTCTCCTGACCAAGATAACCTGTCACAGCGGTATCATGGCCGTAGTCTGCCAGGAATGAAGCAACGTTGACCCCTTTGCCACTAGCATCAAACTTGATCGCCAAGGCGCGATTGACTCTATTTGGCCGAAAGTTATCAACTCTCACTGTTTGGTCAATTGCCGGGTTAAGCGTAACTGTTGCTATCTTCATGAACTTTGCACCTCCGGTGCCTTGCGTCACTGTAATATGGCATCTATCCCTACTCTCCTTGTCATTGAGCCTGGACAAATTCCATGAGTGGCTTTAGCTCAACCGTGTCCATTTTTAAATGGACATGTAGGCGAGGCACGATGCTAGACATTGCGCCAGGCTATCATCTGAATTTACTACCAGCTTTGGCTCGCGAATTGGCTCGAAGCACGCTTTGATCGTAAGATAGAGATTATAGTCTCGATTGCCTGCCAGATGCTTCGCTCCCATCGTTACCTTATCTTCTAGACGTTTATGTACTGTTTCATCAGAACAGATGCATTCTATAATTTTCAGAGGCGTCTTGAGTTCCTCCGCCAATTGATCTAGAGCCGCGACCTGATACTTGCGTGAAAAGGTTCGCCCGTCCAGAATCACATACTGGGATGGGTCATTCCGAAGCATATAGGAGGCAACCTGAAACATAATGGACATGCAGAAGTCGTCTTGCCTGGTAGAATACTCAATCTGGGCAATGGGAAAGAGTGCAGCCCGAATGAGATCTTTATTGAGCACTATGCCGGCGCACGCATCAGCCAGTTGTTGGGCAAGAGTACTCTTTCCCGTTCCGGGAAGTCCCGCCATAGCAATCAACATAAACAACTCCTCTCAACTGTGGCTTGACTATTTTTTCCAGCAGTGCTGAATGTTTCGACTGATCAATCTCCTTTCGCGCTTTTCGAAAATATGATTAAATCTGATTGAACTTGACTAATATTAATTATAATGATTTTTTGACGTTTGTCAAGGGTGCGTAAAGCCCTTTTTTCACTAGTAAAGAGAGGGTTGAAAGAAAACGAAGAAGCTAGAGCTTGCTTCAGGTTATGAGCGGATGCCAGTTTGCATTTTCTCCGAAAAATTGCTATAATCAAGAATAATCAAGATAGATAATATATTGTCAGGGTTTCGATCTGCTCAGCGTTTCTACATATCTAGAATGGGACTGAGAACTGTGTTTATGCTCAAGAGAGACATACCAGTCTCACTCTAGATAGGCAAAGGAATTGTTGGACCAAGACCCTGATTGTATGGTGCAGGAGAACATATGACGGAAGGTGCTTTTGATGGATCACCTGAAAGCGTTCGCAGTATTGAGGTATCCGCCGATGATGGTCGCGCGTTTCTTTCGATAGAACGTCGCATGAAGATGGTTAAAACCATCAATATGCATAAAACGGCCACCGTTGCGGAAATCGCGGAATGGTTAGGGGCCTCACCTGCGACAGTACGGCGAGACCTTACCTGGCTTGACGAGCAAGGTTTGATTACGCGCACGCGCGGAGGAGCTACCGCTATCGATTACCCGTCACAAGCAATATTGCGCAGAACCGTACCAGCTTATGAGCAACGACTGAACGAATACACAGAAGAAAAACAGTCCATTGGACAGTGTGCGGCTGAAAATATTCATGATGGGGAAACGATCATACTTGACGCCAGCTCGACTAACCACTACGTGCTTCCTTATCTCGCGAAGAAACGAGACTTGACAGTCATCACCAATTCTCTTTATATAAGCAAAGAGCTGATGACAATAGGCGAGATGAACCCAAGCCTGACCGTTATTTGTTCGGGTGGAACATTATTTATGCGCTCCTATTCGTTTATTGGCATGATTGCTGAACAGGCACTGAGCCAGTTCTATGTGGATAAGGCATTTATCGGTCTACGTGGGATTTCTTTGCGCCACGGACTCACCAGTCCTTTTCCGGAAGAGATTCCGGTCAAGCGACAGATGATCAAGTGCGCGCAACAAGTCTTTATTTTGGCTGATCATACAAAATTTAATCTCACTTTTGCCAGTCTGATTGCGCCTCTTGACATCGTTCACACTCTGATCACCGATGCGCGTATCACTCCCGAAGTTGCTCGACAAATGAGTAGTATTATTCCTCATGTGGTCATAGCGCCACTTATAGAAGGGTCAGGCCTTGAGAATGTTTAGTGGTGCAAAAAAACCCTGGGATGGCAAGCCTATCTTGACGCGAGCGAGAAACTGTCCATTGTGTCGCCTCAGAATGAGTGTGCCTCAAGACGAGTTTGCCATCCTAGATTATAACGCATCCTATGCTTCTTTTACAGATTTAAAGAACCTGTCGAAAGCAATTGTTGTATTGCCTGAATATTCGCAACAATCCGTTTCGCCTCTGCAATCAGAAAATGCCACTGCGTCCGCGCCTCATTCGGCGCCTGCTTCTTTGCTTTGACTGCCGCTTGAAGCTCCCGGAGCGCTGCTGGCAAATCTGGCAGTGCTGTTGCCTGCTGCCCTTCACGCAGCGCTGCTGCCAGTCTGCTCATTGCTTCATCGACTCGCTGACTGAATGTGGCAATTTCGGGGAGTGCATAGCGTCGCGGGTTATCGTGCAGATATGCTTCCAGCGTCAGTGCACTGCGTGCAATATTGTCAGCTGCTCCCAGCAGTCCCTCCGCCAGTTCAGCATTAACGCGGTGAGCCTTCGGCTCTTGCAGCGCGCGCCGGACCGACCCTATGGCATTTGAACGTGCCAGGCGCGATTCCATGTGCCGCTTGTCCAGCACGTCTGTTTGCAGCTCGCCGGGCCTGGCGTATAGTTGCATTACCGCGTCTACATAGTGACCTAGCGCTTCAAGGCGCTTCGCGATATTCTCCGGCACCTGGAACTGTTCCCATGTCGGCCATAGAGCATACATCAACAGCGCGAAAGCCCCGCCTATGGCCGTATCAATGGCGCGATAAACTGCAATCATCACTGTTTGGGGGGAAGTGAAGGAGAGCAGGAAAACAGCAGCCATGGTGACGGCAAATGAAAAAATGGCGTAATTGGCGAACAGGGTGGAATACATCAGGTTCGTTGACTGCGAGCGTAATGATGGCTACCAGCGCTAGCTGCGATGGCGCGAGGAAAACGAGCAGCAACGTTGTCAGCACAGCACCCAGCATTGTGCCCAACAGGCGGGCTATGCCACGGGTAAAGGTTCTGACACTCCCCGCCATAAATGGCTGATTCTTACCCACATTTTACAAAGTGATATACTACAAGGATGAACACACCAGACTTGTTGGATCCCAAGAGCTGGGCCGAGCGAACCTTTGGGGGCGTCCAACTGCACGATATGCGTCGAACGAGACGAGCGGTCCA
>WNFA01000598.1_pt1 | contig 43034 bp, 35 predicted proteins | sample 5400481 | NCBI WGS metagenome assembly WNFA01 (sample SAMN13153340, study PRJNA577476) | soil metagenome | isolation source: 120 cm saprolite under Douglas fir tree site 2 hole 1 replicate 2 | place: USA:California | collected 2015-04-18 | reverse complement strand
CGTGGACGGCGGGCAATATTGGTCCACCAGGCCAGGAGACCCATGGGCCACCGGAGCCGATCGAGCCTTGGCGAGTTGCCAGTTCAAAGCCGGCAGCTCAACGCAAGCATCGAGCCACCTTTTTCCAAGAAATTCTTGGCCACTCCGCCGAATTGAAGAATTGGCGTTTTGCAACAGCCTTTAGCTAAGCTAGTTCAGTCGGAGGGCCGTCAATAACTACCGGGCACATGGGCAATTGGCTGGGTCGCAATCTCCCGTCGCTGACGCTGCGGCGTTAGTCTTCGGCCGCTACGGCAAACAGTTCATTTTCCCTATTCTTGTGGTTACCGTCGTTAGCTCGATCCACGCGGATTTCTTGTACATACCACGCATGTTCTTCGCGCTGGCGCGTGACGGACTTTTGCCGCAAAGCTTGGCCTCTGTCAACTCTGGAGGAACGCCCGCCTTGGCGCTCTCTGCACCTTCGCGAGTATCTGCCTGGCACTCACCGGCACGTGTAACTCGTTGGTTGCCATCGCATCCATTACGACGGTGGTTGTGTACATGTCGGGCTTCACCTCATTGATCGTTCTGCGAAGACGTGAGCCGAGCTTTGCATTGCGAATCCTTTCGGTTGCGGTGTTTGAGATAAATTTTGATGGCCAGTCTTGGCCCGAGATGGAGAGGTGTGTTGCTGCTGATCATGGAGCGGGTGTATATTGGCGGCGATTTGCAGGGCCCCCGGAAAAAATCCAGTCAAAGACAAAAATGGAGGAGAGGCATGAAGAATACGCGCTGGCTGATGGCCGTTTCCTTTTTGGTGGGATTGCTGATGCCCGCAACGGCAAGGGCCCAGAGTCCGTTTGATGGGACATGGAAAGTGGATTTGAAGACGGCGAAATTCCCAGAGAAGCCGGACGTTTATTTGCTGCAAGACGGAATGTATCACTGCAAGACGTGCGTGCCGTCCGTGGACGTGAAGGCGGATGGGCAGGATCACGAAGTGAGCGGGCACCCGTACTACGACATGATGAGCATCAAGGTTGCGGACGAGCGCACGATCGAGGAAACTGACAAGAAAAACGGGAAAACGGTGGCGACTTCAAAGACATGGGTATCGGCGGACGGGAACACCTTGATGTTCGAGTTTACGGACAGCTCCGCCACGAACGCCGATCCCGTGACCGGCAAAGGCGAGGAGACGCTAGTGGCCAAAGGTCCCGCTGGATCGCATGCGATTTCGGGCTCATGGCGGATGTCGAAGATGGATACTCTGTCAGACAACGCAATCTCGATTACATACAAGGTTTCTGGCGATAGCTTGAGCATGAGCAATCCGACCGGACAAAGCTATACCGCGAAACTGGACGGGACGGAGGCACCGTACAAGGGCGATCCGGGAACGACGAGTGTGTCGGTAAAGAATGTGAACAAGAACACCTTGGAAGAAACCGACAAGCGGGATGGCAAGGTGATCACCGTGGCGCGCATAACGGTCTCGGCGGACGGCAAGTCCCTGGCTGTGGCCGTGGAAGACAAGTTACACGGGACGAGCAGCCACTTTACCGCGACGAAACAGTAGACCGCTAACGAGGCGTCGCTCCGGTTTTTTGAGCCATTGCCGTTTCCTCCCTGCGTTGATACTTCGTTTTGGGTTGGCTGGCATCCTCTCAACGTTCGGCGGACGGAGCGAATCGCGTTCTGATCGTCGGGGTTCCAGACTGCCCCGCGAGAGACCATTTCGCGGCTGCCGAAATCCGGGATGATAATTTCTGGAGCGAATTAGGCGTTCGGCAGGCTAACTCCTGTGTAGTTCGGGACGCGCTTCCACAGCGACGGTTTGGCGTTCATTAGGTAGTTCGCACTACCTAGAGCGACGAGCCGCAACGACTGCCTACAGGTGTTTCCCGTTCGCATCACTAGCCCTTCAGTACAGTATCCACTGTTACGCTCCACGTACTTGCGAAATTTGCGAGTATTAGAATCGGTATTAAATCAGCCGACTTGCCAATTTCACTGCGATTCTAAAGGGGGAAATTGGCTGGGGCGGAAGGATTCGAAAATGAACCCCTTAGGCTCAAAGACCTGCTAAAATCGCTGATTTCCAGCGTTCCCTATGACTTAGGACGCCCCAGACCCTAAGCGAGAGGATGCGCCTTTAAGCGCTCTTATATGCTAATCGGTATTAAAACGGTAGTACGAAACGCAAGCGCAGCGCAACCCATCAGACTATTCCGGCGACGACTCTGACGACCATTTTCAAACGCCTGAGAGAAATAGCGGGCGCGAGCCGGAAGGGCAGCCGGAGAATCTCCGTTGTGCTGGGACTAAGGGCTGGTCTTTAATCAGCCGCCAATTTTCGCAACGAGTCTAGAGTGAATTTGACTAGGGCGGAGGGATTCGAAAATTAACCGCTGCCCCTGCCATGCCCTCTAAAAAATATAGTCAGGCTCGCACGACTTGTTTACCTGGAATGGTGCAGGGAACAGCCAGGGGCGGACTAGAGTTGTTCGCCCGAGCGCTGGAGGCGGCGCATGGTGAAGGCGGCGGCGAGGCATCCTATGGCTATGAACAGTAGCCAGGAACAGACGGGATAGGAGAAGGAATTTCCTTGGCCCGGACTAAAAAGGGCCAGGAGCGGGTACAGCGGATTAAGAAACATGGGGGACTGCACGTAGGCTGGGATACCCTCGCCCGAGGCGGCTGCTCCACTGCTTTCCCAATGTGCAGATAGAATTCCAAAGGTCACTACTGTCACAACGGAAAGCACCAAGACAATGGCATAACACGTGGCCGTAGCATGGATACTGCGCCGAAACAGCGCAGAGCACCACAAACCCACTGCCGATAAGCTGGCAAGAACGAGGACGGTTGATCCCGTGGCTTTAAGCAACTGTACGGGTTCGACGCCACCAAAGGCGAAGGAGAGCGCCAACAAGGGAAGGGCGCTAGATAGCAGCAGCAGCAGATAAAGCAGAGCCGCGACAAATTTTCCCCACCAAATCTGAGGGACGCTGAGCAAGCTCGTTAAGAGGCCGGCAAGTGTGCGCTGTTCCTTTTCGATGGTGAGCGAGCCGGCGCTGAAGACGGGTGCCATCAGCAGAAGGACAACGATCTGAGTGAAAATCACTGTGAGAAATATGGCCACGCCAATGTCCGCACCTTGAATTTCGAGTTGGCCGTTGGTCGCTGCGATGCTGGTGGTGGCGTAATACGCGAAGGATGCGGTGCCTGCGACTACAAGCAGGTAGAGCGAAGGCAAGAGCCACGCGCGGCGCTCGCGCAAACGTTGCCGAAGCTCCTTGCGAATCATGGGATTGGTAATGAAGCGCTTCACGATAGGCGTTCCTCAAACGTGCGGCGATAGCGCTCTTCGAGGCCCGGGCCGCGGGCGTCAAAGTGTATAACAAGGACCTTCGAGGCCAGCAGATCTTGAAGAAATGCAGAAGCTTCCTCAGCGCCGCCTGGCAGTTCGACGATAAGTTGATTGCCTTTTTTCCCCGACAGTGATTTGCCTTTGGCCCGACTAATGGCCGCATCAACTGCCGAGAGAGGTGCCACAAATTCGATTTCGCAACGGATGACTGGGAGCGCCGCTTGCGCTGTTTTCGAAGCAGTAGAAGGCTCCGACACATTCTTTCCATCCGCGATAAAGACGATACGCGTACAGATATCTTCTAGGTCGCTCAAAATGTGGGAAGAGATGAGAATGGTGATGCCCTCGGCGTGGAGTTGTTTCAATTGTTCGCGAAGGGCGATACGTGCCAGCGGGTCGAGGCCGGTAGCCGGTTCATCGAGCAAGAGAATCTTGGGTTCGTGCAGAAGCGTTTTTGCGAGGAGGAGCCGCTGCTTCCAACCCAAGGAAAGGTGCTCAACGAAGTCGTTCTGCCGGTCCTGCAATCCTGAACGCTCGATCGCACGTTGAATGGAAGCGCTGCGCTGAGGCTCTCTTAGACGGAAAGCATCGGCGAAAAATTGCAAAAACTCCTCTACGCGCATGTCCTGGTAAACGCCAGGGAAGTCGGCGAGATACCCAGTCGAAGCGCGAACGGCTTGAGATTCCGCGGAGACGCTATAGCCACAGACAGTCGTGAAACCGGAATCTGCTGGTAGAAGGGTGGAAATGATCTTGATGAGGGTGGTCTTGCCGGCGCCGTTCGGACCAACCAGTCCAACCAGTTCGCCTGGTGCGATGCTCAGAGAAAAATCCCTCAGACCACGGTTACCCCGGAAGATCTTACGAAGGTTCTTTGCTTCGATCATGGCCATTCTCCGAAAGTAACGACTATGAGCGAAGAGGACTTCACGTCCGGCGAGCGACCGGAAAGTGTGCCGCCCAGGGGTAATTCACCGCTCGAGCCGAAGAAGACGGCCTTAGTGTTGTCAAAAGTGGCAGCACCATCCTTGGGCCAGCCACGAATCAGCTCGACCAGGGAAAAGGGCTGGCCCGAAAGCCCGTCATATTCGAGCTCAAAACGCTTGCCGTCTTCCTCCGGAAGGGCCAAAACTTGATGCAGATCGTGGAAAGGAAAGGGCGGGTTGGGATAGCCGAGCGACGGGCGGGATACAACGCGCCCCGTTTGCGACGAATAGTCCAGGCGTGAAACGTGCGACAGGTCCACGACGGCACCAGAGGGGAAATCACTTAGGAGGAAAACGTTCTTTTGATCCACGAGTATGGCCTGCTGAAAGTTGACACCCGTTTCATTGTGAAGGCGGCCGATGGAGTCGCGAAAGACGGTGCCAGGGAAACGACGCTGGCTACTAAAATTCAGATCGCGGAAGGACCATCGGCGCAGGGCGAACTGCATTTCCCAAGACTGGCCGATTTGAAATTCATTCACGGACGCCAGGTTCGAGTCCAAACGTATCCCCATCGCCTCAAGGGAAAATCTGTTTTGCGGTTCGGAATAGAGGACGTCTCCCGGTAGCACAAGCCGCACCGTGGAGCGAACAGGAGCGGAAACGCGAACCTTTGCGAGGGAGGTTGCAAGAGGGCTCAGGGCGTCCATTTGATAGACGGCCAACTCGTCAAGGCCGAAATTAGAAGGATGCGTGCGAACGCTGACGAGGTAGAGGACAACGGAGAAAACAACGGCGAGCCCAGGGATCGTCACCCAGCCCCACTCAGGGTGGCGCATGCGGCGAAGAATTATGAAATTAACCAGCCCCACAAGAATCAGGTACGCGGCTATCCAAAAGAGTAGTGCACGGAAAGTTGGAAACCGAAAGGAGGTGGCTAGACGCTTGGTGAGCCAGAGGACTTCTCCTGTAGAGTCATAATTGTTTACGACGGGGCTAAAACGCGCAACGAGTTGTTGAGTCTCCGCCGGGGTGTTTGCTGAAAACCCCATGGGACGAAAGTAATCTGAAAAATCCTTGCCGGAGATGGAAGAAACGCGAAGAAGTTTTCCAGCCGCGACGGGGAAGACCTTGCCTTCTGGAATGCGAGAACGGCGGGTGCCGAGGAAACGCGCAGCGGCGTTGGAATCGGCCAATTGATCCTCGACCACGACGAGAGTGCCACCCCGGATCATGTAGAGTTCGAGAGCGTCCCTTTGATCGCGAGAGAGGGCCGATGCGGGCGTCGCGACAACCACCGTCTTCGCGGAGGCGTAGGCCCAGCCCACAACAGGTGGCTGAGACAATTGAATGAGGCGAAGGTACTGCGATTTCCGCGACTGTTCCTCGGGGCTGCCAACCAAAAGAATGGACTGACGAATCGCCTGACAAACCTGGGGTGTGGCGCAGAGCAGGGCGATCAACTCGCCATCGGTCTTGTCTTCGACGATGCGGCCGGTCCGCCCAAGAGTAAGGCCATTCGCATCTGACGCTTCCGCGTAGATTACGAAGTGTTCTTGCCTCTGGCGCGGAATAACATTCACAGGCACATTAACTGTACTTTCCTCGCCTGCAGCGAGAGACAGGAAAGTAAGGCAAGTGCCGGAGATTGGAGCCGCTGCGGCATCCAAGCTGAGTTCTGCGACTCTCAACTCGAGATTGAGTGTGTGCTCCGTGGTATTGCGGAGCGTGACCTGCACCCAAGTCGGCCCAGTGTTATTGGTGTACGCACCCTCTAGCCCAAATTGTTCGATTTTGACGAGGATCGGGTCTGCGCCGCGAGCTGTCGGTGCCAGCGCCACGAGGATTAGAGTAAGGAGCCATAAGGCGCGGCGTTGCATCGGAGGACAGATACTACTCGATTTACAGCAACGCCGGCAATTGAGAAAACATGATAACGAACCCCAGCGGTGACGTCCGATATCGACCGGTACATGCTTTGTCACGACGAGAAATTGGATGTGTGGAGACTGGAAGTGTTTCGAGCGAAATCGTGAGACGCGCGAAGCGTCGCAAGGCTGGCCAGGATTTAGTCGAAAATCGCGGGAAAATGCGGTGGGGTGAAATCTGTTTGAATCAATAAGTTGATCGAGGTTGTTCCGATTTTACCCGCATCCAAAGCGTCGCCTCTGCTGTCCGACCCATTGTGGGCAACTCTCCGATTGATACTTCGTTGCGCGTTGGCAACAGGAACTTAGCCTCGGAGTAGGGCGATCGCGGGTAAAGAGCGGAAACCGCGCGATGTGGAGTAGTCTTCGCGAAAAAACGAGTGCGAAGTATCTCTCTAAGATACCACGAGGCCGGTGCCGGCCAAACGGCGTGGTTGGTAATTTCTTCAAAAAACCTGAGTCAACTGCCTTGCGATGAGCATCAAAAACGCGGAGTCACAGGGTTTCGTGTGCTCCAAAATGAACGGAACGTGTGAACGAAGAGAACGAAATAATTAATGAAATGTAATTGCGGCGCGCAGTTGCAATTCGAAAAGATTTGTAAGAAACTATCGCGTCATATCGAAACCGAGAAAGCGCCGACTCGGTAACTGAGGGTGGATTCTCCTGCACTCGGTCCCTTCGTGGAGACCCCGCCACGGCGCAATGTAAACATGGCCCAAATTTTTCACCGCAGCACGAATTTTATCGCCAGGTTTAGTCTGTTTTCAGGAATCTTCCTGGCAGGTTTGGCCCTGACGGCGGTGCTGGGGCTGGCCCGTTCGCCATATTTTACGCGGCAAAACGTGGTGCGCACGCAGCCGGTGCAATTCAGCCACAAGCATCACGCCGGCGATGATGGAATTGATTGCCGCTACTGTCATACTTCGGTTGAAACTTCGGCCACGGCTGGAATTCCTCCCACAAAAACCTGCATGAGCTGCCATTCGGTGCTGTTCAATAATGTTGGGTATCTCGAACCAATCCGCGAAAGTTATCGTACAGATACGTCAATTCAATGGGTAAGAGTGCACCGGCTGGCGGATTACGTGTACTTCAATCACAGCATTCACGTAAGCAAGGGAGTGGGCTGCTCGACGTGCCACGGCAGCGTGGACCAGATGCCGTTGATGTTTCAGGCGAATTCGCTGCTGATGGAATGGTGTTTGAACTGCCATCGCAATACGGAGGTGGCGCTGCGGCCGTTGGACAAGGTTTACGACATGACTTGGCAACCCGCGGCGAACCAGTCAGAAATTGGCAAACAATTGCAAAAAGAACGCAATATTCGGAGCACGATCGAGCTGACCAGCTGCTCGACGTGCCATCGTTGATGGATGGAATGAGCGATCACGAACACAAACCCGGACTCGACGTAGATAATCATCCGCCAACCGTGGAAGAGCGAGAGCTGCGGGAATATCCGCTGGATCTGGCGGCGGTGCGGAAAAAGCTGGCCGACAAGCAAGGAAAACAATATTGGCGGACGCTGGAAGAACTTTCCGAGGATTCGCATTTTGCGGATTTGATGCACAGGGAGTTTCCACGAGCGGCTTCTGAATGGGATGAATCCGTCGACCGGCGGGATTTTCTGAAATTGATGGGAGCGTCGTTGGCGCTGGCCGGGATGGCGGGATGCGGCAGGCCGGACGAAGAATTTGTTGTTCCCTACGTGAAGCAGCCGGAAGGCGTGGTGCTGGGCAACCCGCAGCATTATGCGACCGTGATGCCCTTTGCCGGAGACGCGCTGGGATTGCTGGTGGAAAGCCACGAAGGCCGACCCACGAAAATTGAAGGAAATCCGGAGCATCCATCGAGCATGGGCGCGACGGATGTGTTCGCGCAGGCGGCGGTGCTGGATTTGTACGACCCGGACCGCGGCAAGACCACGGTAAGCATGGGCGAACTGGGCACCTGGGAGAGTTTTCAAGCCGCGGCGCAAGGGCTGGCGACTTCACAAAAAGCAGTAAGCGGAGCTGGCCTGCGAATTTTGACCGGGAACGTTACGTCGCCCATATTGGCCGGACAGATTGAGGCGGTCCTGAAGCTGTACCCGCAGGCGAAGTGGCATCAGTGGGAACCTGCCGCGAGCGATGGAGCGTTCGAAGGCGCGAAGCTGGCATTTGGGCGCGCAGTGAATCCGGTATACCGGCTGGATAAGGCGGAAGTTGTTGTTTCGCTGGATGCGGATTTCATGACCAGTGGACCGGGGCACGTCCGGTACATGAAGGATTTTTACCGGCGGCGGAACCTGACCGGTCCCAATGACGAAATGAACCGGTTGTATGTGGTTGAACCGACACCAAGCGTGACCGGCGCGGCTGCTGACAATCACTTGCCATTGCGCTCGAACGATGTGGAATTATTTGCGCGGGCGTTGGCGGCAAAAATCGGACCTGGAGGAGCGGCGACGGCTCCGGCTGGTTCTGAAAAGTATTTGAATGCGGTGGCGTCCGACCTGTTGAGGAATCGTGGCGCCGGACTGATTATTGCCGGTGAACAACGGTCCGCGGAGGTGCATGCGCTCGCGCACCTGTTGAATGAGCTACTTGGAAATGCCGGAACGACGGTGTACTACACGGAGCCGGTGGTTGCGAATCCAGTGAATCACGTGGAATCGCTGCGCGATCTTTGCGCGGACATGGCCAAGGGCAAAGTGGATTTGCTGCTTATTCTTGGCGGCAATCCAGTGTACGACGCGCCGCACGATTGGGATTTCGTGTCGAAGTTGAAGAAGGTGCACACGATTGTGCATCTGGCATCGCACGACAACGAGACCAGCGAATATGCGCAGTGGTACATCCCGGAAGCGCATTTCCTGGAAATGTGGGGGGATGCGCGGGCGTTCGACGGGACGTACAGCGTCATTCAACCGCTGATAGCGCCGCTGTATCGGGCGCACACTGCGTTTGAAGTGCTAGCCGCATTTACCGACAAGAGTGGAGTGACGGCGTACGACACGATTCGTGAAGCCATGAAGAAAATGCCAGGCGGAGCGGACGCGGACAAATTCTGGCGGAAATCGCTGAACGATGGATTTGTGGCGGGATCGGCATTCACTCCGCTGGGTGTCAGCGCGAAAGTGAATGTGGCGAGTTTGCCGGCGGCGAAAACGACGGCGGAAATGGAATTTCTGTTCCGTCCGGACCCGACAGTGTACGACGGGCGGTTTGCGAACAACGGCTGGTTGCAGGAATTGGCGAAGCCTATTTCGAAGATCGCGTGGGACAACGCGGCGTTTATGAGTCCGGCGACGGCGGAAAAATTGGGCGTAACGCACACCATCATGTCTCGCGGCGGCGAACACGGGCAGGTGCGCTCGGCGGTCGTGGACATTGCGCTTTCCAACAGCAAGGTGACTGCGGCAGCCTGGGTGATGCCTGGTCAGGCGGATGGCGTGGTAGTGCTCCCGCTGGGATACGGACGGCATAAGGCCGGCTACACCGGTTCGAACAAGGGCTTCAATGCGTATGCGGTCCGGGTTTCGGATGGGCTGTGGATGGCGAGCGGCGGAAAAATAACGGTAACCAGCGACGATTATCCGCTGGCCTGCACGCAGTATCACCATAACGTAGAAGGCCGAAAGATTCTGAGTACGGCCACACTCGAGGAATACAAAAAGAATCCGAACTTCGCGCACGAACACGACGAAACGCCACCGAAGGACTTGACGCTCTACAAAGATTATCGGGATTTGGGCTACTACCAGGGCTATAAGTGGGCGATGGCCATAGACACCACGAAGTGCAATGGCTGCAATGCCTGCGTGGTGGCTTGCCAGAGTGAAAATAATATTCCCGTGGTCGGCAAAGATCAGGTGATGCGCGGCCGCGAGATGCATTGGATCCGTATCGACCGCTATTACGAGGCTGGGCTGAAGACTGAGGAAGACACGCCCGCGGAAAATGCGGCACTGGCCAATCCCAAGACGTATTTTCAACCGGTGCCATGCCAGCAATGTGAAAACGCTCCGTGCGAACAGGTTTGCCCGGTGGGAGCGACGGTGCACAGCGCGGAAGGCCTGAACGACATGGTCTATAACCGCTGCATCGGGACCAGATATTGTTCGAACAATTGTCCGTACAAGGTGCGGCGATTCAACTTCCTGCGCTTTCAGGATTGGGAAACGCCTCAGTTGAAATTGATGCGCAATCCGGAAGTGACTATCCGCAGCCGTGGAGTGATGGAAAAGTGCACGTACTGCGTGCAACGGATTAATAATGTGCGGATTACCGCGGAACGAGAAGGCGAAAACGGTGCCAGCCGTGAAATCCGCGACGGCGAAATTGTGACTGCATGCGAACAGGCTTGCCCGTCGGAAGCGATCGTATTTGGAAATGCGAACGATCCGAACAGCCGCGTTTCAAAGTTACGTGCGCAGCAACGCAATTACAATTTGTTGGGCGAATTGAATGCGCGTCCGCGAACCACCTATCTGGGCGCGGTGCGCAATCCGCATCCGGATCTCGCAATGGCAGAAAAGAAGGAGCCGGCATGAGCGCCGGGGACCCACCTGTGAACTCGCCGGACATCCCCCGGCTGGCGCGCGTAATCGAGCCCGGACATAGCTACGGCTCGGTAACCAACAAGATCGCGTCAATCGTATTGACGCGGCCGATTTCCGTTGGCTGGCTCGCGGGATTCAGCATCGCCTTCACGCTGATGATGGTGCTGATGATTTCGGTTGCGTGGTTGATCACCAAGGGCGTCGGAATCTGGGGTATTAACATTCCGATCGGCTGGGGCTTTGCGATCGTGAATTTCGTGTGGTGGATTGGTATCGGGCACGCCGGAACGCTGATTTCGGCGATATTGTTCCTGTTGAATCAGAAGTGGCGCACTTCGATTAACAGGTTTGCGGAGGCGATGACGCTGTTCGCGGTGGCGTGCGCGGGTATTTTCCCATTGATCCACACGGGCCGCCCTTGGATGGCGTACTACATGTTCCCGTACCCGAGCACCATGGGAATCTGGCCGCAGTTTCGCAGCCCGCTGATCTGGGACGTTTTCGCGGTTTCAACTTACGGAACGGTATCTTTGTTGTTCTGGTTTGTAGGATTGCTTCCTGACCTGGCGACGTTGCGGGATCGCGCTACGAACAAGCCGGCACAGATTATTTACGGAATGCTGGCAATGGGATGGCGTGGCTCAGCGCGGCACTGGCACCGCTACCAGTCAGCGTATTTGCTGTTGGCAGGGCTTGCAACGCCGCTGGTATTGTCCGTTCACAGCGTCATAAGCTTCGACTTTTCGATTGCCATCGTTCCCGGATGGCACACCACGATTTTTCCGCCGTATTTCGTTGCAGGCGCGATTTATTCCGGCTTTGCAATGGTGCTGACGATTGCGATTCCGTTGCGCAAAGCGTACGACCTGGAAGACTTTATCACGATGCGTCATCTGGACAACATGGCGACGGTGATGCTGGCGACGGGATTAATCGTAGCGTACGGCTACTTCTTCGAATTTTTCATGTCGCTCTACAGCGGCAACAAGTTTGACATGTTTCTGGTGCAGCAGCGATTGCATGGACCCTACTCGTCGTATTACTACGCGCTGATTTTGTGCAACATCCTGACGCCACAATTGCTCTGGATCCAAAAAGTACGAATGAATGTTGCAGCGCTGTTCGTGATGTCGCTGGTGATTAACGTGGGTATGTGGCTGGAGCGGTTTGTGATCGTGGTGATCAGTCTGACGCGGGATTTTATGCCCAGCGCGTGGGGACGTTATCAACCGACATTCTGGGACTGGAGCACGTTCATCGGAACGCTAGGCTTGTTCGTGTCGCTGCTGTTCTTGTTTGTGCGCGGCTTGCCGGCGATATCGATTGCGGAAATGCGTGAACTTGTGGCCCACACTTCCGAGGATCACGAATGAACCTGCCACATCCCCATCTCTATGGATTGCTAGGCGAATTCGATTCGCCGAAACAGTTAATGGACGCTGCGAAAAAGGTTCGCGAAGCGGGATACCGCCGTATTGATGCGTTTGTGCCGTTCCCGGTGGAAGGGCTCTCGCAGGCGCTCGGGCTTGGGCGGAAGCACGATCTTGTGCCCGCGCTGACGCTGGCTGGCGGACTTGGCGGCGGACTGACGGCATTCTTTTTCCAGCTCTGGGCGAACGTGTCGTCGTATCCGATGGACATCGCCGGCCGCCCGCTGAACAGCTGGCCGGCGTTCATTCCTGTGACGTTCGAACTGACGATTCTGGGTGCATCGCTTTCCGCGGTTTTTGGGATGCTGGCATTGAACAAGCTACCGCAGCCGCATCATCCGTTGTTCAACGTCGAACGGTTCAAGCGCGCATCGAACGACAAATTCTTTTTGTGCATCGAATCGCATGATCGGAAGTTCCACCTGGAAGAAACGGCACGCTTCATGCAAAGCATCAACGCCCAGCACGTGACGGAGGTGCGCGATGAAGATTAGCGCAGCTCTGTTTGTGGGCGCGGCTTGTTGCGCGTTGGCGATTTCGGGTTGCGACTATTCGCTGCGCCAGGATATGGCTAACCAGCCGTATAACCGGCCGCTTTCGCCGAGCGATTTTTTCGCTGACGGGCGTTCCGAGCGGCCGCTGATCGAAAATACGGTTGCGCACGGCGCGCCCGAAAACGACGTTTACAACGTGGCGAAGGATTACGCAGCATATCCGCTGCCGGTGAACGAGAAACTTTTGCAACGTGGCCAAGACCGGTACAAAATATTTTGCGCGCCTTGCCACGGCTTGCAGGGAGATGGCAACGGAATGGCGGCCGTGCGCGGAATGAAACATCCGCCCAGCTACCATATAGACCGCTTGCGGCAGGCGCCAAATGGATATTTTTACGACGTGATGACCAACGGTTTTGGCGCAATGTACAGCTATTCAGAGCGCATTCCGCCGAGCGACCGCTGGGCGATCATCGCATATGTGCGTGCGCTGCAATTGAGCCGTAACGCCAAGACGAGTGACCTGCCGGAAAGCTTGCGGCAGAAATTGGCGAACAGCGCAGAATCTTCTGGAGGAACGAAGGAATGAGCGCGCAGGAATACAAAGCGCCGGATAGCGTTGGACGGCTGGAGAAGCGCGCGCTGGTGGTGGGAGTGCTGGGGCTGGTGGTGTCTATCATTGGATGGATCACCAAGCCCGAAGATTTTTTCCGGTCGTACCTGGTGGCGTTTTTGTTGGTGCTTGGGCTGTCGCTGGGCTCGCTCGGCCTCTTGATGTTGCAGCACTTAACCGGCGGGGATTGGGGAATTTTGATTCGGCGCCCGCTGGAATCCGCGACGCGCGTGCTGTGGCTCGTAGTGGCGTTTTCCGTGCCGCTGGTCTTTGGCATGAAGTACCTCTACACCACGCACACCGTAGGCGACGAAACGCGTATCGGCTGGCTTAATCCACCTCCAATTGGACACGAAGGCGCGCTTTCTGACCTGCAACAAAAATATCTGACGCACGATTTCTTTCTGCTGCGACTGGTGATCTACTTCGTAATCTGGATCGGACTAATGTGGTTGTTCAACCGGATGTCGCAAGAGCAAGATGTGAAGAGGGACGATCGCAGGTTGCGCGGCCGGTTCAAGCGCTGGGCAGGACCGGGAATTATTCTTTATGTTTTCGCGATGACCTTTGCGGCCATCGACTGGTCCATGTCGCTTTCGCCCCATTGGGCATCGACAATCTACGGTTTCTTGTTCGTTGCGGGGCAGGCGATTTCCGCCATGTCGCTGATGATCATCACGGTAGTGATGTTCTCGCGCAGCGAACCTTTTTCTCACATCATCCAGAAACGCCATTTGCACGACTTGGGAAAACTGCTGTTCGCTTTCAATATGTTATGGGCGTACTTTTCGTTTTCGCAATTGCTGATTATCTGGTCTGGCAACCAACCGGAAGAAATCACGTTTTACAAATCGCGGCTCAACGGGTCATGGGGAGTTGTGGCAGCAATGGTGCTGCTGCTGCATTTCTTCATACCCTTTTTCGCGCTATTGTCCCGCGATGTGAAGCGCAATCAAGCAGTGTTGCCCAAGATTGCCATGTGGCTGATTGCGATGCGCTTCCTGGATATTTTCTGGCTGACGCGTCCGGAATTTACCTATCACGCGCTGCCAACGTTGTGGGATATCGCCGCAATTCTGGCATTGGGCGGGATCTGGCTATGGTTTTTCGCCGTGCAGTTGAAACAGCAACCGCTGTTGCCGCTGGGCGAACCGAAACTTGCGGAGGCGATCGCGAATCATGAGCACTGAGAAGCACAATAGCGGTCATGGCGACCCCGACGCTCCGTTCCACGAGACGGTGACGTTCGAACCCCGGGACATCAACGTCGGCACTGTCGCCAAGCAATTGATTTATCTCGGGCTTACAATCGTCATTGCGCTGCTGGTTTGCATTCCGGTGCTGAAATTTTTAACCGGCATGGCCGCCGAAAACGATACGCCAATGGCTCCGGTCCGGGCGCAGATGAGCACTGGCGATCGCGATAACATGTCTCTGCCTCCAGAGCCGCGTTTACAGGGGGTTCCGGGCCACACAGCCGACGCGCAGCAGGACTTGCGCGATAAAATTGCAGCCGACACCACGGTGAATGAATCGCTTGGCTGGGTGGACAAGGCGAATGGAATCGCGAAAATTCCTGTCAGCGAGGCCATGAAAATCATCGCGGAAAAAGGCGGCACGGCGTCGCTCAACGCAGCAGCTTCCAAGGGCAGTACGGGCTCAAAGCCAACGCCAGCCCAGGGAGAAAAGAAGCCATAAGGACTATGAAGAAGCTGCGCTCTATTTTCGTTCTCGCTGTCCTGCTTTTCGCGGGAGCGCGCAGCTTTGCGCAGGCGGTGCCGGATAACACCGGACAAGCCGCAACGAACTTGCCGACAATTTTGCAGAACGTGACTTTCCGCCCAGAGTTGAATGCACAGATGCCGCTGGAAACCGCATTCACGGATGAATCTGGCAAGAGCGTGCAGCTTGCGCAGTATTTCCATCAACAGAAGCCGGTACTGGTGGCCTTCGTATACTACGGATGTCCGATGCTGTGCACGCAACTGGAGCAGGGCGTGGTCGGCTCGTTGCGAATGTTGTCGTTCAATCCGGGGCGCGATTATGACGTGATTTTTGTGAGCTTTGATGATCGCGACACCGCGCAAATGGCGGCGGCGAAAAAGAAAACTTCGCTTGATCACTTCCGTCGGCCAGAGACTGCGGCCGGCTGGCACTTCTTGACCGGCTCGAAAGAATCGATCGCGTCGATCACCAATGCCGCGAATTTTCATTTTAATTACGACACCAAGAACAATCTTTTCGCGCATGCCAGTGGAATCATGCTGCTGACTCCGGGCGGCCGCATTTCACGTTACTTTTATGGCGTGGAATTTCCCGGCCGCGATTTACGGTTGGGGCTGGTGGACGCGTCGCAAGGAAAGATCGGAACACCAGTAGACAAGATGCTGCTGTTCTGTTTTCAGTACGATCCGTCCACAGCGCGATATAGCGCGACGATTTTGAGCATTATGCGCCTGATGGCGGTCGGGACTGTCGCAGGCCTGCTGCTGATGATTTTGATTTTCCGCAGGCGTGACAAGCGCGCGGCACAAGCGAATTTGAGCCATCAAGGAGCGGACTGATCGTGCAGTCGCAAATGCCATTGTATCCGGAGCAGGCCTCGAACTTCGCTCCGCAAGTGGACAATCTGGTTTATTTCATGATTGCCGTGTGTGTGTTTTTTGCGGTGGTTATCTGCGCGGCGGTAATTTATTTTATCTTTAAGTATCAGCGCAAAACGCCGGATGAAATCGGAGCCGCTATTCACGGGGATTTGCGACTGGAAATCGCCTGGATCGTCCTGCCATTCCCGTTATTGTTGGTGATGTTCGGATGGGGCGCGGCAATTTATGTGGACTACCGCCACACCCCGACCGACACGCTGGATGTTTATGTGATTGGCAAGCAGTGGATGTGGAAGCTGCAGCAACCCGATGGGCGCAAGGAAATCAACGAACTGCATGTGCCGGTTGGCCGCAACGTACGGCTGATTATGGGCAGCGAGGACGTCATCCACGATTTTTCCGTGCCGTCGTTCCGGGTGAAAATGGATGTGGTGCCCGGCCACTACAACACCATGTGGTTCCGGCCGACCAAGGTTGGGAAATATCATTTTTTCTGTTCGCAGTATTGCGGGACCGACCACGCGGTCATGGGTGGCTGGGTTACGGTGATGGAGCCTGATGCATATGCCAAATGGCTGGCGGGGAGCAGCGGATCGGGCGATCCCGTGGCAGTTGGAGAAAAACTTTATTCCGAACTGGCCTGCAACACTTGCCACCTTCCGGATGGCAAGGGCCGCGGCCCATCGTATAACGGGTTATACGGTTCGCAGGTAAAGCTTGCCGACGGATCGACTGTCCTGGCGGATGACAACTACATTCGCGAATCGATTCTGCAGCCAAACGCGAAAATTGTTGCCGGGTATGTGCCGGTGATGCCCAGTTTTCAGGGCTTGGTCACCGAAGAGCAGATTGTGGACCTGACTGCGTACATTAAGTCGTTTAAGGACCAGCCGCCGGCAGCCAAGCCTGGCGCTGCCGCGCCGACAACGGGGAATAAATAGTATGGCCACCACAGAACTGCACGTTCCAAGTGGCGAGAAGATGCCGCGCGAGCATTATCTGAACGCGACTTATGGCATTCGCTCGTGGCTTTTGACGACCGACCATAAGCGCATCGCTATCCTGTATCTGATTTCAGTTACCTTTTTCTTTTTCGTCGGCGGACTATTCGCTACACTGATTCGCATCCACCTACTGACGCCTGGCGGCTATCTGGTTACGCCAGAAACTTACAACAAGCTGTTCACGATGCACGGCGTAGCGATGATTTTCTTTTTTCTGATTCCTTCGATTCCAGCGGTGCTGGGCAATTTCGTGATTCCGATCATGATCGGCGCGAAGGACTTGGCCTTTCCGAAGATCAATTTATTGAGCTGGTACATTTATCTGGTCGGCGGGGCGTTTGTTCTGTATTCGTTTGCGACCGGCGGCCTGGATACCGGCTGGACGTTCTACACGCCGCTGAGCAGCATTTATTCGAACTCCGCCGTGACGCCGGCGGTGATCGGCATCTTTATCAACGGTTTTTCGTCGATTCTGACCGGCCTTAACTTCATCGTCACGGTTCACACCATGCGCGCGCCGGGCATGACCTGGATGCGCTTGCCGCTGTTTGTCTGGGCGCACTACGCGACTAGCATTATTTTTGTTCTGGGCACTCCGGTCATCGCCATCACTTTGCTGCTGGCTGGCCTGGAGAGAATGTTCCACTTGGGCTTCTTCAATCCGGCCTACGGCGGCGATCCGATTCTGTTCCAGCACCTGTTCTGGTTTTACTCGCATCCGGCCGTATACATCATGATTCTGCCGGCCATGGGTGTAATCAGTGAAATCATCCCCACCTTCGCCCGCAAACCGATTTTTGGCTACGACTTCATCGCGGCTTCCAGCATAGGCATCGCGGTAATCGGTTTCATCGTCTGGGCGCATCACATGTTTCTCACTGGCCAGTCGACTTATTCGGCCGTGGCGTTTTCGTTTCTAACTTTCCTGGTCGCGGTCCCGTCGGCCGTCAAAGTATTTAACTGGACCTCGACCCTTTATAAAGGGTCGATCGCCTTCGACACTCCAATGCTGTATGGCCTGGGCTTTATCGGACTATTCACCATTGGCGGCCTGACAGGATTGTTTCTCGCCTGCCTGGGCCTGGATATTCACCTGCACGATACTTACTTTGTGGTCGCGCACTTCCACTACATCATGGTCGGCGGAGCGATCATGGGCTATCTGGGCGGAATACATTACTGGTGGCCTAAGATCACGGGACGGCTCTATCCGGAATTTCTTGCGCGTATTGCAGCCATCGTCCTTTTTATCGGATTTAACCTGACGTTCTTTCCGCAATTTATTTTGGGCTACCTGGGAATGCCGCGCCGCTACCACGACTATCCGCCGGAATACCAGGTGCTGAATGTGATGTCCACTGCGGGTGCTTCGATTCTCGCGCTAGGCTATTTATTGCCTATGATTTATTTGACGTGGTCCATGCGCTACGGCAAGGTCGCGGGGAAAAATCCTTGGCCGGCAACCGGGCTTGAGTGGACGACCGATTCTCCGCCGTTGACCGAGAATTTCGTCGAAACGCCGATGGTGGATTGGGAAGTGTACGACTTCGAACACCGGCCGGAGTTGGGGCTGCGCGGCGCGATTGCGAAGAAGCCGCTGCCAACGCACGGCGACGATTAATGGATTTAATTAGGTAGCGAAAGAAAAGAGGAATACCGAGTGCACCGCACCGGAGAGCTGTTTGGACAATTTCAGACGCTGGAGCAGCAGAAAGAAACCGCTACGCTTGGAATGTGGGTCTTTCTGGTCACCGAAATTTTATTTTTCGGCGGCCTGTTCCTCACATACTCAATCAATCGCCATGCATACTCGACCGCATTCGGTATTGGCGGGAATATGCTGTCGTTGCCGCTCGGTTTTGGCAACACCATCGTGCTGATTGCCAGCAGCTTCACCATGGCCATGTCGGTATGGTCGGCCCAGACTAGCCACAAAAAACTAGTCCCTCTATTTCTGATAGCGACTCTTGCTCTGGGTTCCGTCTTCCTGGGCATCAAAGTCATCGAATACAAGCAAAAGTTCGATCACCATTTGATTCCTGGCCACAGCTTCGACATTACCTACTGTTCCAAGAATCCCTCTGCCTGTGATCTCTCAGGTAAGGATCTGGACGACGAAAAGAAGGAAATTAAGGAAGGCATCGAAGTGGAAGCGGACGAAGCGAAAAAGCGAGGCGCCGCCAATCCTGAAGAAGTCGGTGCCGCTGCCTTGAACGCCCACGCCCAGCTGTACTTTTCCCTCTATTTTGGAATGACGGGGTTACACGCACTGCACATGATCGTCGGCGCCGGGCTCTTGCTGTGGCTTATTGTGGAGGCACGCAAAGGCAGGTTCGATGCGAACTACAACACTCCAGTGGATAATATCGGTCTTTACTGGCACTTCGTTGATATCGTCTGGATTTTCTTATTTCCGTTGCTCTATCTGATCAACCGGCACTTGGCCTGAGCGGAGAATCGCGTGGCAGAACATTCCGAACATATTGTTTCCCCCAAAGTCTACGCGGTCGTGCTTACGGCGCTGCTTGTAGGCACATTTTTGACAGTCCAAGCCGCGAAAGTGGACCTCGGCCGCCTGAACATCGTTGCAGCCCTCGGTATAGCTACCATTAAAATGACGCTGGTAATTCTGTTTTTCATGCATGGCAAGTACAGTCCGCGGCGCACCAAACTGGTCATCCTGGCCGGTTTTTTCTGGCTGGCGATTATGTTGGGACTTACGCTGGCGGATTATTCTACGCGCCACGCTGAACCCAGCCGCACTCAGCTAAGCTCGCCTGCTTCTTCACCTCTTGTTCGCTGCTAGCATTTCGGAAGATTGCTTCGCCCCAATCTCGTGGTATGGCGCTTTCGAATTTTCTTCGATAAACACACTTCTACGCTCGTTTAAGAGCGCTGTTTTGAGTCTGTTAGGCTTTTTACGGATCCCGAAGCGTTGGGATTCGTCGTGCGGAAACAAAAATGGGGAGAAGGTAGCCGGCCCAGCCCTCAATCCCCTAAAGGGATCCTCGGCTAACTCCTCCCACTCTTTTTGACTATGCAAGCTCCGCGCCAACCCTAACTCCTTTAGCTGCAACACCAGGCTGCTTGGCATGTTTGTAAAAATGCGCCACCCCCGCGAAAATTTACTTGTAGGGTAGATCTTGTACGCCATTTTTTGTCAATCGATGGGTGGTACATTGCTGACTTCTAGCCGCAAAGTTGACCCGTGCGAACATCGCCTGCTATGGTTAAAAGTTATTCTGCCCTCAGTGTGCTTACTGGGTGCCGAGGCTTCTGTGGAGGGGCTTGCATAGACCATGGGCCTTACCAAACTTATCGTTCGCGGCGCAAGGCAGAACAACCTCAAAAATATTAGCCTGGAGATTCCCAGAAATTCGCTGACGGTGATAACCGGCCTGTCCGGGTCCGGAAAGTCGTCGTTGGCGTTCGACACGATTTACGCCGAGGGCCAGCGCCGTTATGTGGAGTCTTTATCCGCGTACGCACGGCAGTTCCTCGACCAGATGGAGCGCCCGGAAGTGGACGTAATCGAAGGGCTTTCGCCTTCGATTGCCATAGAGCAAAAGACAACGACGCGGTCACCGCGATCCACAGTCGGCACCATTACCGAAATTTACGATTATCTGCGCGTGGTGTATGCCTCGGTCGGTGTGCCACATTGCCCGAGCTGCGGAAAGCCCATCAAGCGCCAGTCGAGCGAAGCAATCGTTCAGGCCATTCTTGGCGGCGAACTGAGTAAGACGGATGATCGGGTGATGATTCTTGCGCCGATCGTTCGCGGGCGCAAAGGTGCATACCGAAAAGAACTCGAAAAACTTTCCCAGGACGGATATGTTCGCGTGAGGATCAACGGCGAGCTTTTCCCGCTGGACGATCCACCGCAGCTGGACAAAAGGAAAAATCACACTATCGAAGTGGTAGTGGACCGTCTGCTGGTGAAGCAGGGAATTGCGTCGCGTCTCGAACAGTCGATCGCGACCGCGCTGAAGCTGGCGGCGGGACTGGTTACGGTTGCCGTAGTCGGTGGCAAGGATTTTACGTTCTCGGAAAAGCTGGCTTGTCCTGATTGCGGCATCAGCGTTCCGCAGCTTGAACCGCGCTCGTTCAGTTTTAATTCGCCCTATGGCGCGTGCCCTGGGTGCAATGGCCTCGGTTCGAAGTACGATTTCGATCCCGCCAAGGTGGTCACGGATTGGACACGCCCACTTTTCGACGGCGGACTGGGGCCGGGATCGTCTTCTGCAATTCTGAAACGCACGCTGGAGCTGGCCGCCTACGCTCACGGGTTCGATCTAGACGCGCCGTTCGAAAGGCTTCTCGCCAAAACGCAGAACCTGATTTTGTACGGGTATCCGCCGGTCGGCGCGCCCGGATATTCCGGCGACGATTCGAAAAAGTCCAAGATCAAATCCACAAAAAGTTTCCGGTTTCAGGGCGTCCTGAAATTTCTCGAGCGCAATTTTGCAGACTCCAATTCCGATTCCTATCGCGAATGGATGACGCAGTATATGTCCGCGACGCTTTGCAGCACGTGCTCCGGTAAGCGCCTGCGTCCCGAATCGCTGGCGGTGAAACTGGCCGGCTGGTCCATTGCCGATTTCACGGCGCTTTCGCTGGCTGCGGCCCGGCCGGCCGTTGACAGGATTATTGCGCAGCTCACGCCGCGCCAGAAAGAGATTGCCGCGCGTCCGCTGGAAGAAGTTGCGGAAAGAATCGACTTTTTGCTGGCGGTGGGACTGGGCTACCTGAGTTTGAGCCGTTCCGCGGCCACACTTTCCGGCGGAGAAGCTCAGCGCATCCGTTTGGCTACCCAGATTGGTTCGCGGCTGCGTGGTGTGCTGTATGTGCTGGACGAGCCCTCGATCGGCCTGCACGCGCGTGACAATGACCGGTTGCTCGGATCGCTGGAGCGGCTGCGAAATCTTGGCAATACCGTGATCGTGGTCGAGCACGACGAAGACACCATCCGGCGCGCCGACTTTGTTCTGGACCTCGGTCCCGGCGCGGGCAATGCCGGAGGATATCTGGTGGCGCAGGGAAAGCCAGAGCAGATTGCGGCCAGCGCCGAATCACTGACCGGACAATATCTTTCCGGCGTCGCAAAAATTCCCGTCCCGGAAGTACGACGCAGTCCCAATGGAAAATCCATTCAGGTTCTCGGGGCCTCAGCAAATAACCTGAAGGAAATTGATGTGACGATTCCGCTCGGCTTGCTCACGGTGGTGACGGGCGTTTCGGGGTCGGGCAAGTCCACGCTGGTCAACGACATTTTGTACCGCGCGCTGGCACATAAACTCTATCGCTCGATGGAGCTCCCGGGAGCGCATGGCTCGGTTCTTGGAATCGAGCATATCGACAAAATCATCGAGATTGACCAGGCGCCCATCGGACGCACGCCGCGTTCGAATCCCGCAACATATAGCGGAGTATTTGCGCCGATCCGCGAACTTTTCGCGATGCTGCCGGAATCACGCGAACGCGGCTACAAGCCCGGCCGCTTCAGCTTCAACGTCAAGGGCGGCCGCTGCGAAGCTTGCCAGGGCGATGGCCTGCGCCGCATCGAGATGAATTTCCTGCCCGATGTTTACGTGATGTGCGAAGTGTGCCGCGGGCGGCGTTACAATTCCGAGACTCTCGCAGTGCGCTTCAAGGGCCACTCGATCAGCGACATCCTGAACATGCAGGCCGTGGACGCGCTCAAGCTCCTTGAAAACATTCCGCAAATTCAGCAGAAGCTTGCCACCATCGTGGAAGTCGGCCTCGGCTACGTGCAACTGGGCCAGTCTGCAACAACTCTGTCTGGGGGTGAAGCGCAGAGAATTAAACTCGCGCGCGAGCTTTCCAAGCGGCAAACCGGGCGCACGTTTTACATTCTGGACGAACCCACGACGGGATTGCATTTTGACGATGTCCGGAAATTACTGGACGTTCTGCAGCGGCTCGTTTCGCTCGGCAACACTGTGCTGATCATTGAGCACAATCTGGACGTCATCAAGCAAGCCGACTGGGTCATCGATCTTGGCCCTGAAGGCGGCGAAGGCGGCGGGCGCATTGTGGTGCAAGGTTCGCCGGAAACTGTCGTTCGCAACAAAAAGTCCTACACCGGGCAGGCGCTAACTCGCGTACTCTCGTCACATACAGGTTCGAACGGTTCGGGTAAGTAGCGAATCACGGTTTTTCGGAGTGTGCCACCGATGGGAGCTCTTCTTTATTTCGGATTGAAATTTCTTGCCTACACTCTCTGGTGTTATTTCGGATTATTCAAGTTTCGGCACGAATTGCAGCCGGCTTGGCCGCGCGCTGTCGCCTACGGTTTTCTCCGGCTGTTCATGGGACTTTTCTTCGGTGTGCTGATCTGGTTGTTGAGCACTACTTTGCTGACCAGGCTGGGATATGGATTCTCGCAGAACGTTTTGACCTACCTTCTCGTTTACGTTCCGGTGCGATGGATTGAATGGACGATCATGGCGATGATTATCATGCCGGCTTCATTCCCGCTCTGGCGCTGGGCCGGCGGCAGCAACATCAACGATCGCTTGTGGCGCCTCGGCGGCATCGCAATCTCTTGCCTGGCGGACATTCCCTTGATTGTGTCGCTTGGCGGCGTCGTTCCCGTGGGCCGTTTTTTGTGTTGAATTAATTCTTTCTTCAGGCGAGGCTCCGGGTGCATGGCGGTGGCGCGCGCGCTTTCTTGCGCAAGCCCCAGTTTCCCGTTTACAGTGAATTGTCCAGAATGAATACCGTCTATCAGCTGCAGCCTCTCGTCCTCGGCGATGTCGCGACGTATCCGCTGGCTTCGCGGAAAAGCAAGGTCTCGGTAGCCGACTTTGCCAGGCCTGCCGGGAATGCCTCCGTCGCAAAATTCCTTGATGCGCTGCCCACAATTTTGGCGGCGGGCGATTTTCGCTGCGTGGCGTCGGCCATTCAACTGGCAAAGCGCCAGCGCCGGACAATTCTGTGGGGAATGGGCGGTCACGTCGTCAAAACCGGGCTCGGTCCACTCGTCGTGGACCTGATGCGACGCGGATTCGTCTCCGGAATCGCGATGAACGGCGCGGCACTCATACACGACTTTGAAATCGCCTTATCTGGCCAGACATCGGAAGACGTGGAAGCAGGCTTAACCGAGGGTAAATTCGGCATGGCGACGGAGACTGGGCTTTTTCTGAATCAGATTGCAGGCACTGCGGCGTTCTCAGGTATAGGCTATGGCGAGGCTGCGGGAAAATTTCTTTCCGGTCGCCGTCTGATGCCGCAAAACGCGCAAGCCAGTATCCTCTTTAATGCTTACAAGTTCCACATCCCGGTGACCATTCATCTCGCAATTGGTACCGACATTCCGCACATGCATCCCGCAGCGGATGGAGCGTCTCTCGGAGCCGCCACGCATCACGATTTTCGCCTGTTTTGCGGCCTCGTGAAAGAGATGCATCCCGGCGGCGTGTACCTGAATTGGGGTTCGGCGGTACTGCTACCCGAGATTTTCTTGAAGGCGGTATCGGTGGTGAGAAATCTCCGCGTTCCGCTAATGCCGATCACCACCGCCAACTTCGATTTTATTCAGCATTACCGGCCACTGCAGAATGTAGTGAAACGTCCCACGGCATCATCGAATAAAAGCCGTTCCTCGCAGTCGAAAGGCTACGCCATCACAGGCCATCACGAACTCCTGTTTCCGCTGATTGCTGCCGCACTGGTGTCTGGATGGCCGCGCGCGCCGCGCCCGGCGAGGAAAAAAGCATGACGGGTTTTGACGATACGAAACCACTAGCCCCAGACCCGCCGGCTGAGCCATCGAGCGACTCGCAGAATTCCACCGACGATCTTGCGGACAAAATTGTTGTCGGTGTCCCGGAAACCCTTCCTGGTTCCCTGGGCGATCCGATTTCGCTGCCAAGCGATCTTCCGCCACCGGCTGCCGTGCCGTACCGGCCGGATCTTCCGGACGACTTACGCGTCCCGTGGGGATGGCTGCACTTTCTAGTCTTCTTTATTTTCGGAATTGTGAGCTTTGTCGTCACCCAGATTGGCGCCACGCTTTATTTGATGTCCCAGTCGCACAACGCTCAACTGACACAAAAAGATCTGGAACATCTTGCGGCATCCAAGCCGATTATTCCTATTACCGCAAACGTGCTGTTATATGCGCTGCTTATTTTGTTCCTATACGTCAGCATTCCAATTTTGAAGAATCTTCCCTTCTGGCGGACGTTCGGTTGGCGAAAGCTTATTCCCGTCGCAGGAATGCCTTCCAGTCCCTGGGTTTATTTCGCTGGCGGCATTGCATTGTCCTTGTGCGTGGCGGTTGTCAGCAGTCGCATAAAGACGCCAGAAAATCTTCCAATCGAAGAACTTTTTAAAAGTCGCGTCGGCGCTTTTCTTTTGATGGGCATGGCGGTATTGATTGCTCCGCTGGTGGAAGAGACGGTTTTTCGTGGCTATCTCTACCCGCTTTTCGCGAAGAATCTGGGCGTTGCTCCGGGAGTTGTAATCACCGGCGTGTTGTTCGGCCTAATGCACGCTCCCCAGCTTGGCTGGACATGGGGCTTGGTGGCCATGCTGATCACCGTGGGAATAATCTTTACCTTAGCGCGGGCAAGAGCCGGAACCGTAGTTGCCAGTTATCTGATTCATCTGGGATATAACTCGATGATCGCCGTCACGGCGATCCTGGCCACGCACGGATTCACTCGCATGCCGCCGCACCCTTAAAGCGATTCTTGGCCGCGGCGCCAGCCCTCATCTACAATAGAATTTTGCGGAGATGAAAATCGAATGTATGTAGCGCAACCGATTGAATGGACCGATCACGGTGTGGTCATGCTGGACCAGCGCCGGCTTCCAAGCGAAGAGATTTCCCACACCTACACGACCTACCAGGACGTGGCAAAAGCCATTCGCGAAATGGTGATTCGCGGAGCGCCTGCAATCGGGGTCGCCGCTGCGATGGGCGTAGCCATCGGCGTGCAGAATTCTTCAGCGAAGTCGCTGGAAGATTTGCGGGCGGAATTTCCGGTAATTATTGAAACTTTAGCCAAGACACGTCCTACTGCTGTAGACCTTTTCTGGGCGCTCGAGCGTATGAAACGCCGGTTCACGGAACTAGCCGCGCAGACCTCTGATCTCGCGCGGATCAAGACCGCGCTGGTCGAGGAAGCGAAAGCTGTGCACCTCGAAAAACGCGCAACTGATGAAGCGATTGGCCGCTTTGGCGCGGAATTCATGCCGCAGGATGGCCGCGTAATGACTCAGTGCAACGCGGGAGCGTTGGCGACTGCAGGCATCGGTACAGCTCTCGGCGTGATTCAAGTCGCGATCGAGCAAGGCAAGAAGCTGCACATTCTCGTTCCTGAGACTCGTCCATACTTACAAGGAGCGCGCCTCACGGCTTGGGAACTTCACCGCAGCAACATTCCGCTTACGCTGATTACCGACAACATGGTGGGCCACTTCCTGAAAACGGGAAATGTCAGCGCGATTGTCACCGGAGCCGATCGCATCGCCGCCAACGGCGACACCGCCAACAAGATCGGCACCTATCAGATTGCGGTGCTCGCGCGCGAACACAACGTGCCGTTCTATATTGCCGCGCCAGTTTCCACCTTTGATCTCTCGATCGCTTCCGGCGAACAAATCCCCATCGAAGAACGATCTGCCGCCGAGGTCACTCAGATCCAGGGCATTCGCATCGCTCCGGACGTTCATGCGGCGCACCCCGCGTTCGATGTCACACCGCATCGCTACATTGCGGCCATCTTCACCGAACGCGGCATCGCGCGCGCGCCTTACACCGAATCACTCAAGGCACTTGCCTCCGCGGAACATTCCTTTTCTGTTGTCTGAATCGCCGCATTCGCAGGCGTCATTTTCCTCGCGTTAGCGACATTGTTTCCGCACCGGCGTTCTTCTGGTCCTTGTACATGGTCCAAGTCTCATTCAGGTGGTTGGCGTCGACCAGCTTGAATACCGCATGGTGCATGTGCAAGTCATCCGGTTTCAGGTTGGTCGCACCAACAAAGTCGAACGTGAGAGTGCCTGCTGCGGCGTCGTACGTCGCTGCCATCGTTGGCTGATTTCCCGCATGACAATAGTGCGTCAGCTTCAGTGTGTCGCCGTCCAGGTAATACATCGTAATCATGTTCATCGGTCTTCCGCCTTCGATCATTTGAAATCTCTCGAGAACCGCATTTCCGTCCGATGTCACTTCAATATCCGCGGTTAATTTCGCATTGTCTGGCGTGCTTCCTTCCCAGTGACCGGCCAGGGATTTCATTTTCTCGAACGCCGCCGCGCCGTTATTCCCCGCCCGTGTATTCACGGCAAGAAAAAGCGGTAGCAAACAAACTAAAGCGACCAAAACTGTCGATTTCCTATTCATCGTTCTTCTCCTTGTGCGCCGGCTAAACCGGCGAGGTGTAGTGAATGAAAAAGTCATACGGTAGTGGATTAGCGACCCACATCGGCCCCGAGTCATGCGGAGCCGCTCGCAAGGGCGGCGTCGAAGCGTTGACAGGGGAACGTGCGGGCCGGGTATTCAGCCGCGTAAGACAATTACTCCGGGACGCCGACGCTGTAAGGAGAAGCGGAAGGTCCCATCTGGAACGCCGATATCGCGAGGCGTTGCAGAGTCCCGCGCGGTCAGAGACCCCGAGCACGTACGCAGACACCTCGCTCGGGAACCGGGAGATCCCAAGTCCGCCCAAGGCCGCAGTTGCCTTGGGACGTGTCGGGAAGTCTAAGGACGTACGCCGATGACGAACGGACCTGGGAAGTCGGACAGACCAGTAGTACCTGAGAAGTCTCCGAACAAAGCCGGGCAACCGGTGGCGGAGGAGATGAAGGGAAGCGGTCTGGCCAAAGGGAACCTGCCACAGCAAAACGCGTCCCGGACACCGAGCCGGAAAGATGCGCTCAGTGCGCTGGAGCGGGTACGTCAAGCAGCAGGAAAGGATAAGAAGTTGCGGTTCACGGCGCTCCTGCACCACATCTACAACCTGGATACGCTGCGCATGGCCTACTTCCGATTGAAGAAGGAAGCTGCGCCGGGCGTGGACGGGGAGACGTGGCGGCACTACGGGGAGAAGCTGGAGGAAAATCTCCAGAATCTTTTCGAAAGGTTGAAGCGAGGAGCGTACCGAGCGAAGCCGGTGCGTAGGGTGTTTATCCCGAAGGCCGACGGGCGGCAGAGACCGCTCGGAGTTCCGGCGCTGGAAGACAAAATCGTCCAGCGTGCGGTGGTCGAGGTGCTGAATGCTATCTACGAAACGGACTTTCTCAATTTTTCGTACGGGTTCCGACCAGGGCGAAGTCAGCATCAAGCGCTGGATGCTCTGTACACGGGACTGTTGACGAGAAAAGTGAACTGGGTGCTCGATCTGGACATCAAAGGCTTTTTCGATGGCCTCTCGCACGAATGGCTTGTGAAATTCGTCGAGCACCGGATCGCAGACCGACGCGTCGTGCGGCTGATCCAGAAGTGGCTCAACGCGGGCGTGTTGGAGGATGGGAAACGAACACGGGTGGAGGAAGGGACGCCCCAAGGCGGAAGTGCTTCGCCGCTTTTGGCGAACGTCTATCTTCATTACGTATTCGACTTGTGGGTCCAAGCGTGGCGTCAGAAGCGTGCGCACGGCGATGTCATCGTCGTGCGATTCGCGGACGACATCGTGGTTGGATTCAGTGCAGCGAGGCTTAATGGACGTTCCAGTGGGTGCAAGTCCCACCGGTGGAGCTTGCTCAGTTACCACCGTAGTTATACCCGACAGCGGTAAGGGTGACCGACCCGTTGAAAGCTCGGGAGTAAAAGTCTCCGGAGGCTGGGCGAAAAGCTCAGCTAGATCCGCCAGGGAGGCAAGCAACTCGACAGGCCGTAGCGGATAGCGAACCAGTGTAGCTGCGAAAGCCACGTCCCATCGGAAGCGGATGATGGGAACACTTGGGAGTGCCGAGCCCTTTGAATCCGGGCGAAGGCCATCGACATCGGTGAAGAACTGAGCAAAAGCAACCGGTGGACTCCCCGCAGTCTTAGAGGACAGCATGTCGAGAAGGAACGTACCGTGAAAGCCCGGAACCACTCGCGGGTCGCCTAGGCGGTAACGCACAGCGAAGGCATCTCGTATAAGCCGCAATGCGGTGAAGTTGGGATGTGCCCGAGAGTGGGACGGATGGGGCCGATTAAGTGATGATGGACTGGGACAATAGAACCCAGACCGGAGCGAGGGCCCCTGGGGTAGAGCGGAATAGTCCGCTCGAACGGAGGTGCTCAAGCGCGCAACGAACCTCGGCACAGTACGAGGATCACGACGATGCAAGCGGGGAGCACGAAGGATGGACGCAAACCGAGCGACGCAATAACCTGCGCCGTTCGGGAAGGCCCCGTCTGACATACCGGCCTTGGAGCCGTACTGGGGAAAACCCGCCGTACGGAATTTTAGGGAGGGCGATGGAAACGTCGGCATCATTCGAAGCCCGGTCCGCGCCATTGCTCTACCCGACACAGCAAAACGGATGCCGAGCAGTTTCGGGCAGAACTTACGGAACGCATGAGGAAGTTCAACCTGGAATTGCATCCCGAGAAAACGCGACTTCTGGAATTTGGACCGTTCGCGATCCAAAACCGGCAAAGGCGTGGAGAAGGGAAGCCGGAGACATTCAACTTTCTTGGCTTTACGCATATCTGCGTGAAGAAGAGAAGCAACGGAATGTACACGGTGCTGCGGCAGACGATACGCAAAAGGTTGCAGGCGAAGCTGAACGCGGTGAAAGCCGAACTTCAGAGACGCATGCACGCTCCCATTCCTGAAATGGGTAAGTGGCTGCAAGCGGTGGTGCGTGGACACATCCGCTACTACGGAGTGCCCATGAACCAACCGGCGCTGTTTCTCTTTCGGTTCCAAGTCGGGCGCCTCTGGTATCGCGCGTTGTCGCGGCGCAGCCAGAACGGGCGCGTCCTTTGGGACCGCATGCGGCGCCTCATCACTCGCTGGCTGCCTTTGCCGGTCGTCTGTCATCCCTATCCCTTACGCCGCATGGGCGTCGTCACCTAAGGCAAGAGCCGGATGCGGTAGCGCCGCTTGTCCGGATCCGTGGAGGGGGTTATGAGCGATCATGATCTCTACTCCGACTTCTGAATATTCCTGAGTTCGGGAAAAAAACAGTGTTCCGCTCTATCGCGCGGGAGCGGTTGCAGCTGCCGGCGTGCCATACCGCTGCGTTGCCCATCCCACTAACCCACCAACGATGCTTCCCGGCAGAATAATCTCGAAATAATAGCCGTGTTGCAGGCGCGCTACTAGAAATGCCAGAACGAATCCGACTGCCAGACCGAACAAAATTCCCAACGGCACGGAGTTCACTTTGCGCGCAAAAATTCCGGCGGCCACTCCGGCAAGAAGTCCCTTGAACGTCGAGCCGATAATGATTCCCACGATCACCGGTCGCACCGCAGGTGTGAACCAAGCTGTGCCTCCGTCAATCGCTCCGAGCAAAGCGCCCACAAGAAGTCCCAGCACAATTTTGTTCATCTGTATTCCTCCCGAGCTTCGCGCTCTGCAAAGCCCGCATTCTCTCCGTGCCTCTACGACTCTTTACAACAATAGGAAAAATTCCTTTAAGCTCAGGGACGGTCGAAGAAAACAAATAGCGCCCGCATCAGTAAGTACACTGTAATCAGCAAGATAGCAGCTTGATAGCGGATGTAAAATCTTTGTGTCCGCTCCCATAAATTCTCGCGATGCGCTGAAACGGGCTTTCCGTCCAAGTACTGCGAAATGTCCGCAGCCAGCGCTGAGACACTCCCGTAACGATCAGTTAGGTTTTCAGCAGAAGCTTTTTCGCAAATCGCGCGAAGAACTCGTGGAATTCGAAACGCGGTTGAGTTTTTTGCCGGCTTTACCATCACTTCGAGTAATTTTCCTAGCGAAAAAATGTCAGTGCGGGCATCCAGCGATGAGGATTTGCCCTGCGCTTGTTCCGGCGACATAAATCCCGGTGTACCCATGACCATTCCATCCTGAGTTGGTGATGTGATTTGCGTCGCCGTGTCCACCGCGATCGTGTCCGACAGCGGTGCGGTCGAAACGATAGTTTCCTCAGAACTTCGGGCGGAATCCGATTGCAATATTTTTGCGAGGCCCCAATCCATAACCAGCACTTCTCCGAATGCGCCGACCATGACATTTGCTGGCTTCAGATCGCGGTGAAGAATTCCGCGGGAATGCGCAAAAGACACGGTTTCGCAGATACGCAGAAAAAGCCGCAACCGCTCGGGCAGCGACGATACGCTGGCAACAGATTGATCAACACGCGAACCTTCGACAAACTTCATCACGTAGAACACGCGGCCGTCAGCCAAAGTGCCTGCGTCGTGCACCGGCACGATGCCAGGATGTTCGAGTTTGGCTAGCACCCGAGCTTCTCGTAGCAGCCGCTCTTCTAACTCGCCGTGAGGGTCGGATGAATCCAGAACTTTGATCGCGACGCGGCGGTTCAGTGTCTTATCTTGCGCGGTATAAACGGTCCCCATGCCGCCGCGCGCCAGAAATTCCTGCAGGATGTAACGCGTACCTGAAAACTCCGGAAGGGCTCCCGCAATTCGCAGCCTTTCCACTGCTTTGTCATTCAGGAAGTTGCTCACAGCTTTCCGCCAAACAGTGCCCTGGATTCACGTGCAAATTCCTCGTCCGTAACACAAATCGAACGCAACCGCAGTTGCACCAGCCGGCGAAATTCGCGTCGCGTCCACGCCAACTGATTGGTTACGTCGGCGACCGAGAGACCACGTTGTTCCGCCAACTGTGCGTAAGACAAAGTTTCATCGCCAGAAAGATCATAGATTTCAAACAAAGAAAATGCCGCTTGTCTTTTGTGAATTTCGCAGAATTGCCGCAAGTCTTCGACTGCCGACGAAAACAGGCTGCGAATCCATTCCTTTTCGAAAAACTCCTCGAATTGCTCCGGTGAAGGTATAGACGCAGGATCAATCGTCTGCGCGTTCAGTTCGCCTTCCGCGGCCGGAAAATTCAGGGCCAGATGCAGCGCGCCGCCGCCGCGTTTTTGCCGCTCCGCATGCTTTATCTCATTCAGCACAAAGCTATCCACGCACATGCGGATATAGGTTCGTAACCGGCTTTTGTGCGGATCAAAACGCGACAACAGATCACGCTCGAAAAGTTCCAGAAAAAGACCTTGCGTCAGGTCCTGCGCTTCGTCTGGAGTTTTCGAGAATTTCAAACGGATATATTTGTAAACCGGCTTCCAGTAGGCGGTGAAAAGCACGTCCAGAGCGCGGGAGCGCTCCGCAGAATCATCGCTGCCCGCGGCGGCGATGACCGACCAGCGGGTCTGCGGAAAATTGCCGCCGCCGGAAACGAAGGAATGATCGAAGGCCATGATTGGTCGAAAATAGTCGATGACGCGCTGCAGCGAGTCTACGCAGAGAAAATGAGGGAGCGCAAGAGTCGGCCCAAGACCGGACAGGCAGCGCCAGGCGCTATTCGCACCGCAGCGCTATTGCGGCGATCTTCACCGAACGTGTTGCAAAAGCGCCTACACCGAATCGCTCGATTCGCTGGCACGGCTAGCGGCGCAGCGTGCAGTTTCATCGCACTAAACTAAAATTAAACCATCAGCGGAAATTGTCGATCAACATGATTTGCGCTTGCCGCCAGCCGGGTTGGTCAAATGCCACAGTTTTACCGTCGTGCGTCGCCGCGAGCCAGAAGGGCACAATGTGCAGCATGCCAACAGTTTTCACTCGGCGGTTTTTGGGATCAAAGAGGTTTAGAACCGGCGCTCCAGTGCCCGACGGTTCCGCGAACAGAATGCCATCGTCTACAACAGCCCAACTCGCCCACGTAGGGGGCCGCACGCGAGCCGACACCAACGACTCATGTCCTCCAGTAGTTGGGGCTTGCCAGATTTCCGGATTCGCATGTGGAGTCTTGGCGTAGTAAATCAGCTTTCCGTCAGCAGATTCGAATGCAGCATGGCCGCCGAGTTTTGTCACTTGCACGGGTGTGCCGCCTTCTGACGGGATTTTCCACACTTGCCAGCTTCCGGCGCGGCTCGATGCAAAGTAAATCCATTTACCATCCCGAGACCAGCTTGGACAACGATTCTCAAACTCATCCTGCGTGAGAATGCGAGGCGCGCCTCCGCGTAAGCTGAGGACTGCAATCATCGCTCCCCTTCTTCGATTCGCGTCGAACACGATGGACTCACTATCTGGGGACCACCGAGGTGTGCCCGCATCGCCTACTGCGCTTAGCTGAAGCGCGTTGCTTCCGTCTCGGTCGCTCACCCAGATTTCCATCGTTCCCGAGCGGTCTGACATATACGCAAGCTTTTTGCCGTCTGGAGAAAATTGCGGACCGGGACCCTGATCGGTCTGGCTGGTTAACGGCATGAGAATCTGCGGTTCCGCCTTCCTCTCCGTCGGCAAATCCATCTCCCAGATGGTGAGACTTCGCGTCTCGCGTTGATACGCAAGTCTGTCTCCCATACGCGAGACCGCCGGCCTGGACCCGTTCTCATTGAATTGCACTGCCGGCGCTCTAGTTTCCGCCGAAACTCTCCACAGCGCCGATTTCCCACCACGGTCGGATGCAAAAATGACCGAGCGTCCGTCAGCAGACCATCTTGGAGATCCGCGAAGCCTCGCGGATTCAGTAGTAATCAGGATAGCTTCACCGCCGGCGGCCCGTATCGTCATGATCTCTTCCGGAAATCCCATTTCGCTGCTGCGCACAAACAGAATCTGTTTCCCGTCCCGCGAAAAAGATGGTCCCCAATCCTGAGTCAAGGGAGGCGGCGTTGTCAGTCGCCGCACGGCGGAATTATCCAAACTTAATACAGAAAGGCTCGCACCCCCGCTGAAAGCGATCATCTTTCCATCAGGCGACCAGTCCAGTGCGCCAACTTTTGCTGCCGCACCAGGGACTTCCAATCGCCGCTCGCTTCCTCCGCCTGCCGGCACCACATGAATTGTCAATTCCCGATTTTCAGACCGTGAGAATGCAATCGAGCGTCCATCCGGCGACCAAACTGCGCAGCAATCTTTTTCGTTCCGGGTTAATTGCCGTGATTGATCGCTTCCGATCTGCTGCACGAAGATTCCTGAATCTCCAGGCTTGCCGCCATCGCGATAAAAAGCTATGTAGTTTCCATCCGCGGAAAATGCCGGCTCACCAGCGTCGTCAGTGGGACTAGTGAATGAGCTAATTTTCGGCGGCTGCAACACCGCTTCCGCAACTTTTCCACGAGAAACCACGGTTCTGAGCAATAGCGCGCCGCCTGCCAGACTCAGGCAAAGCACAAGGGCAACGGGTAGAGATTTACGCCACGAATGAATCTTCGATTGTCGCGCGTCACTTCGCGCCGGGAGAGTCTCTCCAGGTTGCCCGACAAACTCGACCGGCATATCCGGAGATAATTTCGCAATCTCAAGCAGGCCGCCAACCTCCCTGCTCGCTGTCATGGCCGGCCTGCTTCCCTCGATATTTCCAATGAACCGGTAACCACGCCTCGGCAAAGTTTCTACGTAGCGAGGGCTATCCGCCGAGTCGCACAGCGCCTCCCGCAATTTGTTCACGGCGGCGTTCAGCCCGTGGTCAAAATCTACAAACGTATCCCCTGGCCACAGTCGCTCGCGCAGCTCTTCTCGGGTAACCAGCTCGCCGGGCCGGCCCAAAAGCATGGCCAGAATCGCAAATGGCTGGCCCACAAGGCGCAGCTTGATTGCGTCCTTCTGCAGCTCGTGTGTGTGCAGGTCCACGCAAAAAGGGCCGAATCTCACCGGTGTTTGTCCGTTCTTACTCATGGGTCTCTGGACGAATTCTGCGCCTCAGTCACTCTAACTTACGTGCCTCCCGCTCTTTTTGTTCACCAATATCGGTTGATAAGTCCTTACCACTTCGAGGCTTAATGGATGAGGCGCAAAGTACACGGAATGACCCAAAACGTACCCTACAGTTCGACTTCGCGCACCTGCGCCGGGACAGCCACTTGCCATCGCGCGCACAGCTTTTGACGAATCTCACCTAAGAAACGTTTGAAAGGATTGTGTGGAGCGATTCAGGTCCGAATCGAGGCGGGGGTTGCCAGGCTGAAGCCAATCTTTCCTATTCGTATTAGAAGCAGGGTCAGCCCCGCCCCCAGGATTACACCGATAATTCCACCCAGCGCGCTCAGCGTCACTGCTTCAATCAAAAATTGCATCAGAATGTTGCTGCGCTTCGCGCCAATCGCTTTGCGTACGCCGATTTCCCGTGTTCGCTCGGTCACACTGACCAGCATTATGTTCATTACGCCGATACCACCCACCAGCAGACCCACCGATGCGACCGCGAACGTCAGAAGAAAAATCAGTCCGCTGATTTTATTCCAGAGGTCGAGAAAATAATCCGAAGTGAACAGCGCGAAGTCATCGGGTTTTCCGTTGGAGAGCCTGCGTTTGCGGCGCAGCAGTTCGCGAATTTCTTCCACCGCTTCGCTAACGTATTTCGGATCGCTGGCCTTGGCGAAAATCACGTAATCGCGTTTGTTGGGATAAAGCTTGCGCAGCGTGGTCACCGGCATCAGCGCGATGTTGTCTTCCGGATTGGAGCCGCCGGAAATACCCTGGCGGCGTTTCTGCAGGGTGCCGATCACCGTGAACAGTTGCCCGTCCATGGTCACTTCCTGTCCGACGGCGCCCCGGCCTCCATCGGGGAACAAAAGGTTTGTGGTGTCAAAACCAAGCAGCACTACCGGGGCGTGATGCTCCGTATCCGTTTCATTGAACTCCCGTCCCGTCGCAATCTTAAGATCAAAAATTTGCGTGATCGAAGGCGCGTTGCCTTGCAGGATCACATTTTTTGCCCGACTGGAACCATGCCGCACATCCGAGGTGCCCACGCCGAACTGCGGCTGAAAGATTCGCATAGACGGGGAAGCCGCTTTTACGTGCGGCAGTTTTGCCATATCGTCGGCAAATTCCGCCAGGAGTTCTTTGCGCGTGAACCACTCGCTCGGAGGATGCGATAGCGAAGCCCAGGGGAATCGGTACGCGATAATCGTGTCTGATCCAAGATCGCGGATTCCGCCCAGCACAGAATCGTTGAGCCCGTTGATCACCGAACTCACCGCGATTACCTTCGTGATTCCAATGACGATACCGAGAATCGTGAGTGACGAACGCAGCAGGTTTTTTCGCAGCGTGTCCAGCGCCAGCGCTACCAGCTCGCTCAGCTTCAGCGAATGTTCAATTCGCACCAATGCGCGCAAACGCGAAGCGCGGGAATCAGCCAGAGTGTGGGCGATCGTTGACATGCTATGTCTCTGAAAAATCTCCTATTCCGCGCGCAAAGCTTCCACCGGATCCAACCGCGAAGCTTTCGACGCCGGATACGTGCCAAAGAAAAGTCCGACGCTCAGCGCCACCAGCAAGCCTCCCAGCACCGACCAGAGTTGCACCGCCGCAGGCAACGAAGTCGTCAGGTAAACAAGTTTAGCGACCACGATACCGCACAGAACGCCGATGGCTCCGCCAATCACGGCAATGGTCCCCGCCTCAATCAAGAATTGCAGCAGGATGTCGCCGCGCCGCGCGCCCAGCGCCTTGCGCACACCGATCTCTCTGGTGCGCTCCGTAACACTGACCAGCATAATGTTCATGATCACGATGCCGCCAACCACCAGCGAAATCGAAGCGATGGCTATCGTCACCACAAAAAATGACGAACTGATGTCTTTCCACAACGAAAGAAAGGAATCGCTGGTCTCGATGGCGAAGTCGTCTTTTGTGTTGTACCCGAGATGCCGCCGCCCGCGCATGATCTGGCGAACTTCATCAACCGAATCCTGAATTTGTGCGGCGGACCCGGCACGAACCGTGATTCGCAAACTGTCCGTCTGCGAACCAAAATCCTTTTGATACGCGGTGAGCGGCAGAATGATCCAATTGTCGAGCGAAGTGCCCAGCGACGAGCCTTCTTTTTTGCCTACACCGATCACCATGCACGGAAAATTATTCCAACGGATTTCCTTGCCCACAGGATCGCCGCCGGCCAGCAGGTTGTCCACGCTGTCCATGCCGATCACGCAGGACGGCGAAGCGCTCTTAAGATCTGTATCGGTGATGTGGCGCCCTTCGATCAGGTCCACATCGTAGAGTTCCGCCATCTCCGGAGTCCACGCGCGCAAGTTGGTATCCTTCAGCGAATTTGTTCCGCTGCGCACCTCCACGCGGCCGCCCAGCGAAGCGCCAATTCCTCGGCACGACTTGCACAGTTCCTTGATCGCGTCGTAGTCCTCCGAATCGAGACGTTTGCGTTTTTGAAATTCCAGCCAGTCATCCACATTGGTAATAATCGAAGGCTGTTTTGACACCCCGAACACATCTGCACCCAGGCGAAAAACACGCGTAGCTACATACTGATTCGCCCCATTGATCAAGCTGACCACGGCAATGACCGCAGCAACGCCAATCACCACACCCAAGAGTGTTAGTACGCTCCTCAGTTTGTGCGCCCACAGACTAGAGGTAGCTATCGCCACCGCCTCGGAAAAGTTCATCGACCGCTTAGCGGTCGTACCTGGCAAAGACCGCTTCGCAGACGAACTGGACTCAGTGTTCTTCGCCGGAAGAGAACTGGATGCTAGATGAGGTTGGTCCATGGACAAGGCTATGCGGGAGTGCCCTCTTCCTAACATACGCAGCGAAGCGGGCCCGAGTTACCGTTTAACGCGCCGACCCCAGAGGCCTACGGAGTCACTTCAGAGCGCAAATGCTTGGCCAGCTTCTCGATCCGCTTCAACTGATCACCGAGGTCCTTAGGCAGCTTTCCTTCGGCGACCATACTTACCCGCGCCGGGATTCCTGCGGACAACTGTGCCAGCTCTTCCGCTTCTCGCTTGAGCTTCACTGGATCAGCCACTATCGGACTAGGCCCTAAAGGTGGATCGAGCGACTTGTTTGTCTGTTTGTCCGCTTCGCGAACACCCGGCGGAATTGGCCGCACTCTCTGGTCGGACTCTTTTGGCGGAAAAGATGTCAAGGTGACCGCAAGTAGAACCGAAGTGAGGAAAGGCTTCCGCATAAACACCTCCGCGGAACACGTGTGGATCCGTGCGAAGTTTACACCTTCGCCTCTCAGCCGAATAGCGCAACCCAAAAAAAACCGGCCCCGCAAAGGCGGGGCCGGTTGGTTGAAGTTAAGTGAGGTTTTAGAAGTTGACCTTGAAGCCGAACTCCATCGAACGTGGCGCGCCGATTGCGAACACTCCCGAGCCAAGCCCCGTTTCAAAGGTCCTGCGGGTGGAAGCCGTCGTACCCACGCCAGCCACCGATCCAGCGCTTCCATCGAGCACGCCGCTGATCAAGTTGTCCGGGCCATTGTAGTTCTTGCGGTTGAAGAGATTGTAGAATGCCGCCTGCGGTTCAAACCGCAAGCGCTCCCACTTGCGGATCGGCTTGATGGACCAGCCGAGGCGCAGGTCAAATGTGAAGAAATTTCCGTTCCCCACTTGGCCAGCCGGAGCGGTCGGCAGTTGCAGACCTTCGGAGGCGGCGCAATTGCCGATGGGGTTCAGAGATGGCGTTACGGCGCAGAGCGCCATCAGCTGGTCCGCACTGAATAACCCGGCAGACACCAGAGCTTGCCCCGCCGGAGTCAGCTGATTGCCAAACTTGTCGCTGTATGTCTGGAGGAAGCTGTTCAGGCCGCCCGCGCTGATGTCGCGGCCAAACGAACCGACCTTCGATCCAGGAACTGGAGCGACACCGGTCTGACCGTCACCATTAGTATCGTATTGGAAGATGTCTTCAAGGTTTCCCGGAGCAAAGAACGTCAGGGTCTGCGGCAGTGCCGTGTAGAAGTGCGTGATGAAGTTCGCACGGATTCCTGCCGGCAGATCCATAACCACTCCGGCGGACAATTGGTGCGTGCGGTCAAGGCCGTTCGGTCCAATGAATTTGCTGGGATTGTTGTAGTCCAGCGCGCTATTGACGAAGTCGCCGTCACTTGCCTGGGCGTTGTAGCGCGACAGGGAATAGGAGATTTGTGCGTTCAGGCGGCGGATGAAGCTTACTGGACTCTTCAGGTCTGATCTGAGAACGACATCCAGACCGTTGTAAACCGAGCGCCCGGTAGGTTCGAGAAGAAGGACCTGACCGAAGTCTGGATTCTTGCCCGGGAATGCCAACACGCCTTGTCCGACCGGGAAATTGCCTGTGGCATTTGAGCCGCCACTCAAGCACGGCCCCGTTGCGCACCCCTTATTTATATTCGCGTAGTTAGCGATCGTTGCTCCCTTGGAGATGGCGCAATTGATCGATGTCGCATCAGTACCGGTCCCACAGCCAAGTGAATTATTGGTATCCGAGATGGCCGTAAGCGCAGAATTCATATCCAGAATGCTCGCATCGCCCTGGTGGTTTTGATCGATACCGAGCAGCGTATGCAATCCGACGTTACGAATATAATCGACGCTCAGTACTGTGCCGCGATGAAGTTCGCGCTGGACTCCTACGTTCATTTGCACGGAATAGGGTGAGCGAAAGTTCGGAGCAAACATCGAACCTGTGTTAGCCGTAGTGTTTACGTTGCCAAAATACGCCCCGTTAGCTTGGGCACCGGCTGCTACCGTCGCCTGCTGGTACGACTTCTGCAGATCCGAGATTGCCGTTTGCACATTACCTATCGCATTTTGATCGCCACATATCTGAGTTGGAATGTCCAATCCATCGATGGAAGTCACGAAGGAACCGTCCGGGAAAGTGACGCCGCCTTGGGTGCACACTTCTTGAACCTGATTAAAGAGACCTGTAGGCAAGCGGCCGGGACGATCGAATAGAACGTTGTTAAATACGCCGTTCTCATAGTAAATTCCCGCCCCAGCGCGGATAACTGTCTTGCCATTCTTCTTAGGATCCCACGCCAGTCCGACTGTGCCGCCGAAGTTCTTGTCCGGCTGCCGGACTCGCTTGCCTAGGCCAGCCTGAAAGTCATTCAATGCCTGCACAGCGGGCAGGTCTGCATCGGAACGACCAGTATCACGGTTGTAGCGGAGGCCGTAGAGGAAGGTGATGTTCGGCCGAATCTTCCAGGTGTCGCCGATATACGCCTGAAAGCGGGTATCAAACTGACCACCACAGGGTTGGCCAAATTGTGAAATCTCGGTAAAGCAACCTTCTCCGTTGCCGACGTCAATGCGGTGCACAGGCCAATTGAGAGGATTTGTATCTCCACCAGGTCCAAACGGATCGGTATTTGCAAAGGCATCATGCGCTGGGCTTACGCTGGCACGGACCGCAGGAGCTATTCCAAAGAAGTTGGCAAAGCCGCCTCCCAGAATTCGGTTTACGCCAATGCCGTAGCGCAATGTATGGCTGCTAAAGCTTCTGGTCCCGTCATACCTAAACTGCTTGTTGGATTGATAGGTCTTTTGCGGAGCGAGGATGTTTGGGCCGGAGCAAAAGAGATCGCCGCTCGACAAACACGAAGTTGACACGTTTCCGATGGCCAGTGCCAAAAGAGGAGCAGGGTTGAAGATATTCGATCCCGTGACCGCATCGGTGATGCCATTGCGGAATTTCAAGTAACCCACGCGGAAAGTGTGCGTCCAATGACCGTGCGTAATGTCCACACCTCCGCCATAGGACGGGGTAAAATCCACGTTCGCAAATTCCTGATAGGTGCCGGGAATAAAGGTCGCCCCGTTCAGGTTTTGCTCGTAGGCAAATTTAAAGAAAGCGTGAATATTATTAGTGACCGTGTAGTCCACGCGGCCGAGATATTCTTGATCCCGGAACGGCGCGTTGAAAGTGGTGGTCAGAGCATCAAACGGGGCTTGGGGTGCGCCTGCGGCGATCAAATCCTGCGTGGTGCGTTCCCAGGAACCAAAGCCAAACAGTTTGTCCTTAATAAGCGCTCCGCCGAGGTTCACTCCGTATTGCTTGCGAGTGAATTGCGCAGCTGGATCACCGATTGCTGCGGACGTACCGTCGCTGCGGTAGTTGTAAAAACCCTCGCCGTGGACCGTATTCGTTCCGGAGTTTGTAGTGATATTGACAGTTCCAGAAGAAGTCAGCTCGGTCGAGATATCAAGGCTCGACTGGCTAACTTGAAATTCCTTGATCGAGTTCACTCCGATGTTTTGCGTGGTTGTGCCAACGGTTTCATCTGAGATGTCCAGTCCGTCCACTTCGATGCGGGCTGTGCGGCCAAAGCGCCCGCCAAACGAAATCGAAGAGAAGCCCTTCTTCGTGGGGTCAAAATTGCCGCCGTCCTGAATCTGTACTCCCGGCTCGAGCTGCGCCAGGTCCAGAAAGTTTCGGCCATTGATCGGCAAATTCTCGATCTGGTCGCTGGTGACAACACCTTGGATCGTTGTTTGCTCCGTATTCACGTTTACTGCCGAGCCTTCAACGGTAATGACCGTGCTCCCCGACCCAAGTTCCAACGTTATCGTGCCCGGTGTGATGTTTCCCACTTGCACCGTAAGTGTTTGTTCAATTGCCCTAAATCCAGTGGCTTCGACGCGAACCACGTATTCCCCTGGCACGAGCGGTCCAGAATTGTAGGTTCCGGTGCCAGTCACATCAGTCGTCACTTTCGCGCCTGTTCCTCTGCTAGTTATAGTTACTCTGGCACCACCGACTGTGGCCCCGTTGGGGTCCAAGATGGTCCCTTGAATACTACCGGTCGATATCCCCGCTTGAGCCTCGGCAACAGGGGTTATTGCGGCGTTCAGACCGATTATTAAGCCCAGAATTACCATGAGCGCAGCCAAATTGACTATCTTGCGCATACGAAGATTCCCCCTCACATGTGAAATTAGCACGGTCCTAAGGATTGTCGAACTGTACGTGTTAAGCCACAGAGCAAATCGCGGCAATTGACACTGCAAGATTTTGGCCAGAAGTTAGATGAAATAAATCGTTAACAACGAAGGACTTAGAGACGAGTATCTAAGCAGCCACCAAGCTGCGCATGATTTACGAGATACCTCTACATATTTTGGAATTTAATTTGAGATATATCCTCGACTAACCTCGGCGGCGCAGCCGCTCGGCCAACGTTCTGGCTCTCTGCCGCGCGATTTCCACGAACTTCGTATCCGAAGCAATCTGGTCCAGTATCTGCACCTACCAAACTCGTTAGAAATGGCCACAGTGTAGAGAAGACTCCGGGATACCCGCGTTGAAAACACAGGTATTTATCCTTCAAACTGCGGAACTTGGGTAGCACACGTAGCGAATGGGGATGGAATTACCGAAGGAGGTTTCCGAGACGTGGACAAGAAACAAAAAGGGCGCTCCGATTAACTCGAGACGCCCTTGAAGGCCTGCCGCCGCGCCGTTCAGGCGCAACAGGAAAAAGTTAGAATGTAAATCGCAGCGCCAGACGAATGGTTCGGCTAGCCTGATACCTATTTGGCTGGCCATACGCGCTGCTAACCGTAAGCGGGCCGCAAGCGCTGCCTGCAGGTGGACAGGTAGAGCTCGTTGGTGCCGCGTTCATCAGAGCCACATAGTCATACGGATGAAATGTCGCGGCATAGAAAGGAGTGCCATCGCTGGTAACGAAGCCGCCTGGCGCGATGAAGTTAGAGCTGAAGCCGCTGGCGATATTCCCTTCTACGTTAGTCACTGAACGCTGGTTTAGCAGGTTGGTGAAGGTTGCCGAGAAGCTTAAGGCCTTCGACTCGCCAATCTTGTAGCTCTGCTGGAAGTTGAAGTCTGTTTGGTTATACCACGGGGTACGCTTGGTGACCGGAGAACCGACCGTAATCAAACCGGTAGTCGGATCCTGTGTGACGTCTACCCACTTGCCACGGTCCACCACGTCAACTGGGAACGCGCCGCCCGTAAGTCCGCTCGGGAAGGAGTTGCCAACGTCCAAGTAGCTGGTCAACGGGGAGCCTTGGTACATGACTTGGAAGATTCCGAAATCGGTGCTGAACTTCCTGAGCCAGTTCAAGTTGTAATATACGTAGCCCTTAAACGTATTGGGGCGATCCGTGGGCAGCAGTCCGCTGGACGACGAGCCGTTGGCGTTCCATGAGAACATCGGCTCGTCGAAGGAACGGCTGTTGTTGGGCGCATTGCGGCCGCCGCCGCCGTCAGCTTGGTCCGAACTGGTCAAGCC
>WNFA01000587.1_pt1 | contig 43047 bp, 31 predicted proteins | sample 5400481 | NCBI WGS metagenome assembly WNFA01 (sample SAMN13153340, study PRJNA577476) | soil metagenome | isolation source: 120 cm saprolite under Douglas fir tree site 2 hole 1 replicate 2 | place: USA:California | collected 2015-04-18 | reverse complement strand
TCATGATCGAGGATTTCTTTCTCCGTGTGGCGATATTGCCCTGGGATTCAGATGCCGCTCAACAATACGGACGGCTTCGAGCCACGCTGGAACGCGAGGGCCAGCCGATGGGCAACCTCGATGCAATGATTGGCTCTCATGCTCTTGCGTTGGACGCTGTCCTCGTCACCAACGATCATGCCTTTGCCCGCATCAAGAAGTTGAAACTCGAAGACTGGACCAAAGGACAGGGACCGCGCCAATGAGCAAGAACCCACAACGGATCCGCTTTATGACCAACGTAACCGCACACCGCGTCTTCTTCTGCTATACTGCTGTTAACGCTTTTGCTACGGTTTGCCGTTAAGCGGGGATCCTATTGGATCCGCACCACTTCCGCATTTCCTGCCCGCCGTTTGGTTCCAGCGCCATTTCAATGCGAGCGGCATGCGAAACTCTCGACACTGTGTCTGAGAATCTACTAGGCCCCTCCAGAAAGAAAACAAACGAATGACAACATTTACGGAACTGCCCTTGTCTGCTGCCTTGCAGCAGAAGTTGGCGGCAGCTCAATTCATTACTCTCACACCAATCCAGGCCCGAGCCATTTCTCCTGCCCTTGAAGGCAAGGACGTAATCGGCACCGCCCAAACCGGCACCGGCAAGACTCTCGCGTTCCTGATTCCGATCATCGAGATGCTGCGCGCGGAAGCATCGAAGCTTGAAGCAGCAGCCAAGACTGAAGCATCGAAAAACGTTCGCGCCCTGGTCCTGTTGCCCACGCGTGAACTCGCCATGCAGGTTCATGAGCAATACGAACAACTGCGTGATAAGAGAATGCCGAAGGCGGCACTGGTTATCGGCGGCGTATCGGAGAAGGCACAGATCCATAGCCTGCGCTCTGGCTGCGAATTTGTAATAGCTACTCCGGGACGCTTGCAGGATTTCATCACCCGCAAATTTGCCGACCTGCGCCACGTGAAGATACTCGTGCTCGACGAAGCCGATCGTATGCTGGATATGGGCTTTCTTCCAGCTATCAGACGTATCCTGCAAATTCTGCCGCAGCGCCGCCAGACGCTTTGTTACTCAGCCACCATGGAGCAATCCGTGGCCTCGCTGGTGAATGACTACACCCGCGAGCCGGTGCGGATCGCGCTGGGCTCAACTTTGAAGCCCGCGGAGAGCGTACAACTCGAAGCTTATGAGGTGCGTCCGTCCGAAAAACTGGATGTGCTGCGGCAGTTGCTATACGCAGAAAAGGGACAGACATTGATCTTCACCCGCACCAAGCGCGGCTCGCAAAGGCTGGCCAAGGAACTCGAGCGCGATGGTTTCTCGGCTGCCATGATTCACGGCGACCGCACGCAGTCCCAGCGCAACGCCGCGTTGAGCGGATTCCAGGAAGGACGCTACCAGGTGCTGGTTGCGACCGATATCGCATCCCGCGGCTTGCATTGCGATGACGTGGCGCACGTGATCAACTACGACCTGCCGAAGATGGCGGAGGACTTCATTCACCGCGTCGGACGCACCGGACGGGCCGGCCTACAGGGCCGCGCCTCAACTCTGGTCACAGGCGTGGAGGTTTTGGAACTTCGCAACATCGAGCGCACCTTGAAGCTGCGCATCGAGCGCAAGCAAGTGAATGCGGCGGCCAACGATCGGCCGAAGCGCTTTGTTGAAAACACCCTCGCCTCGCGGACGTTAACCGCTTTGCCGGGTGAGGTCTTTGTTTAGTGGGACGACGGGCGCCTCGCCCGTCCAATTGAAAGAGTGCCGGGCGGGGACGCCCGGCACTCCACAATATTTCAAGGCGTTAGCGATCGATGGCTTTGGTGCCATGCGGAATGGGTAGGTCGATAGGACCAGTTTCGTCGTCGCTGCCGATGCGGAACAGCGCGGCCTGAGCTTCGGCGAGCTCGCGCATCTCACGCATTTCGTCCACCTCGTCCACTACGCCGCCTTCCGGTTTTTCTTCCTTTCGTTGAGTTTTGCGCTCGTTTTTGTCCCGCTGCTTCTGTTGGCGCGCTTGCTCTTTCTGACGTTTGCTAAAAGTTGATCGTCCTCTTGGCATTCGGAAACCCCCGTATCTCTAATTTGTTTATGATGGCCGTTACATCGCAGTTGGCCCAGTTTCTGTCCTTCAATCAAAATAGAGGATGACTACATCCTCCGTTTTGTTTCAAGTCTGAAATCATTATATAGCCTCGAACCGAGCCTTGACGCGCAACGACTGGACTGCCTCTCGGCCATTCCGTCGGGCGCTGTGGACCCCCGCGCAACATGCCTTGCTCGCACGCTTGGTTTGCCACCTCAGACAGCAACGTGTTACCATTACATACGTTACGAAAACGAGAAGAGACAGGAGTGCAACAGGTTAGTGCTAGCCAGAGAGCAAAAGCAATCCGTCGTTGACACGTATCGCACGCACGCTACCGATACCGGCAGTCCCGAAGTTCAAATCGCGCTGTTGAGCGAGCGCATTGGTCAGTTGACGGAACACTTCAAAGCGCACCAGAAAGACCATGGCTCGCGCCGCGGACTTCTCATGATGGTAAGCAGACGCCGTAGTCTGCTGGACTACTTGAAGAAGTACGACTCGGAACGGTATAAAACCGTTATTTCCAAGCTCGGCATCCGCAAATAACAGCGCGATCGGCTCCGTGTGGAGCCGGTTCCAGACCCGAGAGCCTTAGCAAAGTGCGTTCCCAACCGCCGCCTGGCATCCGCCTGCTCGCGCGAACTCCGTGCCCGCGCGCATGCCCTTCTGCCCATATAAAGGATGATCTATGAAGCCTGAAGCCACAAAAATTTCCGTCGAAATCGCAGGCGGAAAGCAGCTCTCGATTGAAACTGGAAAACTTGCCAAGCAGGCCGGCGGTTCGGCCGTCGTGCGCTTCGGCGAAAACGTCGTCCTCGCCGCCGCCACCTCGAATCCCGAACCCCGCACGGGCATCGACTTCTTTCCGCTCACCGTCGACTACCGCGAGTACACCTACGCCGGCGGACGCATTCCCGGCGGCTTTATCAAGCGCGAAGGGCGCATGAGCGAGCGCGAGGTTCTCACCAGCCGCCAGATTGACCGGCCGGTGCGTCCGATGTTCGCCGAGGGCTTTAAGTGCGAGACCCAGGTCATCGCCTTCGTCCTGTCCGCCGACACGGACAACGATCCTGATGTCTGCGGTATCAACGCCGCTTCCGCCGCTCTGACTCTCTCCGACATTCCGTTTCTCGGCCCGATCGGCGCCGTGCGCGTCGGCTTGGTGGATGGCCGCTTTATCGCCAATCCCACATATACCGAAATGCGCGACGGCCTGCTCAACATTATGGTCGTTGGCACTGCCGATGCGATTGTCATGATCGAATCCGGCGCGAAGGAAGTAAAAGAAGAGACGGTGGTGGACGCGATCGAATTCGCGCACACCGAAATCAAGAAGATCTGCGCCGCGATCAGCGAGCTGCGGAGCAAGGTTGGCAAACCGAAACGCAAGGTGACGCCGCCGGAATTTGATGAGACTTTCTTCAAAGGTCTGGAGTCGCAGATTGGCCGGCAACTGGCCGACGCTCTTGACACTGCGAAGCATCCGAAAGCCGAGAGCTACGAATTGGTTCGGACTTTGGAGAAAGAGCTGCTCTCCGCTCTGCCCGAAGACGACTTAGCCGGCAAAGCGAAGCTGAAAGAGTATTACGAGACGCTGCGCGAAAGAATTTTCCGCAACCAGGTAATCGATCACAAGCGCCGTCCCGACGGACGCGCTTTCGACCAGATCCGCGAGATCTGGATCGAAGCCGGTGTGCTGCCTCGCGCCCACGGCAGCGCGGTCTTCACCCGTGGCGAGACCCAGGCATTAGTTACCACCACGCTTGGCACCAGCGACGACATGCAGCGTCTCGAGGGCTTTGAAGGCGAAGCCAAGAAGCGCTTCATGTTGCACTACAATTTCCCGCCATTTTCCGTTGGAGAAGTCGGGTTCATGCGAGGCGCAGGACGCCGCGAAATCGGCCACGGCGCCCTCGCCGAGCGCGCTATTTCGGCGGTGCTTCCGAGCCTGGACGACTGGCCTTACGCGATGCGCGTCGTCTCCGATATTCTGGAGTCGAACGGATCGTCGTCGATGGCCACAATTTGCGGCGCCTCGCTTTCGCTGATGGACGCGGGCGTGCCGCTGAAGGCTCCAGTGGCTGGAGTTGCGATGGGGCTGGTGAAGGAAGGGGAACAGTACGTCATCCTGAGCGATATTGCGGGCGCTGAGGATCATTACGGCGACATGGACTTCAAAGTTGCCGGAACCAAAGACGGCATCACCGCGCTACAGATGGATATCAAAGTTGCCGGCATTACTCCGCAAATCATGCGCGAGGCGCTGGCGCAGGCACAGCGCGGGCGGTTGTTCATTCTCGGGAAGATGGACGAGGTGATCACCGAAGGCCGCGTGAAGGTTTCGGCGTATGCGCCTCGTATCTACACTCTGCAAATTCCGGTGGACAAGATTCGCGACGTAATTGGGCCCGGTGGCAAAATGATTCGCAGCATCATCGAGCAGACGGGCGTAAAGATCGATGTGGAAGATTCCGGCAAGGTCAACGTGGCTTCGAACGATGAAGTCTCGGCGAATAAGGCTTTGCAGATTATCCGCGATCTGACGGCGTCGGCCGAGGTGGGGAAGACGTATCTGGGTAAGGTCAGCCGCTTGGCGGATTTCGGGGCGTTCGTCGAAATTCTGCCCGGCTTGGACGGGCTGCTGCACATCAGCGAAGTCGCCGAACACAGGATCAAAGACGTTCGCGATGAACTGAAGGAAGGCGACCAGGTGCTGGTGAAAGTTCTGGCCGTCGAAGGCAACCGGATCAAGCTGTCCCGCAAAGCGATCCTGAAAGAGCAACGCGCCAAAATGGGCGGGGCTCCGCCTCCTCCAGAAGGAGACGAGACAGCCGGCGCGGCACCACCCTCAGCGTCGTACAGCGCTCCGCAAGGCTCGCCCACGGCGGTGATCGAAGGGGGCGCTGATTTCGATGCGGATGATGAGCCGAACTTTAACCGTGTGGATGGAGTAGTCGCGTCGGTAGAGGCAGGCGCCGCGCGTCCGGAAGGCTCGCGTGAAGGGCGTCCCAGCGGCGGCGGTGGCGATAGAGATCGGAATCGCCGGCGGCGCGGGCGTGGACGCGGTCCGGGCGGCGGTCCTGGAGGAGGTCACGGTGGTGGCCACTCCGGCGGCGGTGGCGGCGGGCGCGGAAGAAGGTAGGATCCGAGTAGCGAGTTGACAGCAACACGAAGGGCCGCAGAGATGCGGCCCTTTTTATTTTGCAATCGTCAGAACGACAAGCGCTTGAAGATGGTTTCCGGGATGTGCTGCACAGCGCTCATGACGTAGCGCCAGACTTTCGGAGTGTAGAGGACGTCGGGTGATCGGCGTTCGAGGGCGCGTACGATGTCCCGCGCAACGTGCTCCGGATCGGCAAAGCGTGCGGAGTTAGGCACGTGGTCGGTCATGGGCGTTTGAACCGGCCCGGGCTTGATGGTGATGACGCGCACTCCGGCAGGATGGAGGCGGCTGCGGAGTCCCTGAAGAAAGAGTGACAGCGCGCCTTTGGAGGAACCGTAGACGTAATTAGAGCGGCGTCCTCGATCTCCGGCGACGGAGGTGATGGCGGCTAGGCATCCAGTGCGCCGCCGTTCCAAATCGGCGGCGAACAGGGTGAGGATCGCGGTGGCGCTGACAAAGTTGACCTGCAATTCTTCCAGCAAAATATCGACCGAGGTCTCGGAATCCTTCTGGTCATGCATGGAGCCGTAAGCGAGGAGCACGGTGTCAAAGTCCGGGAAGGTGTGGCGAGCAAAGTCGAAGATAGCAGCGTGCTGCTGAACGGAGGCCAAGTCAGCAGAGTAAGTCAAAACTTGTTGCGTGCCTCGAGACGCTAAGTCGGCCTGTATCTCGGCGAGTCGTTGTGGCGAGCGCGTTACGAGGAGTAACTCGCGACGCTCGCGAGCTAATAGGCGCTGGACTTCCAGCGCAATTCCGGAAGTGGCACCGAGGACGATGATCTTTTTCATGGCAGCTGCGGTCATTGCGCACCCGTCACGCGTCGCCAGAATGAGGACGACATCTTTGGGTCTATATAGGGAACAAAGCCACGCCAGCGCGGGAACGATGCCTCAAACAGAGCGGGGCTCATGCGGGCGTCTTTGGCGGGGTAGAGAGCTCCGCCACTTTGCTGGACGATTTCATCAAGCGACTGCATGAGTTTAAGCGTGCGTTCGCCGCGCATCGCGAAGTCGAGCGCGATGGTTAGTCCCGGGCGTGGGAATGAGAGCATGCCGGCCGGTGGTGCGGAGCCGAATTGCTTCAGCACTCCTAAGAAAGAACCCATACCGGAGCGCGCGATGCGATCGAGTAACTCCTCTACGGCTTCAATGTTCGTTTCCGGGATGACGCACTGATATTGCAGAAACCCGTGCTTGCCGTAGAGCAGATTCCATTGCCGAATGGAATCGAGCGGATAGAAAAACGAGTCGTAAGGAACAATGGCTGCGTTTTTCCTGGCCGCATTAATCTTGTAGTAGGCGGTGTTGAAGGCCCTTACTGAGTAACGATTGAGCATCCAGGCCGGCAGTGCGAAAGGCAGTTTGAGGCGGCGCTTGGGGCGGAAATCCTTGGCATGATCGGCGGTATGATTACCGCGGAAAAAAATGCCACGGGGGTTCTTCCCAGCAAAACAGTCGAGCCACGCCACCGTGTATTCGAAGCGGTCGTTGCTTTCGCGGCTCAGGTCGAGAAAGGTGCTTAGCGACTGAAAGGGGATGGACTCGGCGTCGATCCAGGGACCGGCCACGCGTTTGAGTTGGATATCGGCCCAGGCGATTACGCCGGTCAGACCGAGACCACCGATAGTGGCGCGCAGCATGTCAGGATTGTCTTCGGAATTACAAATTACCAGGCCGTCGTTCGACCGATGCAGACCGATCTGGCGGACGTGAGCGCCGAAGGTTCCAGCACAGTGATGATTCTTACCGTGAACGTCGTTGGCGATGACTCCGCCGACAGTAACGAAGCGCGTACCCGGCGTGACGGGAAGAAACCATCCTTTAGGAAGGAATACATCGAGAATATCGGAAAGGCTGGCGCCACTTTCGCAGCGCAGCATGCCAGTCGATTCGTCGAACCCGAGGATGCGGTTGAGGCGACGGCAGTCGATCAGTTCGCGGCCGGCGTTGAGACAAGAGTCGCCGTAGCTGCGGCCGAGGCCATAGGGAAGCAGGGAGCCAGGCGCGGCATCTCTGAGAATGTTCGGCACTTGGTCGTTCCACGCAGGTTTGTGGACGTGATGGTGCGCAGTCTTCGGGTAACGGCCCCACGAGAGAATTCGCTCGGTGGGCGGCGGCGCTGCGGATTGCTTGCGCAAGGTTGCGGCTGATTGACCAGACATACTAGAAACTCATGTTTATCATGCTCGCTGCGATAACAACCGCTGAGGCTACGGCGACCCCGTAACTGACTGGGTCCCGGATGGCGAGCGTGACCGGGTCTTCCTTTAATTCTCCGCGATGCGCAAGCAACCAATTCCGGCTGAGCCAATAGAGAACGATGGGGCACAGCAGAAGGAGAAACTCCGGCGAGGAATAGAGCAGGCGCACGTCCTGACTCTGAACGTAGAGGCTAAAGATGACAACGGCGGAGAAACTGCTGCCGGCGCCGAGAGAGAGCAGAAGTTCGCGATCGCCGCTTCGATAACTACGTCCAGAGTTACCGGAGATAACTAAATCGCCGGCGTGAAGTAACTCAGAGTAACGTTTTGCCATCGCGAGACTGAGAAAGAAAAACATCGAGAACGCCAGGAACCACTGCGAGAGAGGCGTGGCGGAGATCAATGCCCCGGCGAGGATGCGGAAGCTGTAGAAACTGGAAAGAACAAAAACGTCGAGAAGAGCGATCTTTTTGAGATAGAGCGAATACAGCATGGTAAGCGTGGCGTATCCAAGGAGTGCGAAGCCGAATTTCGCGTTGAGGAGGAAGCCCAGGCCGAGTGCCGAGGAGAGCAAGATCAACGAGGCGAGCAAACCCTGGGGAATCGAGATGTCGCCGGCGGCGAATGGTCGCTCCCTCTTCCATGGATGCTCGCGATCGGAATGGAGATCGAGGAGGTCGTTGAGAATATAGAGTCCGGAGGCGCAGAGGCCGTAGAGCACGAAGCCGATGAGAGTACGGACAATGGGCCCGACCGCGAGGTTGTGCGAGAGGGCAAGTGGCAGGAAGAGCAATAGATTTTTCGCCCAGTGGTGGCCGCGGAGCGCGTTGACCCATATAAGGAAAGACGTGCGGAACGATGCCTGCGGTTCGAGGATCGTGCCTTTAAGCGTGGTTAGGGCGGCGGCTTGCTCGGCGCGGGCTTCGGTGCCGACCACGTATGCCGCGCGGGCGTTGCGCCAAACTTCCACATCGGCGGCAGAGTCGCCTACATATTCGAAGCCGGTCGGGGCGAAATGTTGTGCTAGAAACGCAGCTTTGTTCGCTCCCTTGAGATTCAGTTGCCCGTCGCTGGCGTGGACTTCGTCAAAGACGCCGAGATAGCTGGCAATCGCTTCGGCAAGCTCGCGGTCGGCGGCAGTTACAAGCGCGATGCGGCGCCCAGTGGCTTTTTCCTGCTGGATAAGGTCAAGAACTTGCTGCCGATAGGGCAGTCGAGCGGGGTTGAGATGAGTCCTGGCGGCGAGATGGCGCTTGAGAGAAGCTCGTCCGGCAAGCAACCAAAAGGGGAGCAGCAGGAGCGTGCTGGGGCGAGTCTTTAGGAGGACGAGGACGCACTCCCAAAGGACATTGCCCCGGATCAAAGTGCCATCGAGATCGACGCACAAAACCGGGGACAGCTCCCTGGCAGGTTTGGCTCCGGTGACAGACCCCATGGAATGATCGTCGCATACACAGGAGGGCGAAATACGGGAATAAGTGGCACACCTAGGTAACCTGAGTAACATGCGCCGGGTGGGACGGGGCGTTAGTATGAGCTGATCCGAGGGAGGAACAGCGATTCTCTCCCCACGAACCAATGGACATGGAAGAGACACAAAGTCATCCCGAACCGAGCGCATCGGAATTGTTGGCCAAGTACTTGCGCCGGCCGAGCGCCCTGCTGCCCTTGCTCGGGCTGGTCACTTTTGTGGTTTACAGCGGCTCGCTGTCTTTCGATTTCGTATGGGATGACTGGCCTCAGATTGTGAACAGTCCGATCATCCGGACATGGAGCAATCTCCCGCGCGCGTTTGGGAGTGACTTGTGGTATCACGTGGCGCGAAACCAGGTGTATTACCGACCGCTGTTCGTGGCGTGGTCGATGTTGAATTACACATTGTTCGGGCAGTGTTTTGCATGGTGAGAAGGCTGGGATTGGAATACTGGACGGCGGCCCTGGCGGCGCTGATTTTCGCGTTGCATCCAGTTCACATTGAGCCGGTCGCATGGATTTCCGCCGCTTCGGACACGATGGTCACAATGTTTGCCGCGCTGGCGTTTGCGGCGTTTCTTAACGGGCGTGATGCGGAGCGCGACCAGCAACGAAATCCAGAACAAAGAAAAAGAACGGCGTGGTGGATTGCATCGCTAGTGCTGCTGGCATGCGCCCTGCTGACGAAAGAAATGGCGGTCATGTTTGCAGCGCTGGTTGGAATCTACGCGTGGCTGTACCCGGCGAAAGCGAAGGTGTCGTCAGGGCGGAGAATTATTCTGGCGGTGATTGAGGCGGCTCCGTACGCGGTGGTGACGCTCGCGTATGCGCTGCTCCGCAGGCACGCGCTACTATCCACAACCGGGCAGTTTAATCCCAGTCACGGGATGATGGACGTGGCACGGACTCTGCCGCTGGTGATGTCCATTTATCTGCGGCAGTTGCTGGTTCCGGTGGGTACTACGGGGCTTTATTACACGCCCTACGTTACGACCGCAATCGTCAGCCAAGTGGTGATGCCGGCAGCAGTGTTGGGGGCGGCGTTGATTGGATTGTGGTATTGGAATCGGCGCGCAGGGAATTCTATCGCTGCGTTTGCGGGATTGTGGCTGTTGGTGGGGCTCGCGCCTGCGCTTTATTTGCGAAATTTCGGCAACGGCGATTTTGTGCGCGACCGTTACATGTATTTGCCATCGATCGGATTTGCGATTCTGGCGGCAATAGCGCTGCGACGATTGCCGTCCATCAAGGGATGGAGCGCGCAGTTGGTGCAGGGGTGCGCGGTACTCCTGCTGTGCAGTGGTTATTTGTGCGCGTCGATTACACAGCAGGTGTACTGGGCGAACGATCTGATGGTGCTGCTACGCGGACAATCACTGTATCCGGGAAATCCGTCCACGATGGCGGGGTTGGCGAAAGAGTACAGCAAGGTGGGCGTGCATGATCGCGCGATTGAGTTGGCGGAGTCGGTGGTAAGGGACCATCCGGAGTATGGTTATGGGCCGCTGACGCTGGCGGAGGTGTACATCCACGCCGGTCGATTCGAGGAAGGCCGCATTTGGCTCGACCGGGTGAATCCGGATTACGCCAAGTCGGAAGTGGGGATGGCGGGTGTCGCCGGTCTCTATGGCCAAATGGGCGACTATGAGCGTGCTCTTGCGCTTTGCTCGGAGATCTTGCAGAGGGAGCCCAATCTTTATTCGGCGCTCTACAATTGCGGCAACATCCACTTGCTGGACGGTCAGTACCAGCAGGCGGAACAATTGCTGTCGCGCGCGGTGCAGCTCGTGCCGGAGCAAGCGGCTCCCAAACATTTTCTAGGGCGCGCACTTTTGCAAGATGGACGGAGCGTGGAGGCGCGGCCTTACCTGCTGCAGGCTGTGGTCATGGATCCGAAGGTGTGGGACTACCACTACTGGCTGGCAGAGTCATTTGAGGAAGGCGGGGATACATCCAGCGCGCGGGCAGAGTATCGGCAAGCATTGCAACTGAATCCGGACAGCAAAGAAGCAAAGATGCGGCTAGCGGCGCTGGAGGCCAAGTGAGCAAACAGATCGAAGACAACAAGATCCAAGGTCACCAGATTAAGGACCAGTCCCAGTGCACGCAAAGGCAAACGCTTCTGAGTGTCGAAGTAAAGGTTGAGGAGGCGGACTCTGACAAGCCAGCAAAGACTGCCTGGGAAGCCATGCTTGCTGTGCTTTCAAGCAATGATTCGCGGGCTCGCATACTCGTTCTCTGCCTTGTAATGGTCATCGCCGGAACCTACGTGGGCGTCCGGGTGAATCAGAGCTGGATCGCAGTCGATGATGGAATTCTGGCTCAGAGTGCTGTGCGCGTTCTTCAGGGCCAGCTTCCACATAGTGACTTTGTTGAAATTTATACGGGCGGTCTCAGCTTCATTCATGCCGCAGCCTTTCGCGTATTCGGAGTCAATCTGCTATCGCTGCGGATTTGTGTGTTTTTATTTTTTCTGACCTGGGTTCCCGCTCTCTATTACATTGCCCTGCGCTTCACGCCTCCCGTCACCGCGGGAATGGTTGCGCTGTTGGCGATTGCTTGGAGCTTTCCAAACTATGAGGCCGCAATGCCGTCCTGGTACAACCTGTTTTTCGCCACGTTCGGTGCGGCGGCATTGCTCCGTTACCTCGAAGTACGGAGCAGGCGTTGGCTGTTTATCGCGGGGCTCTGCGGCGGAATCTCGATTCTCATCAAGGTGATCGGCTTCTACTACATTGCCGGCGTCCTGCTGTTCCTGGCTTTTCTAGAGCAGAGCGACAATGAGCAGCGGGGAACGGAGAAAAACAGCTGGGGCTACCGCGCATTCAGTGCGGGCGCATTGCTCGCGTTTCTGGGTACGTTGATTTACATGCTGCACGGTCGGCTCGCGGCCGGAGAGTTCTACCATTTCTTGTTGCCGTCGCTCGCAGTGGTAGGGATGATTCTGCTTGGTGAACGGAAGGCTGGTGCTGGAACCGGGGAACGTTTTGCCGCGCTCCTGCGCCTGGTCATTCCGTTTATTTGCGGTGCGGTAGTTCCCATCGTCCTCTTTGTGATCCCGTATGCGCGGGCGGGCTCTGCAGGCGGCTTTTTCTCTGGAGTCAGCTCCAGCACGATCGCCCACGCGATAGATTTAGCCGTGGCTCGGCCAGCATCGCCCAAATATATCGTGGCCGTCCTGCCCCTGGTGGCGTTCTTGGCCGCTGGTATGTACTGGAAGCAGTTCCAGGGACGAATGGTCGGTGTGGCCGTCGCGCTTCTCGCCGTTGTGGTTGTCGTGCGAGCTCCGCGGTCCGCGTTCGTCTACTCGGGGGTGTGGTTATCGGTAGTGATGCTGACGCCCGTGGTGGTTGCGGCGGGTGTGGCCTCGATCCTGGCGCTGCGCTCACGAGATGGCGTCTCAAAACTCCAGCGAGAGCGATTGGTGTTGCTAGTGGCGTTGGCCGCGACCTGCACGCTTGTGCAGTATCCGTTTCCCGTACCCATATATCTTTGCTACGCGCTGCCCTTAACCCTGCTCGCTTTAGTGGCAATTGTGACGACAGTTCGGAAGCAGCATGGAACCTACGTTCTGGCTTCGCTAGCTGGGCTTTACCTTGCATTCGCAGTGGTGAACCTGATTCCGCTTCACCTCGCCGAATATTCGCATGCCTTCGGGCCCAGGGACGTGCTCCGCGTACCGCGCGGAGGCCTGCTGATTGAAGACGAGCCCTATTTCGAGGACTTGACGATTTTCCTGCAGCAGCATGCCTCGAACGGCTTGATGTATGCAGGCAATGACTGCCCGGAGCTTTACTTTCTAACTGGACTGAAAAACATTACCCGCGATGATAACGGGGCTCCGGCCGAGGAAGTGCTGAAGGCGCTGCAGTCAACCGACGTCAAGGTTGTAGTCATCTTTGAATCCCCCTACTTCCCCTCGGCACAGACAGGTCCCGAGGTGCGCGCCGAAGTCATACGGAGGTTTCCACAGAGCCGGATGTTTGGGATCTTTCACGTGTACTGGCGGGAGTAGATAGAAGATCCGGTCCGACCGTATGGAGTTGCAAGGCGGTCTTTCGATTTCGATTAGAAGTCTTCCACTGCTTACATTTGTAACCGGCCAATTCTCGGCTCCCACACGAATCGGCCAAGCGGTCACATGGAGTCGAGGCGATACGCCTTCCCCCATCCAATCCCGTGGCCAATGGACAAGGCGCTCGCTCAAGATTCAGCGGCCTGCAGCCGCGCCCGTAGTGAGAGCGCTGCGGGGGAGCGGCTCGCCGGGCTCATACTGGAAATTCAATCTTTCTCGTTCCACCACCAGCGGCCTGTTGTGTACCTGCGTGTGAATGTTCCCGATGTACTCGCCGATGATGCCCATGAAGAGAAGCTGGAGTGATCCCAGAAAGAACATTCCGATGGCGATGGGCGCAATGCCCAGCGTGAACTCGTGCCAGAACATCAGTTTGTATGCGAAGTAGCCCGTGCCGCCAAGCATGGAGAACAAAGATCCCACAAATCCCGCGAACGTGACCAGACGCAGCGGGACTTTGGAGAGCTTGGTGATGCCGAGCATCGCGAGATCGTAAAGTGTGTACAAATTGTTTTTGGATTTGCCACTCTTGCGGCGCTGCTGCTCGTACTGAACTTCGGTGTGAGGGAGGCCGATTTCGGCGATCATGCCGCGAAAGTAAGGGTAAGGATCGCCAAACTGGCGCACGAGGTCGATGACTTGGCGATCGTAGAGCCCAAATCCCGTGAAATTTTCGTAGGTCTCGATGTCGTCGGAGAGACGGTTGACCAGCCGGTAAAACAGTTTCCGAATCAGGAACACCGGCGCCGATTCTCGGCTCTGATGCTTGACGGCAATGACGATCGGAACTCCCTTTTCCCACTGTTCGAGCAGTTGGGCGAGAACTTCGGGAGGGTCCTGCAGGTCGGACATAAGGACAATGACGGCATCGCCGCGAGTTTGCAGGAGCGCATGCATGGGGGAGCGGACGTGTCCGAAGTTACGCGCGTTGCGGATAACCTTGACATTCGAGTCGGCGGCGGCAATTTCACTGAGGACAGTGAAGGTAGTGTCGCGGGACGCGTTGTCGATGAAGATGTGCTCGTAGCGGTATTTTCCAAGGCGCAGCATCAGGTCACGCACGCGCAGCAGCCTGGGGAGGCAGACCCCGGTGATAGATCAGTTCGGTGAGCGATGGAATGTTGGCATAAGGACTGTCAATGGCGTCGATCATGATGGGCTGATCTTTGGGCACAGCTTTCAGGATGACTTCGCCCCGCATCAGTTCGCGGCAGGAGATCTGTCCCTGCTGGAGCGGAATGGCCAGATACACGTCGGCATCCTGAAGAACGTGGCCTACGGGAAGATCGCGTTTGGCATAGACTCCGCGGACCAGCGAGTCGAGATAGGTGACTTCCTTTTGCGGAGGCAGACGTTTCTGCGTTCCCGGTGCTCCGCACATTCTCTTAGCGCGATGAAAGGCCTTGAACCACGTGTCGATTTGCTCAGGCACCGAACAGTATGGAGAAACGGTCATACCCTCGGTTTGAATGTCGACGTGGCGCTCGAAGGTCCGCGCGCCTTTGGCATAGGCCATGAGCATGGAAGAAGTCCAGTCGCGGTACTCGTGCGTGGAAAATCCGATGGTGTGATGGGGATACCGGCTGCGGAGGAAGTCGATCTGATTGAGTTCGATGTCGCAGTCCTCCGAGGGATAGAGCGAGACGCAGTGATTAATGGCCAGCGGGATATGACGATTGTCGAAAAACGTGACCAGGTCGTCGAGGTCCTTTAGGGACGAGCCGCCGGTAGAGACGATGACCGGCTTTTTCGTCTTTGCCATCTTTTCGATCAAAACCCAGTCGGCACAATCCGAACTGGCAAGTTTGAGGATGGAGATGCCGAGCTCGCAGCAGAAGTCGACGGAACTTTCGTCGAACGGAGTTGCCATCGGGATGCAACTGGCTTCGCGGATGGCTTGTACCAGTTTGGCGAAGTCCTCCGGCTGAAGGCGCGTGTCGAGTGTTTTCTTGATGTAGCGGATATCGTCGCGGTGGCGAAAATCCCGGTGGATGAAGCTGTCGACGTCGCGCAACTGCAGTTTGATGGCGGCGCGCACGTTGTTAAAACGCACGACCTGCGCATAGTTGCTGATGATCTTCATGCCGCGCTGAAGGTCGCCCAGGTGGTTATTAGCCACTTCGAGAACGAATAACTCGTCGAATATATCATTGCCAGTCATAATATTACTTGCCTGTCCAGTTCGTGGCGCCGTGCCGGCCGAGAGGCACTGTTAATTAGTATGGTAATGTCCTTATTCCTTGATGACATTGTCCTTTAGTTCAGTCTCATCCAGGAAAGGGTACATGTCCTCTAGATTGGGCGAAACGATCCGTCCATCGGGTAACTGCCTGGCCCGCGATCGCGGCTCGAACTCCTGATTCGGGTCGAGTACAACGTCAATCAATGCTGGCCCATCAGCCGCAAGTGCGAGGTCGATTTGTGCCAGCTGTGATTGGCGGTCGATGCGAATCGACGGAATGCCATAGGCGCAGGCCATCTTGACCATGTCCGGGAGGGAAGCGCCGCTCGAGGCGCTCTCTCCGGTTAGACGCCCGAAGAATCCGGATTGCGTCATCCGCATGGAAAGATAGCCGGAGTTATTCAGGACAAAGATCTTGAGCGGTAAGTGATGGTGAACAACAGTTTGTAACTCCTGGATGTTCATCTGAATGCTGCCATCTCCGGCAAGGCAGATAACACGCTTTCCGGGACGGGCGAAAGCTGCGCCAATGGCGGCGGGCAGGTCGTAACCCATGGAAGCGGATCCGGAATTCGAGATAAGCCGTTGGTTCTTGTGCAACCGCATAGTCTGGAAAGGCACGATGCAGGAAGTTGCGTTCCCGCAGACTATGACATCGTCGTCGGCAAGTTTGACCGAGAGTTGCTCTACGAAGAAGTAAGGATTTAAGGGTGGGCCGGGCTGGCGCTGGCGGTCCTGCACTACAGGGTAGCGTTGCACGCGTTCGCGGCACCAGGCGAGCCACGGAGCGTGCACTCCAAGCCGGTAGTTGTCGGCCTCACACTGACGCAGGAGTTCTTGCAGAAACCGCTTGAGGTCGCAGTGGATGGCCATGTCTGGCTGAATAGTAGGTTTGTGGAACTCGGCGGCGTCGATATCGACTTGGATTTTGAAGGCGTGCGGCGCGAATGATTTCCAGTTATAGCTGATCTGGCGGATGTTGAGACGCGATCCGAGGATCAACAGAACGTCGGCATTTTGCACGGTGAAGTTTCCGGCGCGGTCGCCGATGGTGCCCGGGCGCCCACAAAAGAGGGGGTCGTCGGATGCGATGAGGTCATGGGTCCAGGCGGTGGTCACGGGTACGCCCAGCCGGTGAAAGAGTTCGTCGAATTCAGCGAGCGCATGGGCGGAGCGTATGCCGGTGCCGGCGAGGATCACGGGTCGCTTTGCATTTCTTACTCGGTCGAGCACTTCACGACAATCGGAATTCAGATGGGAAGGATCGCGGGCGATCTTGTCTTTTGCGGGACCGTCCCCTGCTGGACCGTCCTCTGCGGGATCATAGCCGCGGAGATTGTCGGGATCGATGGACGCGGCCTGCACGTCGACCGGAATATCAAGCCAGCAGGGACCTGGGCGTCCACTCTGCGCGAGGTGCCAGGCACGCTCGATGTGATATCGGATGGAAAGGGGATCGTCGATCAGCACGGCGTACTTGGTGATGTTCGCGACCATGGCGACGATGTCGGCTTCCTGGTCTCCGAGCTGGCGCAGGCCAGTGATGCCCTGCGCGCGCATACAGGTTTCGCGCTTGACCTGGCCGGAGACGACGAGCATCGGGATGGAGTCGGTCCAAGCCCCGAAGACTCCGTTGAGGGCGTTGATACCGCCGGGACCGGTGGTGACATTGACTACGCCGGGTTGGCCGCTGATGCGAGCATAGGCTTCGGCGGCCATCGCTGAAGCTTGTTCATGGTGATTGCAAACGTACTGAATGCGCGGCTCCTTGCCAATGGAGTCATTGAGGTGCATGGCACCGCCACCCGTGACGAGAAAGATGTGGCGCACACCCCAATGTGCGAGCCGCCCGACGATGTAGTCCGAAAGCTTCATGAGCGGCGGACCTCGTATGGGAGGTCGGAGCTCGAGTCTTGAAGCAGCGAGAGAACGGGATTGCTGAGTCCGAGACGGCGGATTTGCGCGCTGATTTCGTTGGCGTGCAGCAAGGTGGCGATGATGATCGGCTCACCGGTGCCAGCGATTTCTCGCGGGCCCAGTTCCCTCGGTCCGATGATGGGCGCGCCGGCGATTGTCTTGCCCCGAAGAATGGGATTGTTGTCCACCAGAGCGCGGACTCGAGTCTGCGCGAGACAGGGAAGGGCGAGAAGCTTCATCGCGAATTGCCCTGCACCCCAAAGGATAATGCGCTGGGTGTTTGCGAGCTGGCCGGCTAAGTTGCGATTGATCCTTTGCATCTGCTCGGCGGAATGCCGGATATAGGCAGCGATCCTGATCGGTAACTCCTGATCGCAAACGACGCGTTCGTCGGCGGTTCCCCCGCAGTCGCGGAAAAGGCCGAAGACAGCGGGGTAGAGCGTGTCTTCCGCCGTCTGGATCACTTTCTGCTGAACGACAACTGGGTGGAAGCCAAAGCGTCGAGCGATGTTTTCGAGAGCACGTGCCGAAAAGTGATTGATGTGCTCGGTATTGAATTCCTGGAAAGGCGCGTAGAGATAGTCGTCGTAACGGGTGGCGTCTGGTGTCTCGATATATATGTAGCCTCCGGGCGCGAGAAGACGGCGGGCGGCTGCGAAGAATACGGGGATGTCGTAGACGTGCTCGAGCACGTGGCTGAACACGACGCAATCAAATTTTGGCATGTGCGCGGGCGCCGAGCTGATCGACCCGACGTAGGACTCAAAGCCACGATCACGGCACGCGGCCGCGCAGCGCGGCGAAGGATCGAGTCCGGCCACTGCCGTGAATCCCTGATCGCGGAGGGCGGTGAGCAGGCCGCCCGTGGCGCAGCCGGCGTCGAGAATGCTGGCCGCCCGTGAAGGCAAAGCGCGGGCGATGTCGGAGGCGGTGGTGGCGAGTCGAGCAGCGTCGAATGGGGAAACACCACTGCCGGTTGCGGTCGCTGAATCGTCGTACTTGGACCACTCGCAATAGAAACGATCATAGTCGCGCTGGGTGGCGGGGGGATCGGCGTAGACGAAACCGCAGCGGCGGCACACGGCAACGTTGTACTCGCTCGGCAGAGGATAGCCGTCTGGCACGATGAACCGCTGGTGATGGTAGACCTTGTTTCCGGTTGCACCGCAAGCGCCGCATGCGCGATGGGGCTGAGGACTGAGAGTAGCAGCGCTATGCATGGGTCCCCCGCGCGGCAGCCGCTGGTTTAGAAATTTCGTGTTCGGAAAATACGTCGCAGGAAAACCAAGCGTGGGTGCGGCAGATGGCTTCGCGCAATGGCACCTCGGCGCGAAGGCCTAGTTCTTCGCGCGCTCGCGCCGTGCAGGGCACGTAGCGGTGCACAGAGGCGCCAGCCGTTGCCTTGGAACCGACGTTGACATCAACTTCCGGTGGCAAAGCGGCGGCTACTTCGCGCGCTACGCTGGCGATGTTCAGAGCTTCTTCGGAGCCCACGTTATAGGCGCGGCGGGATTGTCCCTGGAAGAGAATGGTCCAAAGCCAGACCATCAGGTCGGAGGCATAAAGATAGGAGCGCACAGGGGAACCGTCTCCCAGGACGCGAATCGGGCGATGGTCCAGACGATCGGCGATAAAGTTGCCGATGGCGAAGTGCGCGTCGAGTTTCATGTAGGGGCCGACGAAAGCGAAACAGCGCGCGACCGTGGTCGCTAAACGGGGCGAAGCAGCCAGCGAGCACAGCATTTCCGCGGAGCGCTTACCTTCGGCATAGGCAGAGGCGGGGTTAAGAGGATCGGGTCCACCTTCAAAGGATTCACCAACGAGTGCGAGTTGCGGCGGCTGGGTTCCGTAAACTGCGCCTGAACTGACGAACAAAAATCTGTTGACGGAACTGGCGATCGAGAACTGCAGCGCCCAGCGTGTCCCTTCGACGATGGTGTCGAACATTACAAGTGGCGATTCGGTACTCAGCTTCGAGCTGGCTTCGGTCGCGGCATGGATGACGTGTGAAAATGCACCTTGGGGAAAGTCGCCGTGGCGAACGTCGGCGGCGTGCAAGGTGATCGCTGGATCTTGCGCCAGGTGAGGCGCCTTCTCAGCAAGCCGTCCCGGATTTCGCGATAGCCCAACCGCATGAGCGTGGAGATTCAGCCGGCGGCTCGCCCAGGCGAAGCTCTCGAGCAGCCAGCATCCGAAAAATCCCGTGGCACCCGTGATTAGGATGCGCTGGCCGCGCAGCTCCTGCCACAGAGGCTCGGTTCGCGCGAGGACGTTATCAAGATCGCGTGCCAGCCGGTTTGTCGTTTTTGCGTGGGTCATGCTTGCTTGGTTCGTTGTTGCGTCAGTTATGCTCCGTGAACGGCGGAGGCGGCTCTTGGAATCTGATGGAAAGTCTCCGCCATGTAATCGATCATCGATTGCGTGATGCCGGGGTAGAGGCCGATCCAGAAAACGTTGTTCATTACAAAGTCGGTGTTGTGTAAATCACCAATCACGCGCCGTTTAATGTTGCGATAGGCGGGCTGACGAAGCAGGTTGCCGCCGAAAAGCAGGCGGGTGGCTATGTTCCGAGATTCCAGGAAGCGCACGATCTGGCTGCGGGTTGTGGGCGCATCCTTTCGAACAGCGATAGGAAAGCCGAACCAGCTGGGGTCCGAGTGCGCGGTGGCTTCGGGCAAGATAAAGATGTCATCGAGATCGCTGAGGGCGGCGTGAAGTTTGGCAAAGTTCGCGCGCCGGGTAGCAATGAAGCCCGGCAGCTTCTTGAGTTGCGCGACTCCGACGGCGGCTTGCATGTCGGTCGCTTTGAGGTTGTAGCCGATGTGGCTGTAGATGTATTTGTGGTCGTATCCGCTCGGCAGATCGCCAAGTTTCCATTCAAAGCGGCAACCGCACGTGTTGGATTTTCCAGGATCGCACCAGCAGTCACGGCCCCAGTCGCGAAAAGACTCGGCTAACTTCTTGAGTGCGGGCGACTGAGTGAGCACGCATCCGCCTTCGCCCATGGTGATGTGGTGCGCCGGATAAAAGCTGGTGGTGGCAAGGTGGCCAAAGGTCCCAGCGGCGCGCCCTTTGTAGAGAGACCCGACGGCGTCGCAGCAATCCTCGATCACCCACAGATTGTGCTTGGTTGCCAGTTCCATGACGGCATCAGCGTCAAACGGGTTGCCGAGGGTGTGCGCCAGCATGATGGCTTTGGTGCGATCGGAGACCGCCGCTTCAAGCTGAGTTACGTCTAGGTTGTAAGTTGGAATCTGGACGTCGACGAAGACTGGGACGAGCCCGTTCTGAATAATCGGATTGACGGTGGTGGGAAATCCAGCAGCTACGGTGATGACCTCGTCTCCGGCAGATAGCTTGCGATCGCCGAGCGATGGAGAAGTTAGACACGACAGAGCCAGAAGGTTGGCGGAGGATCCGGAGTTGACGAGCGAAGCACAACGCACTCCCATGAAGGCGGCAAATTCGCGTTCGAACTGATCTGCAAAACGGCCGGTAGTTAGCCATGCATCAAGCGACGCTTCGACCAGAAGTTCGAGCTCGGTGCTGTCAAAAACTTTGCCCGACACGGCCACGACGCTTTGGCCGGGCACGAACGCCGGCGGTGCCAGGGCGACGTCGTAGTACTGCTTCACGAGCGCGCGGACCTCCTCGCGGAGTTGGCCGGCAGTTTTGCTCGTCACCTTTGTCGTTGTCGGTGTTATTGTCATCGCCGGGTTATCCCCTGCCCGCATGCGACATCGCAGCCGGCGCGCCCAGAAACTCGCGGTACCAGGCGAGGGTGCGATCAAGGCCGGAGTCAAGAGTGAACTGCGGTTGCCAGTTGAGCATGGTGCGGGCACGCTCGGCGCTCAGGAACTGATGACGAATTTCATTGCTGGCCTGATTGAGCACTTCCGGGCGAAGAGAAGATTTCATCTTCCGCAGAATTAGTTCGACCATGTCGAGCACGCTGATCTGGCTTTCATTGGAAAAATTAAAAGCCTGGCCGCGGAGGCCGGCATAAAAGGCGAGGCGCTCGGCGAGCAGCATGTACGCGGCTGCGCCATCTTCGATATAGAAATAGTCGCGGACGAAGTTGCCGTCCGAGCGCACCACGGGCCGTACTCCGCGAATGATGGAGCGAATCGTGCCCGGGACCACGCGATTCCAGTTCAAATCTCCGCCGCCGTAGAAATTTCCGCAGCGCGTGATAGCGACCGGCAGGTTGTAGCTGACTGCGTAAGTTTGTGCGATCAGATCGGCGCACGACTTGCTGACATCGTAGGGATGACGCCCTTGCAGGGGCATCGCCTCGGTGTAGGGGAGATGCTCCTGATCGCCGTAGGCTTTATCGGAGGACGCCACCACAATCGACGCAACCTTTGGAGAGCGGCGGCAAGCCTCAAGCAGATTCCAGGTCCCCTCGATGTTAGTGGAGAAGGTGGAGACCGGGTTGCGATTGGCGATGCCGACGATGGTCTGGGCCGCCAAATGAAAGACGACTTCGACCTCGTACTCGCCGAGGATGCGCTCGATGAGATCACGGTCGACGATATCGCCGCGCACACTATTGACTTGCTCAATGCGACGGCTGCGGACGAGTTCGCTTTGTGGAACCCAGTCGCGCACCAGGCAAACAACATTCGAGCCGGCGTCGATGAGCTGCTTGACGAGCCACGATCCCAGCAGCCCCGTGCCGCCGGTGACGAAGACGGAGCGATCTCGCCAAAATGAATTCATTCCGCCCACACTTTCCACGGTGTCTGCTCGCTCGCCCAGAGCTCGTTCAAGTACTGATATTCGCGGTAAGTGTCCATGGCGAAGAAGAATCCGTCATGGCGATAAGCCATGAGTTGACCTTCGCGCGCCAGCCGCTCCAGAGGCTCTCGTTCGAGGACGCACTCCGGCCCGCCAAGGTAATCGAGCACGCGGCGGTTGAAGACGAAGAAGCCGGCGCTGATCAGGCCATTGGCCTTAGGTTTCTCCATGAAGCGCTGGACCTGGCCCTGGGCGTCGGTTTCGAGCACTCCGAAGCGAGAGACGGGCGGGACGGACGTAACAGTTGCGAGGCGTCCATGTTGGCGATGGAAGTCGAGCAGGCTGCCGATGTTGACGTCGCTCAGGCCGTCGCCGTAGGTAAGCAGGAACGTGTCGTCGTTTTCGAGATAACGGGCAACGCGCTGCAAGCGGCCACCGGTCTTGGTTTCGAGGCCGGTGTCGGCGAGAGTGACGGCGAAATTCTGTTCGTGGTGAGCGCCCATGAACTCGATCTGCGACTTGCGGCCGAGGCAGATTTTGAAGTCACTGTTCATGGCTTCGTAGTTCAGGAAGTAATCCTTGATCATGTTGCCGCGATACCCGAGGCAGAGAATGAACTCGCGCATTCCGTAGTGGGCGTACATCTTCATGATGTGCCACAGAATGGGACGGCCTCCGATCTCCACCATCGGCTTGGGCCGGAATTCGGTTTCCTCCCGGAGACGGGTACCTAATCCACCGCACAGAACGACAACCTTCATATCTGGGTTCCTGGCAGCGCGGCCGGCGTGCGGCAACGCTTCGTAGCTTTAATCGGCCGGGACTAATCCGCGGGACTTACACGGGCCCGCATTCAGTTATCCCATAGGCGAGCGATGAAGGCAGAATTACCAAAGTCACCCGGAAGACTTCAATTCGAGGGGAGTGATCCTAAGTAGTTAAGGTGCGCCTTGCGGGGCCTGATTGCCGTCTGCGAAGGGGCCCGAAGGTTACTATCGTTACCTGTCACAATTGGGCGGGGACGGCGGCTCGTTTGGGGAAGATATTTCCTACGCGGCGGATTTCGGCGCCTATAGCTTTCAGTTTCTCTTCGATGTTCTCGTAGCCGCGGTCCAGATGATAGACGCGGTCGATGATGGTCTCGCCGTCCGCGACCAGGGCGGCGAGCACGAGCGAGGCGGAGGCGCGCAGGTCCGAGGCGAGGACGGCGGCGGCGCTGAGCGGAGTTCCGCCGCGGACGATGGCACGACTACCTTCGATCTTGATGTTGGCGCCCATGCGGACCAGTTCCTGCGCGTGCATGAAGCGGTTCTCGAAAATATTTTCCTCGATGATCGACGTTCCTTCGGCTTGCGTGGCGAGCGCCATGTATTGCGCCTGCATGTCGGTGGGGAAGCCGGGATACTCTTCCGTGTTCATGTCGGCCGCATGGAGCGGCTGATCGCCCATGACGCGGACGGAGTCGGCTTTCACCACAGTTTTCACGCCGGCTTCCGCGAGTTTCTGCAGGATGGCGGTGAGGTGCGTGGGATCGCATCCGGCAACATTGACGTCCCCGCCGGTGAGAGCTCCGGCAAGGATGAAGGTTCCGGCTTCGATGCGGTCGGGGATGATGCGATGCCTGGCGCCATGGAGCTTGGTGACGCCCTTTATGCGAATCGTGGATGTGCCGGCGCCTTGGATTTTCGCGCCCATGGCATTGAGCAGCGCGGCGAGGTCGGCGACTTCAGGTTCGCGGGCGCAGTTCTGCATGACGGTCTCGCCATCGGCAAGCGTGGCGGCCATCAGCAGATCCTCAGTACCGGTGACGGTAATTTTGTCGAAGACAATTTCGGCACCTTTGAGCCGATCGCCATTGATCGGATCGGTGGTGGCTTCGACGTAGCCGTGTTCTTGCGTGATCTTGGCGCCGAGGCGCTCAAGACCTTTGATATGCAGATCGATGGGGCGCGCACCGATGGCGCATCCGCCCGGAAGCGAGACTCGGGCGCGTCCACAGCGCGCAACCAGCGGTCCCAGGACGAGCGTCGAGGCTCGCATGGTCTTGACCAGTTCATAAGACGCTTCAGGAGCGGCGAGCGAGCGTGCACAAATCGTGGTGCGGTGATGGGCACGTCCGTAGCCGAGTTCGACTTCCGCGCCCATGGCGGCGAGAAGCTTGCGTGTGGTTTCGATGTCGCGCACTTGCGGAATGTTTTCGAGAATTACCGGTTCGTCGGTAAGCAAGGCTGCTGCCATGCAAGGGAGCGCGGCGTTCTTCGAGCCACTGATTCGGACGGTCCCGAGCAGCGGGTTGCCACCGCGGATTACGAGCTTATCCATAGCTTGAGTGGTTGCTCAAAAATCAAGCGCTGCTTTCATTCTAACTACGATTCATTCTAACTACGATTGCAGGACCGCGGCGGTCAGAAATGAGGGAACCGCATCCCCTGGCTACATGGACTTTGCGAGCGCTATCGCTCTGCGCACTTGACCTCGAGATTCTCTCAGGGCAACTGCAGCGCGAGTACGGCTGACGTCAGCCTTGGCCATCACCAGGGCTATGGGAACGCGACCAGCCGCGGCGCCGAGAAGCTTGCGCGCGGCTGCTCGGTTGAGTCCGATGGATTCTTCCAGAATGCCTACTGCGCGCTCCTGCAACTTCTCGTTCTTCGTGTGAAGGTTGACCATCAAGTTGCCGTAGACGTAGCCGAGACGGGTCATCGCTCCGGTTGAGAGCATGTTCAGGATCATCTTCTGCGCGGTGCCCGCTTTCATACGCGTGGAGCCAGCGACAACTTCGGCTCCCACGTCCGCAACGATGGCTATGTGCGCGGCTTTGCCGAGCGGAGATTTCGGGTTGCAGACGACGGCAACGGTTTTTGCGCCGTGGGCACGCGCATATTTGATGGCGGCGATGGTGAAGGGAGTGCGTCCGCTAGCCGCGATGCCTACGACAACATCTTTTTCTGTGGGCTTCTTCTTCGCGATTTCTTTGCGGCCCAGTTCGCGGGAGTCTTCGTCGGCTTCCACGGCCGCGCTCAGCGCTTTCGGGCCGCCGGCGATTATGACTTGGACCATGCGCGGATCGACATCAAAGGTGGGCGGACATTCGACGGCGTCGAGGGCGGCGATGCGTCCGCTGGTGCCGGTGCCTACGTAGATGAGGCGTCCCCCTTGGGCGAGCGCGGCCGCGATCAGGTCGATCGCTTTCGCAATTTGTCGGAGGGCGCCCTTCACGGCGGCGGCGACCTTGGCATCTTCAGCGTTGATAATGCGGGCGATTTCGAGCGCGGATTTGCGATCGAGATCGACGGAGGCGGAGTTTGTTTTCTCGGTACCGAGGCGGCGGAGTTCTACGGTCATTCTCTTGCGTTTCAAATCTTTGCGTTTCAAGCTTGCTTCCCCAAGGCTTCAATCACTGCGTCGTGAAACGCCGGGCGTACCTTTTTGATTGCCTGGTTCTGGCAGTCGGGCCAGGTGCGGTTGGTTAGTAAAGTTATCGAAAGTTGGCGCTCCGGATCGATCCAGAGGGACGTGCCGGTGTAACCGAGGTGTCCGAAGGAACGCGGCGAGAAGTGTTTCCCGGATTGCGAGGGCGCCGAGGGCGTGTCCCAGCCAAGCGCTCGGGAAGTGCCTTCGGGAGCGGATTCGCGGCGCGAGAAAAGTTCGACGGTCGAGGAGCGGAGGAGCGGGTATCCACCGTTGAGCATGGCGTGGGCGAAGATGGCCAGGTCTTCGGCGGTGGAGAACAGGCCGGCATGTGGGGCAATGCCCCCGAGGATGCTCGCGTTTTCGTCCTGCACCTCGCCCTGGATGATGCGGTGGCGGAAGCTGCGGTCGTCGGCCGTGGGCGGGATGGAGTCTTTTAACCCGGAAGCGGGATTGAAAGTCGTGTGCGTCATGCCGAGTGGACCGAAGATTTCCCGCTGGCAGAACAGGTCGAGGGATTCGTCGGCGAGGCGTTCGAGGACGACGCCAAGAATGATAAAGCCGATGTCGCTGTATTTGGCTCGTTCACCGGGGGCAGCGGCAAGTTGGGTAGTGAACGCGGCTTGCAATAGTTCTTCACAAGTCTTGGCGCGCAGGAAAAGTTTTTCGTAAGCGGGCAGGCCGGAGCTGTGTGCAAGCAACATGCGCAAAGTGACTTCGCGGGGCAAGTCATGATCATCCGAAGCCCCGGCGAATTCAGGGACGATAGCAGTGACCGGGGCTTCGAGATCGAGCAGCCCGCGCTCGTAGAGGATCATCGCCATGGCGGTCGGGGCGGCGACTTTGGTCAACGACGCGAGATCGAAGATGCTCGCGGTCGTAACCTCGGGCGAAGCCGGATCATATGTGAAACGGCCGAAGGCCTTGTGGGCGACGAGCTCTCCACCGACGGCAACCGCGAGCGAACAGGCGGGGAAGGCGTGGGCGGCGATAGCGTTTTCCATGATGCCGAACGCGCTGCGAAAGCGATCATCCTGCGCCGCCAAATTGCGCGCGAGGAAGGAAAAACCGGAGTCTCGATTGGGCAGCGTTGAAGTCAAGGGTATTTTGTGAACTGATGGGGTTATAGCAAAGGCGGCGGGCAGAGGCAAACGGGGAGTTACTTCGAGGGCATCGTTGGTACTGTTGAGTCTTGAGCCGCATCTCCGCGGTCATGTAGAGTCACAGCAGGCGTGAAACACTTACCAAAAAATCTGCTGTCCTTCGCTCTCCTGTTCTCTTCCGCGGCGTTTTCCCAAACATCGCTGGATTCACGCCTCGCCGTTCTCGACCCCATCATCAACGACGCCATCGCCCAGCAGCAGATCCCCGGTGCCGTCCTCGTCGTTGGCCATGACGGGCAAGTCGTATATCGCAAGGCTTACGGCAGCCGGGCGATTGAGCCTCGGCGGGAGACGATGACGCTCGATACGGTGTTTGATTGTGCGTCGCTTACAAAGGTCCTGGCGACCACTCCGGCGATCATGCAACTTTGGGAGCAGGGAAAATTTCGGATGAACGATCCGGTCGCGAAGTACCTTCCCGAGTTTGGGCAGAACGGCAAGCAGGATATTACGATCCGGCAGTTGCTGGTGCACTACTCGGGTCTGGCTCTCGATCTGGACTTGACGAAGCCATGGCAGGGGAAGGAGACGGCGTATCGGATGGCGTTTGAGGACGCACCGAAGTGGGCCCCAGGAGCGGCGTTTATTTATAGCGATGTCAACTTCGTGGTGCTGGGAGCGATGGTGGAACGGCTTTCCGGCGAGCCGCTCGATGAGTATGCCGCGAAGCATGTTTTTGGACCGCTGGGAATGAAAGAGACCCGGTTCCTTCCTCCGCCGTCGTGGCAATCTCGCATAGCTCCAACCGAAGAGGATGAGAACCATCACATGCTGCGCGGAGTGGTGCATGATCCCACGGCTCGCCGGATGGGCGGCGTGGGGGGTCATGCAGGAGTGTTTTCTACTGCGGACGACCTGGCAATGTTTGCGCAGGCCCTGCTGGATGGTGGGCGAGGCGTACTGACTCCCGCGACGATTGCGAAGATGACTGCGCCACAGCAGCCGGTGAATGGAACGGCGCTGCGCGGATTTGGCTGGGATATTGATTCTCCTCTTTCCAGCAACCGCGGCGAACTGTTGCCGGTGGGCGGGTACGGGCATACCGGATTCACGGGGACTTCGCTGTGGATTGATCCGGCGACGAAGACCTACATCGTTCTGCTGACGAACGCGGTGCACATGAACGTGCTGCCGACGAAGGAGAAGGGAAGCGCGGTGTCGCTTCGGACGAAGGTGGCAACAGCCGTAGCAGCGGCGTTGGCGCTCGATCCGGCAGAAGCAGAGAAGATGCGGGTGGCAGCCATCACCGGCTACAACGAAATGCAGACCGCAGCGCGCAGGCTGGCAGTACGAAATGGAACGGTGAAGACGGGAATTGACGTGCTCGAGGAGACAAAGTTCGCAGCGCTGCATCCGGCTAAGGGGGGGTCTCCTCGAAGCATTGGTTTGCTGACGAATCAGACAGGAGTGGACGCGCAAGGGCGCCGGACGATTGACGTGCTGGCAAAGGTGCCGGGGATTTCGCTCGATGCAATCTTCAGCCCGGAGCACGGGGTGACGGGGACGCTCGACACGACGGACATCAAGAATAAGAACGCGAAGGATGCGGCGACCGGGATTACGGTCTACACCGTCTATGGAGCGAGCGACGCGGCGCGGCGTCCGCCGATGGACGTGCTCAAGCGGCTGGATGCGGTGGTTATCGATCTGGCGGATGCGGGCGCGCGCTTTTACACGTACGAAACTACGACGGGATATTTTCTGGAAGCGGCGGCCAAAGCAGGAATTGAAGTTGTCATTCTAGATCGGCCGAATCCAATTACCGGGTCGTTTGTGCAGGGGCCGGTGTCCGATGTAGGACGGGAAAATTTTACGAATTACTTTCCCGAGCCGCCGCGCCACGGGATGACTTTAGGTGAGCTGGCGAAAATGTTCAACGCCGAGCGGCACATCGGGGCGCGGCTCGAGGTGGTGGCGATGGAAGGTTGGCAGCCCGGGGACTGGTTCGATTCGACTGGCTTGGCGTGGGTGAATCAGTCGCCCAATTTGCGGAGTTTGACCGAGGCGACGCTCTATCCAGGAGTGGCGATGATTGAAGGGACGAATGTCTCGGTGGGGCGCGGCACCGATACACCGTTCGAAGTGCTGGGCGCCCCGTGGATCAAGGGCAGGGACTTGGCAGCTTATTTGAACGGGAGGAGTATTCAGAGTGTGCGCTTCGTGCCCATTGTTTTCACTCCGTCGGCGAGTAACTTTGCCGGCGAACGGTGCGAAGGCGTGAACCTGATTCTTCTGGATCGAAATACTTTGGAATCGCCGGAATTGGGGATTGAGCTGGCGTCGGCGCTGCATAAGATCTATCCGAATGATTTCAAACTGGAGCGAATGAGCGATCTGCTGGTGAATCAGAGTGTGCTCGATGCGATCGGCGCGGGAGAGGATCCGAGGAGGATTGCCGCGGACTGGCAGGAGCGGCTCGATGAATTTGTGCGCCTGCGGGAGAAGTATTTGTTGTACAAGTAGTGCCCGTAAACCCGTGGCCCCGCGCGGACTCCTCAGCTACAATGACTCGGAGTATCCAGGTTAGCCATGTCCGAAGGCGTACTTCTCATTCCGAGTCCGTTTTACCGTTGTGCCGGCCCGAATTGCGGGGTGCTAAAAGGCGCGAGCGACCGCTGGTGGGTGATGTGGAGCTCATTTGGCGATTACGCGGTGCCGGTAATGCATCTGGCGCCGTGGGACGAAAAACTCGCGGTGCTGGAAGGCGCGATGCATGTTTGCGGTGAGGGGTGCGCGCACAAATTGCAGTCGCAATTCATGGGCAATGTGCTCGAGAACCAGGCACGAAGGAGTAGTGGTTAGGTGACAGCCGAGGGCGGCTGTCCCTACGCAAGCCCGATCGCTGCTTCTCAGCTAACTCAGCACTCCCTTGGCCGCATCTGAGGTTGCAAGCATGTTACTAAAATTATCTTGAAGAGGTGGGCCTTCGATGAGAATCTGTGCTGCTGCTTGTATTTGGGTTTTGCTGTTGGCCGGGATTGCGGCCGCACAGTCGTCGCTGGCCCCAGACCCAGCTGCGCCTTCGGTGGAATCTGCGAAGCCTACACTGACCATTCCGGCCGGAACGAGGGTTCCGCTGTCACTGAAGCAGGCGATTTCGACGAAGACAGCTAGAGACGGAGACCCGGTATACGCGGAGACTGCCTTTCCGTTTGTGGTCAACGACCGGGTCGTGATTCCGGCCGGGACCTACATCCAGGGAAAGATCACACGCGTGCACCGCGGCGGGCATATAAAGGGGCGCGCCGAGGTGCTGATCCACTTCACCTCGATGATTTATCCCAGTGGCTATACGGTGATGCTCGGGGGCTCAGTGGAAAACACGCCTGGGGCCGAGAAGACGTCGATGAAAGACTCGGAAGGCACGATCCGCCAGGATAGCGAAGTCGGGAGAAAAGCCAAGTCAGCCGCGGAAGGGGCAGCCACGGGAGGGGTGATCGGCGCGGTAACCGGCGGAGGGAAGGGAGCTGGCATCGGAGCGGGAATTGGAGGAGTCACCGGGCTGGCGATCAGCATGCTCTCGCGCGGCGCCGATGTTAGGCTGGAGCCCGGAACTTCGATCGAGATGGAGATCCAGCGCGAAGTGACGGTGGATCCGACCCGGATTTCCTCGAGGCGTGAGGTCATTGTTCGCAACGACTAACTTAGTGGAGCGCCCGGACGTCCCCGCCCGGCCACCGAGGCTGCTCGAGGACAGAAGCCGGGAGCTAGAACTGCTCGTTTGCGGACTCGCGGACAAGAGTGTCCGCGCCACACGAGTTACTTCAATACAAACATGGCGTTCACGTGCGCCGTGACTGTCACATTCTGAGGCGAGAATTCCTCGGTCGGGGCGGGGCCTTGCGCTGCCATTGCCATGGGCCCGCGGCGCGGCATGGGTGCCATCACGCGAATGTTCTCGAAGGTATCGACGGATGCATAGGAGAGTTCGCCGAGCGTGCGTCCGCTGGCGGTGGCCAGGGACTGCGCGGAAGCGCGCGCGCGCCGGTAGGCGTCGGCGACGGCGACGGCCTTGCTCTTGGCCTCGTCGGGCGAGTCCAGCGTGTAGCTGAGCGACTGGCTTTCGCTGACGCTAGCCTCGGCAAGCTGCTGGGTGACCGGACCGATTTTTGAAAAGTCCTTCAGCTTCAAGCTGACGCTGGTGGTAACCTGGTAGCCGATGACTCTATGCTTCGGGTTTTTCCAGTCGTACTGCGGATTCACAGAGAAGAAGCCAATTTCCGCCGACTTGGGATCAATCCCGTTTGCGCGCAGAACCTGGCGCGTGGCCTCGGCTTGTTTGGCTGCCATGTCATATGCGTCCTTGGCGCTGTCGGCCTGGGTCGAGATGTTGAACTGGATGAGCGCGGTATCCGGCGCGGTTTCAAATTTGCCATCGGCGCCGACGAAAATGGTGTTGGGCACGGGGTTGAGCGTGGGACCCTGCGCGATTGAGAGAACACTCAAAACGAGAACGGCGCAAAGGTTGAAGATGGCGGTCTTCATCGGTAACTCTCCTGCATCTTGATGCACCTTGATTCTGCATGAAGCTGCACACGGAAAACGAATGTAAAGCTTCCGTTATACACCTCTGCTGTTAGAACGAGACGAGCTTCCAGAGTTGCAATCGAAAGAAGTAAAGCGAGCAAATTGCGGGCCAAGAAAGGGGAGGCGACGGGAGACGCCGCAACCCGCGCCTCTATCGGAAATGGCACGCCAAAATGAAACCCGCCAGATGTGAACCAGCCACAGTCTGACGGGTACCGGTTATTTACCCCAGAACACCAACCGTTGTGGGGACCGTTTGGATTGACTTCACTTGTCACGTTAGATGAGGCGATTAGGGTAAAACGATGCCCGGCGCCTGACGGGGTGCAAGCTCAGCCAGAGGTTTCCATGGTTACGCCCTCGGGAAAGACGGGTCCTGCCCATTGATGTCTTTCCGGAGGTCCTCCCAGATATTCTCGGGCATTTCGAGGAATACTTTGACGATTTGGGGATCGAACTGTCTTCCAGACCAGAGTTTGATTTCCTCGCGGGCGACCTCAAATGATTGTGCGGGACGGTAGGGGCGGTCGGATGTCATGGCGTCGAGGGTGTCGGCGATCGAAAACATGCGCGCGCCGAGTGGGATCTCGTCGCCCTTCAGGTTACGGGGATACCCTTGTCCGTCGTAGCGCTCCTGGTGGGCATAAACAATTTCCGCAGCCTCAGCCAGAAAGGGGATTCGCGAGATGATCTTGTAGCCCCGGTAGCAGTGCTCGCGCATGATGGCCATTTCCTCGTCCGTGAGCTTGCCGGGCTTGCGCAGGATGTCGTCGGGAATGGCCATCTTGCCGATGTCGTGGAGGAAAGCTCCGCGGGCGATTACGTTGATCTCCTCTTTCGGCAGCCCCATTTTGCGCGCGATCGCGATGGTGAAGGCGGTGACGCGCCTAGAGTGGCCTTCGGTCTCGGCATCCTTGAGGTCGAGCGCATCGCCCAGGGCTTCGAGGGTGATGTCATAGGACTTCTCCAGGTTGGAAAGCGCCGTTTTCCATTGCTGGGTACGAGCGGCAACGAGCGCCTCTAGATTGGTGCGATAGGCATCGTTTTCGCGCTTCAGGCGGCGATTCTCCAGCGCACGACGGACTGTGGCCAGCAATTGCTCTCGCTCGAACGGCTTGAGCAGGTAGTCATACGCCCCGTTGCGCAGGGCCTGCAGAGCGACCTGAATGTCGTGGACCGCCGTGACCATGACGATCGGCATGTCGGGGTAGCGTTCCTTAGCGCGCTCCAAGAGGGCAATCCCATCCATTTCGGCCATCATCAGGTCGGAGAGGACAAGATCGAATTCGTCACCCGATTCCAGGATCGCGAGGGCTTCGATGCCACTGGCAGCCTGACGAGTCTGGAAATGAGCTCCAACGAGCATGGAGGAAACTATCTCGCGAATTGTCTCCTCGTCGTCTACTACGAGGATGCGGTCATTAGGCATGGCGCTAAGTGGTGGTATCGCTCATTTTAGGCCACGACTTCACATTCCGAAAGTAACCAACTGGAGACGGAAATCCGGTAACGAGGGGCAGCGAGCATGATATTCAAAGAGCTTAGGTGTTCGTGCGTTTATCGTTCGTGTGCTGATCTATGGATCCTGCCGGGCTATTCGGGAATTCGCTTGGCGTGTTGACCGGCCCCTGGTTGACGGCGCGGGAAACGGCCGCCCTCATCGTGGTCGTCGTCAGTCTGCTTTTCTTCCGGGTATTTCGGGAACGATGTCTGCTGGCGTGGGGAGCGGGCTGGATCGCCTACGGCACGTTTCTGTGGGTAGCAGGCGCCGGGGAATTGCACGGCGCGTCGAAGTCGATGGCGGCATTTGCGCAGGCCGACTTTGTGCTGGCGATGGGATTATTTGCGGCGGCGGCGCTGATGTCGGCGCAAGCGCGGCGGGCGCTGACGGCGCTGGTCGCGGTTTCGTGGGTGTTGATGGTGTGCGCAGCGATGCGGCCGATGTATTTTCCGGATGCGAAGGCCCTCGGCCTGGGGTTGGAAGTATCCTGCCGCCTGATTGCGGCCGGAGCAGCCGTCGAACTGCTGCGATACCGGTTCGGACGTATTGGGCCGGGGCCGTTCCTGTTCGGCGCCGGGCTGCTGACGTTGAATCTGAACTGGCCTAAGTTCACCAGCCATATTCCGAGTGAAGGGTACCTGTTCGCGGAAGTCCTGTTTGGCGCAAGCATCCTGCTGATGGTGCTGGACGACTCGCGGCTGCGCACGCGCCGGCTGGCGGTCCTGAACGAGTTGACGGTCACGATTGCGCGCGGCCAGAATCATGCCCCGATGATGCAGACTGCGCTGGAGAAACTGAAAGCTGTAGTCGGAGCGAAGGCAGCGTGGTTCCAGCTGATGGAAGGAGACCGTCTGGTGCCCACGCAGCACGCGGGCCTGTCGCCGGAATTTCTCCGAGCCCTGGGGCAAGCAGGGATGGGGCAAGCGGGGACGGATGAAACGCGGACCCGCGTCCTCCAGGAAAACCGTGCGGTGGTAATGAAACTCCCGGAGATGTCAGAGCCGGAGCGCCAACAACTGGAGAAGCACGGCGTTCATCACGTGGTGTTGCTGCCAGTGCTGGGCAAGAAGACGGTGATCGGGATGCTGTCGCTCGGCTGCTCCGGCAGCCCGCGCCATACCCGGGAAGAGTTGGAGTTTCTGGAATCGGCGGCCCAGAAGCTGGGCATTGCAGTCGAAAATCTGCGGTTGCTGGAGCAGGTGCTGCGCTCCCAGCGGCAGTGGATGAATACCTTCGATTCCATCCAGGACTTGATTCTGGCGCACGACACCGACTTCCGCATCCTCAAGACAAATCAAGCCCTGCTGCAACGCCTGGAACAGGCACCGGCCGATGTATTGGGCCATCTGTGTGAAGAGGTTCTGCCGCAAAAACGCGCCTGGAGCGGATGCCCCTATTGCGAACGCGGTTCGGGGCTGACGGAAGGAATGGATGCGTGTTTCGGTGGGCAATCGGTGGTTTCGACCTCATCGTATGCCGAGCAGGGAGGCCAGCAAAGGGGCACTATCCATGTGGTGCACGATACGACCGCGCGTCAAGTCGCGGAAGAAAAGTACCGCATGTTGTTTGAGCAAGCGCAGGAAGGCGTGTTCGTAGCGACGCCGGACGGCAAGTTGCTCGACTGCAATGACGCCTTTGTTACCATGCTCGGCTACGGTAGCCGGGACGAATTGATGGCACTCGACATGGGGAGCGTGCTCCACGGGGTGGCCGAGGAGCGAGAGGCTTTTCGCAAGGAAATCGAGGCGCACAACTACGTGCGCAATTTTGAAATTACGGTGCGGCGCAAGGATGGCACTCTGCTGGCGGTGGCGCAGAGCTGCTTTGCCACTCGCGATTCGAGCGGACAGATTGAGCGCTATCAGGGCTTCGTTCTCGATGTCACGGAGAAGAAGCGCTCGGAAGACGAGATGCGGAGGCGCAATCGCGAGCTCAACGCGCTCAACGCGATGGCCGTCATCGCGACCCAGTCGTTCGATCTGGATGAAATTCTGAACCTGACGCTCCGCCAAGTCATTTCGCTGTTTGGGGCGGAGACGGGATCGGTCTATCTGGCAGCCGAACCGGAGGGTACCTACCGGCGGCGTGCGGGTTGGGGCCCGCGCAGCGAGGCGCGTGTGCGGATGGCTGAAGTCGTCTTTCCGGAAGGTCTGGGCGATCTCGTGATGCGCTCACGAGCGGAAGTGGTGACACAGGATTTTCTGCCGCACCTCCCAGCGGCCGTAGTGGAGTTCATATGCGCAGACCGGTTGCCCTACTGGATCTGGGTTGTGCTCTGGAGCAAGGACAAGCCCATCGGCATCATGGGTATTGCCAGCAAGGAAGACCGTCATTATTCGAGTAACGATGAAAATCTGCTCGTCGCCATTAGCCGGCAACTAGCGACCACGATCGAAAAGGTGCAGCTCTACGAGGAGACTTGCCGCGCCTACGAAGACTTGCGGCGGACGCAGGAGCAACTGCTGCAAAGCGAAAAGATGTCGGCCGTCGGCCAATTGATTTCTGGCGTGGCGCACGAGTTGAACAATCCCCTGACCGCAATCCTCGGTTATGCGCAACTGCTGGAAGGTGCGGGCCTCGATCCGCGTTCAGCCGACTATGTGCGTAAGCTCTTCAAGCAGGCCCAGCGGACGCACCGGGTCGTACAGAATCTGCTTTCTTTTGCCCGCCAGCGCAAGCCGCAGAAGCAGGAAGTGGACTTGCGCAAGGTGCTGGAAGAGTCACTTACGCTGCGCGAATACGATTTGAAGGTCAACAATGTCTCGCTGGAACGCGAAATCCCCGACGACTTACCGTCAGTCGTAGCCGATCCGCATCAGTTGGAGCAGGTCTTCCTGAACGTGATCAACAACGCGCTCGACGCGATGGTGGAGAGCAGCGGCAGCGGTGTGTTGAAAGTGCGCGTGTTCAAGAAGGATGCGTATGTGTGCGTGGAGTTCGACGACAGTGGTCCGGGAATCAAGGACCCAAGCCGGATTTTCGATCCCTTCTACACCACCAAGTCGGTGGGCAAGGGAACTGGTCTCGGGTTGAGCATCTGCTACGGAATCGTCAAGGAACATGGCGGTGAAATTGTGGCGCGCAACCGCGACGAGGGCGGAGCTACGATTGCAATCCGTTTGCTGGCGAGCGAGAAACCTCCGTTGCCCGAGACGGTTGCGCCCACGCGGCGAGAGTCGCTGCTCGCAGGGCGCATGCTGCTCGTCGAAGACGAAGAGGCGGTGCTGGAATTTGAACGCGACGTGTTGGTAGGCGCGGGAGCAGAAGTCACAACCTCCATGAGCGTTGAAGATACGCAGGAGAAGCTCCGCAATGGCTCCTTCGACGTGATCGTGATGAATGGCCGTATGCCGGGCGGATGCAGTGCGCGGGAAATGTATGAATGGATCGCGAAAAATTGTCCCGGTATGGAGAAAGGGCTGCTGCTGACGTTCTCCACAGTGACCGACGCAGAGACTCGAAGTTTCCTCCACGAGCATGGCGTGCCTTCGCTGGCCAAGCCGTTTGAAGTGGCAGACCTGATCTCACAGGTCCGTGTGCTGGCGCAGAGGGAAGGGAAGCCTGCAGCTAAGGATACAGATAAGAGCGAAAAGAAAGCCTCCATGGCGAGCGCGGGAAGCTAGCTCCAACGAACCGCCTAAGTTTGTCCCTCCTAAAGTCGTCCCTTCTAAAGTTGTCCCTTCAAACCTCGCGTCATTTCTGTAATCACTTTCTCGTTCCGCCGATACCAGCGCCAGTGACCTTCTCTCTTCGCCTCTACGACGCCAGCCTTCTCCAGGATTCGCATGTGATGCGAAACGGTCGGCTGCGCCAGCTGCACACGCTGCTCGATATCCGCGGCGCAAAGCCCGGTCTCTTTGTCCAGCGAGCATCCGCCTTTTTCTTTGAGCGCGCGCAGAATCCGGCGGCGAGTGGGATCGGCAATGGCGTGCAGAAAGCGATCAAGATTGGGACTGGCGTCAGACATCTACTTTTTCACAATTGGATTGTACCCATCGCCGATCAGCCGGGCGCGCATGGCCTCGGCGTCTTTCAGTTCGGTATAGGGTCCAACCTGAACGTGATAGAACTTGTCGGTGGTAGGATTGTTCGCCGTGAACGCTGGATACTGTTTCTTCTTCAGCGCCTCGACTAACGATTCGGCGTCCTCCTGCCGGCTGACCGCCGCGACCTGCACATAATATCCGGCGCTTGAGGGCGCGGCGGTTGCGGCGTCAGTAGCGGCTTTTGACGGCGCTTCTGCGCTCGGGGTTGGGGTCGCGGTGGTTGAGGTCGGCGTGGTTGCGGCTGCTGGTGGTGTCTTCGAATCTTGGGGTGCGAGCGCGGCGTTGGCGTTCTTTTCGCCTACGGCTTTGTAAAAGCTAAAATCGCCAGACTGCGGTGTTGGTTGGGGAGTGTCGTTTTTTGCGGCCGAGGGCCGAACGATGGTCGCCGGAGCTCCAGCGTGAGCAATCCCCAAGCTGCCCGTGATCGTGGTTCTTCTGCCGAGCGAAAAGCCGATCGAAAAGAAGAAAGCGCAGATCAGAACAAAAGTGAAAAAAATGGCCAGCATGCGGCCGGTGCCGAGCGTGATCTCCGTATCCTGTTGCGCCGTGGACATGGGAAGAACTGCGGACCTCTAACAGCTGAAACCTCTCAACGTTCAAACACTCCGAGCCGCTGAAAGTTCTGATCTTTCCGACCCTTCTAGCTTCCTGCCGGCGTCGCCGGTTTGGGCGCGGCGTTACCTGGCGATCCCCCAAGCAACTTCTGCATGCCGGAGAAGAAATCGATCGGCACGGGGAACACAACCGTCGTGTTTTTCTCGACGCCGATTTCAGTCAGAGTCTGCAGATAGCGTAACTGGATACTGGCTGGCTCGGTAGATAACAAGTGTGCAGCATCCACCAGGCGCTGGGCGGCGGAAAATTCGCCTTCGGCATGAATGATCTTCGAGCGCTTTTCGCGTTCCGCCTCGGCTTGCTTGGCCATCGCCCGCAACATGGACTCGGGCATATCCACCTGCTTGACTTCCACGTTGGCGACCTTCACGCCCCAAGGCGCAGTGTGCGTATCGAGGATGCTCTGCAACCGCAGATTAATTTTGTCGCGATGAGCCAGCAATTCGTCAAGTTCCTGTTCGCCAAGCACCGAGCGCAAAGTAGTCTGCGCAAACTGCGAAGTCTGGTAAACGTAATTGGATACTTCCACCACAGCCTTATTCGGGTCGATCACGCGCAGAAAAATGACCGCGTTCACTTTCAACGTGACGTTGTCGCGGGTGATGATGTCCTGCGGCGGAACCTCGAGCGCTTCCTGGCGAAGCGAAATGCGCACCATGCGATCGATCGGGCTGAAGACCAGAATTACGCCCGGACCCTTGGCGTGCCCTTGCAGCCGTCCAAGACGGAAGATGACGCCGCGCTCATATTCGGCAAGGATCTTGATGGAACTCAGAACGTAGAGTACGACGATGAGGCCGCCAACGGTGAGCACCAAAGTGAGATCCATATACGCCTCCAGGCAACTTGCGAATCGCTATTCACAAAGTTCAGTGAACGTTCAAGGTATGAGCGGATTGTAGCGCAAGCAGGCCGTTATCGGCGGTGACAGCCTGCTTGAGCCGTTGCTGAGGAAGATACGGGTGCTCTAGAGACGGTGTCGTCCTGAGCGACGTCTTGATCAGGCGCGCAGGCGGCGCTTGCGGCGTCGCGGCTGCTCACATGCCTGAATCGTTCCGGGTGGCGTCTCCGAATTTACCTGTTGATTTTTGTGGAGCAAATTCGAGGACGCGACCTGCATGGCGTAGAACAGGGCTGAAGCTTCTTTCGGCTCGATACGGCGGTGCAGCATGAGCTCGCAAACTTCCGAGATGGCCGATTGGATGGAGGCGGCATCCTCGAGTTGAGGGAGTAGACGTGAGAGGAGGGAATGGCGTCGTTGTCGATGTTGATGGGCGATGGTCCCATTTTGTCGTGGTAGTGGCAAAACCTCTTGCCGTTTAGAACGGGAGAGGTGCAGGGATCTCCATTGACTTTTCGCATTTCACAAGATTTGCCTGAATATCTGTTTGAAGAATCTGAAGAAGATGACATTATGATTGCTCCTAGTGTTATTAAATCGGGTGTTATTAAATCGTTTTTGGCAAGGGTGGAATTTGGAAAGGTTTTGTACCCCCCCCAATTCGCGCTAAGCTGTTCTAATTAAAGTACTTAGCTCTATCAACTACATGAATAAGGACTTAGCTGGGGTTTCTGCGGTTTGGCGTGCACTTTTCGGGGTGCTGGTTGACCGCTTTTACTGCTTGTCTTCAATGTTGTCAAAGAAGCCGCCGAAAATGGTTTTGCGGCGGATTTTGGGTCCGTCTCTGGAGACGGGCACTGTTCTCGATGCTGTACTGTCGGTGAATTCTGACACGATTCCGATTTTGTGTCTGTGAGGGCGGTACAAGAAAAATGTGATGAAAAGCAGAGGCGTGAGGGTCGGAAAATCCCATGCGCGAGACGGTCGTGGAATCCCACCCTTTTTCGGGCACACCTCTGCCCTGCCACAGGTCGATCTCCAGTGTCGCCGACGGGCGGGTTCTGTGTCTGTGACGCGTGGCGCAGGTGTTTGGGATGAAGAAGGGTGGAAGGCGGGATCGGGAAGTGGAGAATCGGCTGCTTACAGATCGCCGCTGTGGTTGCGCAGAGGTGAGGGAGTTTGCGAAGAATTCTAAGCGGTAGGCGAACGTGAGCATACCACCCTTAGCAAAACTTAAGAGCGCCGGCTGAACATCCCGGCCTTCGCTTCGCGATAGGACGGCCACCCGCCGCCGCGAGAAGTGAAGGACCCGGCTCTCTGATTCTGTTTGTCGGATATAATTGGCGCGCTTCCGAAGCCATAACTCTGGGGTGTGGCAATGCCTCTCACCTCCGGTACTAGACTCGGTCCCTACGAAGTGATTGCCCCGCTCGGCGCTGGCGGCTTTGGGGAAGTCTATCGCGCCAAGGACACTCGCCTCGACCGCACAGTTGCGATCAAGATTCTTCCCGCTCGCCTTTCAGACAATCCCGAGGCCAGGGAACGCTTTGATCGCGAAGCTCGCGCCATCTCTTCTTTGAGTCATCCCAACATTTGTCATCTCTACGACGTCGGCGTTCAGGACGGAACCAGCTACCTGGTTATGGAGTACCTGGAAGGAATAACGCTCGCGGACCGATTGTGCAAAGGTCCGCTGCCACTGGAGCAGTTTTTCAAAATCAGCATACAGATCTGCGAGGGGTTGGAGAAGGCACACCGAAATGGAGTGGTTCACCGCGATCTGAAGCCGCGCAACATCATGCTGACTAAGAGCGGCGCCAAGTTGATGGACTTCGGTCTGGCGAAGGCCGTGCCGACGGCCACCTCATTGGACTCCACTCTGACCGTCCGTTTTAATACGCCGGCTACAGGGCACTCCTTGACTGCGGAAGGCACAATTGTCGGCACGTATCAGTACATGTCTCCGGAACAAGTGGAAGGCAAAGAAGTTGATTTGCGCTCGGACATTTTCTCGCTCGGGGCGGTACTTTATGAAATGGTGACAGGCAGGCAGGCTTTTGAAGGCAAAACCCCCGCCTCCAGAATTGCCGCCGTTCTGGCCACCGAGCCACCGCCGATTTCCCGGATTCAGCCGCTGTCTCCGCCGGCGTTGGAACGCATCGTAAGAACCTGCCTGGCAAAAGAGCCCGAGAGCCGTTTCCAATCCGTCCACGACTTGAAACTGCAACTTACATGGACGGCAGAGCCGGAAGTAGCGACTGGGACAACGGCTGCGCTGAAATCCAGGAGGTTATTGCTGGAGGCGTCTGCGCTTTTGTTGCTGCTCTCGATCGGGGTCTTGGGATGGATGTACTTTCACCGGCAGACGGTTTCCGTTTCGGTGGTACGCGCCGCGATTCCGCCTCCCGAGGGTGCGGCTTTCTACTCTCTGTATGTCGAAGCCGGCCGTCCAGCAATTTCACCCGATGGTAAGCAGTTGGCTTTTGTGGCACGGCAAAAAACCGGCAGCGTGATGCTCTGGGTGAGACGGCTGGATTTGCAAACTTCGAAAGCGTTGCCGGGCACCGAAGGCGCCGAGCATCCGTTTTGGTCCGCAGATAGCCGGTCCATCGGATTTTTTGCCAGTGGCAAGCTGAAGCGGATCGAGGCCGACGGTGCGTCATCACAAACCGTTTGTGACGCCGGATTGTCTCCTCGTGGCGGCGCCTGGAACCAGAATGGTGTCATCATTTTCACGCCTGGAATTTCGGAAGGTCTCTATCGGATATCGGCGCAAGGCGGTACACCGATCCCGATCACTCAGTTAGCAACGAACTTTGGTGAGGACAGCCATCGGTGGCCGCAGTTCCTTCCGGATGGAAATCACTATCTGTTTCTTCTGCGGAGTACCGACAAGCACCTCACCGGAATCTATGTGGGCTCGCTGGACAACAAGGAACATAGGATGGTGTTGAACACGGGCTATGGAGCCACCTATGCCGCACCGGGCTACATACTGTACATGCGCGACCAGGCGCTGGTCGCCCAGCGCTTCGATGCCGACAAGGCCGTGGTCATCGGCGAGCCCATGTCCCTGCCGGATTCTGTGGGCTTTCTCGCCGGCAACTCCCAAGCCATGTTTTCGGCTTCGCAAAACGGAGACCTCGTTTACTATCCTGGTTTCAGCACTGGTGATGGATGGGAACTGCTGTGGTATGACGCCGCGGGCCGCAAGATTAGTTCCGTCGGACGCGACTTCTTCTTGCAACCGGCTGTATCTCCCGATGCAAAGAAAGTTGCCGTGGGCATCTATGACGGGCAGTGGTGGACTCCGGACATCTGGATTTTCGATCTCGCCCGCGGAACCAAGATACGCTTCACCTCTGGTCCAGGCATACAGACTGCGCCCAAGTGGCAGCCGGATGGGCATGCCATCGTCTATGCGTCTGCGCAGAAGGGTTATACGCACATCTATCGCAAGAGTTTGAACGAGAGTGGGGATCCAGAAATCTTGCTTGCCACCGAGGGTGTGAACGAAACTCCGCGCTCCTTCTGCCGCGATGGGCGTTATCTCGCCTACACTCGACAGGAGAGTGGCGGAAAGACCAAACACGCTGCCTGGATTCTACCCCTGTTCGGAGACCGCAAACCTTTCCCTCTGATGCAATCACAACTTGACGTCGTGGACCCTACTTTCTCTCCCGATTGCAAATGGGTGGCCTTCACGTCCCTCGAGCCTCGCCAGCCTGAGGTCTATGCCGCGAGCTTTCCCGGCGGCGCTCGCAGATACCAGGTTTCCACCGGCGGTGGCGCCAATCCGCACTGGAGGACAGACGGGAAAGAGCTGTACTTCCTGGGGCCGCTAAGCGGCGATTTGACAGCGGTTGAGGTGCAAGGGACGGGCCAGGAGTTGAAACTCGGGACTCCGCGGATACTTTTTGCAACTCACGCCGTCGGCTCAAGATCAAGCGGCCGTCTGGGGACCTACGATTCCGACGGCAAGCGTTTCCTGGTCAATGGCGACTCCACCGCGCAGAGCGACGTTCCCCTAACTCTAGTTCTCAACTGGGATGCCGACTTAAAGAAATAAGACCTCCAAGCGTCTCATAGCTTGGGTAAAATGCGGGCGCTGTGATTTGAGGAAGGATATGCGTCAGACCGTCTCGTTGTTTGTGTTGGCAATTCTCTGCTCGACCCAGCAGGAGATCCACGCGCAGGATGGCTATTTTGCAAATTGGTTTGACCGCGTCGACAAGACGAGAGTCGAGCAACCGGACTGGATCACGCCAATAGCCACCACGACGGCATGTCTAAGAGAAGGATATCGATACGATCAGGTGTGGCAAACCAATGCCAATGGCATTACCACCGATAACTACGATGGCGGCAAGGGACTGGAACTGATTCCCTTCGAGAAGGTACAAGCAAATCTAAACTTGCCCCCGTACATTGACCACAATAACCCCAGGGACAGAAACGGCTGGGGGGACAATGCGTTTCTGGTCAAGTACCGCTTGCTTTCCGCGAACGGAGAGCACGGCAACTACATCCTGACGGCTTTTCTGGGCTGGAGTCTGCCTACCGGCCAGTACAGTAACGGAGCGCTGCACGCGGTCATCACGCCGACCATCGCCTACGGGAAAGGTTTTGGAAACTTCGACGTGCAGGGTACATTCGGGGTAGCCTTGCCGGTTGCCGACACGAACCTTGTGGGACGAAACTATCTCTTGAACAATGCCTTTCAGTATCGCCTTTGGCGCAAATTCTGGCCCGAGGTCGAGCTCAATTCAACGTTTTTTCAGCAGGGCAAACGCGATGGAATGAAACAGAACTTCGTTACTCCCGGCCTTGTTATGGGACGATTTCACCTTTTAGGAAGAGTGCATCTTACCGTGGGCGGTGGATACCAAATCGCGACGACTCACTTCCATACAAATAATCACAATGCCATTCTAGCGATCCGATTTCCGTTCTAGATAACCAATTTCTTGGCGGGTGGCCCTCGATAAGAGAGAAGGCTCTGTCAAGGGCAAAGTTATCCTGTGCGGTGCCGGAGCACCGCTGCGTTTGCCAGAGAAGGTTGAGGACCAAGGCTCTGGAAATCTCACGCTGAATCACCTACCGGTGGAAG
>WNFA01000777.1_pt1 | contig 43119 bp, 37 predicted proteins | sample 5400481 | NCBI WGS metagenome assembly WNFA01 (sample SAMN13153340, study PRJNA577476) | soil metagenome | isolation source: 120 cm saprolite under Douglas fir tree site 2 hole 1 replicate 2 | place: USA:California | collected 2015-04-18 | reverse complement strand
CAAAAAATTTTGATCAGCGTCATCAGCGTTCATCAGCGGTAAGGTTTTTCCGATGTCGCCCGATGTCGGCGCTCCCGGCGTTAGGCGCGCTTTGCGCGCCCACCCCTCCTGCTCCATCCCAACATCTAAAGGACTTAGCGCACTCATCCCAAGCGATGCTCGTATGGCACAGCCGCCCCCGGCTGTGGCTGGCTATTGCTTTGTCTTTTTCCTGATCCGCGTTTATCCGCGTTAATCTGCGGCAAAAAATTTTGATCAGCGTCATCAGCGTTCATCAGCGGTAAGGTTTTTCTGATGTCGCGGGATGTCGGCGATTCCATCGCCACCGGCATCTCCGTCACCACCTCTTTGTCTTTGCTGGTGAACGTCGTGTTCTTTACATTGCTCGCCGCAATCTGCAATGAATAGAGCAACAGGGCTGCCTTCTTCTCGCTGATTTCGTCATCAATCAGCGCCTTCTGCACCTTCATGATGGCCAACTGGATGGCGTTCGAATTTTCCAGCGCCGGCAGATCCAGCTTCTGCGGCCGCGCTTGCAGCATCCTCTCGTGGGCGTAACAATATCTGTAGCCCTTCATCTGCGGACTCCCACAGACCGTCCCATCCTCGCGTACCTTCTCGCATCGAGGAGTCCTGTCGGCCCGCTCCAGGTTCCACCGCAGCTTCTGGTAAAGCTCATGCTCCCGCGCCTGGGCATCCATCACCTGGTAGGGATATTCCGGATGCTGCTCCATAAACTCGGAGCACACCTTGTACGCCTGGCCTAGGTCGTTGACCAGCCGCCAGACTTCTATCTGTGCCTGTTCCTGTTCTTCTTGCTCCTTTTTCTGAAACTCCGCATATTCCGCTTCACTGTACTGCTTTCCATCGATTATCCAGACACCCACTTGTTACCTTCACTTTTCTCAGCCCGGAGATAAATTGAAGTTTGGTTTCTTTTATTGGTTTCAATTACCCGATTACCCGATTTCTCAATTACTCAATCCCAAGTATCCCGATTACCAGATTACTCAATTACCAATCTGCTTTCCACTAATCTTTAGTTTAGGAATGCGCGGTGAAAAAACGGCCATTCATGGCCGTGTCAAATGCTTCCAATCGCTGCGCTTTAGCGCTGGAGAAATCCACATGAACCCGGATGTCTATGAGACATGTGGAACGCAGGCGCCCCGCCTGCGTCCACAGTTGCGCCGACCAGGTTCGGGTTGAACCTCGATTTCCTGCCTTTGTCACTGCCATCTGCCCAATTGCCATCTGCCCAATTGCCATCTGCCCAATTGCTATCGCCCAATTGCTATCTGCCAATTTGTCGTTTGCTTCTCACTCTTGCTTCGCTTATACCCAGTCCCGCGCAGCGGGACGGCCTGACAACTCAAGACACAAATGGTCGGCGACCTACATTTGAGGTCATCGCGACAGCCCTACATATTCAGCGCCGGCAGCCAGATCGCGAAGCATATCAAGAAACTTGAAAAGACACTGCGGTTGAAGTTTCTATAGTCTTTCCCGACAAGTCCTAATCTCAGGTGTTTATAAGCGCGCGGCTGCGAGAACGCGTTGCAGCCCGCACGATTCTTAACCATGCCGCGCTTAACGTGTTCATTTACAATCTTTGCGCACAAGGAGCCTGATCCATGCCCGACCCAACCGACACCACTCAGATTGAAACCTTCAGTGCCAGCCGCTGGACGCGCGGGAATTTTCTCTTCCCTACCCTGATTTCTGTTGGGCCCGAACGCGTGTTACGGGTAAAGCCGCGATTCTTCGGACGCACCGAAGAGAGTATTCCAATATCGAAGGTGGCGTCGGTACAGATCAGCACCGGCTTGATATGGTCAGTTATTCGCATCGACTCATCCGGCGGAACCGATCCCATCACCAGCTACGGTCACCGCAAGGCCGACGCGCAGAGAATCCGTCAACTGATTGAGCACTATCAGCAATACGCAGCGAGGTAGTTTGCTGCTTGTTTTAAAATCCCGAACGTAGTGAGGGATCCCTGCAGTCTTCGACACTGCGAGAGTTCTAATCCTGAACAGTGTGGAAGATTGTAGAGATCCCTCACTACGTTCGGGATTAAAAACAAAAAAGCAACCACAAATAAAAAAAGGCGCACCCTTTCGAGTGCGCCTCTCCTCACCCTGCATCACCTCTGAGCAGGTTGAAGATTATTCGCCCTGGCTGCTCTCTCCGGCTTCAGCAGCGTGCAGCACGCGGAAGGTGCTACCGCCATTCGACCAGACCAGGACCAGCGCGTCTTTACCTTGCGGCACCGCGCCGAGTTCTTTCTGAACGTCTGCCGGGTTCTGCACCGGACGCCGGTTCACTTCCACGATGACATCACCGCGCGAAAGTCCGGCGTTGTCGGCGGAGCTGCCCGGAAGAACGTTGGTGATAACAACGCCATTTACGTTGCTGGGCAACTGGAGCTGGTCGCGAATGTCAGGCGTGAGTTCGCCAAGGCCAACGCCCCAGCGAGCTTTGCCCTTTGTGCCCTTTTCGCCCGCTGACGCCGCCTCACGCTTATTCATGGCTTCCAGCGTGACCGGAACTGATTCCGTTTTGCCGTCACGGAAGATTCCCAGCGTGACCTTGCTACCCGGACGCTCAGAGCTGATGTTGGCCTGCAAACTGCCCGCATCTTCAACGCTCTTACCGTTGATCTGGGTAATCACGTCGCCAACTTTCAGTCCGGCTTTGGAGCCCGGAGAATCGGGTTCAACCTGGCTCACCACCGCACCGCTGGCCTTGGCCATGTGGAAGAAGGTCGCGTTTTCCGGAGTGAGATCAGAGATGCCGACGCCAATGCGAGCATGCTCAATCTTTCCGTCTTTCAACAGCGTGTTGATGATCGGCTTGGCGATCTGCGCCGGAATGGCAAAACCCACACCGGAGAAACTGCCGGAAGGCGAGATCAGAAACGTGTTGATGCCGATGACTTCACCATGCGCGTTCACCAGTGGTCCACCGGAGTTGCCGGGATTGATGGCCGCATCCGTCTGTATGAACTGGCCGGGTTTGCGGGCATCGTCCGAGTAAGGATTCGTGCGATTGATTGCGCTCACAATGCCGCGCGTAACCGTGAAGCGGAAACCAAACGGGTTGCCGAAAGCGAGCACGGTCTGTCCGGGCTTGAGACTAGCGGAGTCGCCCCAGGGAACGCTGGGGAGATTCGTGCCGTTGACTTTAATGACCGCAAGGTCCGTCAGCGGATCGGCGCCAATCAATTTTGCCGGCAGCACGCGACGGTCATTCATCGTCACGCGAATGTCCACCGCGCCATCAATCACATGATTGTTGGTGACAATGTAGCCGTCCGGCGAAATCACAATGCCGCTGCCCAGACCATGTTCAATCTGTGGCCCGCGGCGCTGCTGTGGTCCGAAACCGAACGGTCCAAAGAAGCGCTGGATCGGGTCCTGGTCCTGGCCCTGCCCCTGATCGTCCTGGTCATCGCCCTGGCCCTGCTGGTCCTGGCTCTGTCCGCGAACGTGCGCTGACTGGCCGCGAGTGCGTGAGGTCACGGTTACGTTCACCACGGCCGGCGTAACATGCGCCGCCAGGGTTTCCATAGCGTGATCAAGCGCGGTGAGCGCGCTCACGCTGTTGTCGTCAAGGGCTGCCGCTGCCGGAGCAGGTACAACGCTTGCCGCGCTGGCCGCGCTTGCCGCGCTGGCTGCCGCGGGCTTGAGAAACTCATAGCCGCCGAATGACACCGCTAATGCCAGCGCCAAAATCGCGATCGTTTTGCGTGCTCTCACCAGCGGATTCCATTGATTCATGTTCATACTCAACTTCTCCTGTAACTAATGAATTAGTTATTACTGCCGAAAATCATTCTTTGAAGCTGGCTACGCACCAGCCCTGTTATGCCCTCTTAGGTTTTGTTGGGAGCGGGTTTATAAAACGCTTTTGCTGGAACCACCCAGCGTACCTGTGAAACTTCCACATGCCAGCCGTTGCGATCGGCGACAATCGTCTGCTGCGTCGCAACCAGCACTACCAGGCCATCGACTTCCGCCACGTTCGCTGCTGGTTCAGCAATGCGGTTTCGTTTCTCCGGCCCGAACTGCGGAGCCATCGTATATTTCGCCATCACAACCGGCGAATGCGTCAATGGCTTAGATTTGCGATCAGGCGCAACACTTGCCTTAGCGATCATCTTTTGCTCGTGTGATGCCAAGCCGGTCTTTGCTTTTAGGTGCTGGGCTTTTGGCGCCATCTTCCCAGCTCTTTGATCAAGCTTCAAAGACTGATCCAGCGTCATGCTCGCGGGCCAGGCTTTCACCCCAAAAGCTGCGGAAGACTCATTTGCCTCACTGATCGCCCTGCCCGCGTTTGCCGCACGGGCGCTCGCGGTGATTACCGGAGCATCCTGGATCTTCACCAGCGCCGGCGTCCATGACGCCGAGAATCCACAGGCGGCTGCGGCTACTGCAACTAGCGGAACAGCCGGTTTCCAAATTCGATTTTTCGCCGGTCGCTTCGGATCCAGAATCCGCGTCACACGTTGCGCTAGCTGATGGGCGCGTCCGATCACAGCCTGCGCCAGCGCAACCTGACGGCGAACAAAGCTCTTCTCCGCCACCAGCGCCAGGCTGCGCGCATAGTCCTTGGCATCTGCTGTCTGCTCCAGGGCCTCATCGTCGCATGCCTGCTCGCGGCTCAGCGCCAGCTCACGCTCCATCCACCAGATTGCGGGATGAAAGAAGAACAACGCCTTCACCACCTGCTGCAGCAGATTCGTCCAGTCGTCACGCCGGCGCAGATGCGCCAGCTCATGCAGCAGCACGTGTTTCAATTCGTCGCCGGTAGCCTCGCCGTCGCCAGCGTGATGGTTCAGCAGCCACGCTGGAAGAATGATCGCCGGAGCGAAAAACCCAACGGCTTTGGGGGTGTGCGAATCAGAGGCCTGAAGTATCGCCACGCGACGAACGTTTTGAAATGACTGAATCAGCTCCCGGGCCTGCGCCGGCAGATGTTCCATGTTCACTGGTTCGTACTGCCGCCGTAATCTGCCCAACTGCCACAGGCCTATAGCGATCCGTATCATTCCTAATGTCGCCAGCAACGCCCATAATGCGAACGCGCCCAGAGCAATCGAAACCGGCAACGTCAGCAATGCCAGGTTTGAAGCTGAATAACTGTGAATGCCGGAAGCCCCGTGCAAACCGAATACCGTGACCGCAACAATGCCAAACAGAGCGGACAGCCAGATCACAAATCTTGTCTGCGACGCTTTGGCCGGAAGCCAACGAAGGGCGACAGCAACTACAAAGGTCAGCAAAGAACCTTCTGCCAGCGAATACACCATCCGCTCAAAGGCAACTGACGCCAATTCATGCAATCCAGCAACGTTCATTGCGCGGCGCCTCCCTGCTCCAGCAATTCCTTCAGACGCTTCAACTCTTCGGCGTCAATTCCCTTGTCTTCCAACAAATTCAACACCAGCGCCTCATGCGAGTTCCGGAAAAACCGGCTCACCAGGTTGCGAATCTCAAACTTGGTGGCTTGTTCACGGCCCACCAGCGCTGTATAGATGTGTGCTCGTCCATCTTTGATGTGCTGGACGTAGCCTTTTTTCTCCAGAATACGAATCGTGGTGAGCACCGAGTTGTACGCCAGCGCGCGCTGCGGCATGGCTTCCAGAAGCTGGTGTACCGTGGCCGAAGGTCTCTGCCATAAAACTTCCATCAGCCTGAGCTCGGCCTCTGTCAACGTTGGTGATTTCTTCGGGGGCAAATCCCTGCTCCTGATTTCGATTCTTGCGCTTCTCTTGAATTAGACGCCGCTATAAAAGAATAGTAACTAATTATTTAGTTATTTTCCAGACAAGGCGCGCTGATTTTGGCTGAAACAATTTACCCTTTCTATATCAATACGTTAGCGCTTATTGCTTCGATTTGGAGTGGCCGAAAATTGGGCTCGGTGGGACGCAACCAACTTACTCAGACGGGTCTGCAACAGGTTGAGTGAATCATACAGTGACTGAATTCCGCTGCTCTCCCAGGTAAAACCTTCATCCTCAAGTTCACTGCTCAGGTCACGCGTCATCTGGCTGAATCGACGCAGCCGTTCGGCGGCTAGAAAAGACATAAAAACTTTTGGATTTTTTCCCGTGCTGCGCGCGTTCATCAACTCGCTTACAGTCCACGCAGTCATTCTCAGGTCGTCAAGCGAGTGACGGAACTCCCGCAGTGCGCGTGCGTCCGACTCGCTTGTGCTTCTAAGTTCGCCTTCCATTTCCTGGAATTCGAGCCTCATGTCGCGAAGCCGGGTAGATAAATCTTTCTGAGCTTTCATGGTTGCTACATCCTGTCAGCTACCGACAATAACCCAGTTCTGGTAAATCGCCACACACAAAAAGCTCTCGTTTCAAAAAACGAACAAGTTTCCACGGGACAAGATTCGTATCAGGGCACGTCTTTAGCCGGGCCGAAAAACCAACTTGCTGCAAATCCTCATTTGGCCGCTGCATATTTCTCCGGCTGCCGATCAAACGCGTCCTTGCAGCCTGCGCAACAGAAATACACCCATTTCCCTTCGTGTTGCGACTTATATTTCGCCTTCACCGTATCAACCATCATCCCGCAGATAGGATCTTTCGCTTCGCTATTCAGCACGGGTATTGCGATAGCCGCTTTCGGCTCTGAACGACGCACCTGTATGATCTCCGCTACTATGCTCACCGCAATCTCTTCCGGCGACGCAGCCGCAATGTTCAACCCTGCCGGCGCATGCACCTGATCAAGCCTTGCCTGCGCAACGCCCTTGCCGCGAAGAAATTCAAATACCTTGCCCGCTTTCTTTTTGCTGGCCACAAAAGCAACGTAGTTCGCCGGCGATTGCAGCGCCTGCTGGAGCGCCTCCTCGTCGCCTTCGCCCTGCGTCGATACCACAACAAAACTTTCCGAACTGACTTTGGCCGGCTCCAGCCGAAAATCTTTGTCTTCGATCAACTCCACTCCGCTCAGCTCGACTCCATCTTTCGGCAACTGCTCCGTCACCAGATGTTCCGCAACTAGAGTCACGCGATATCCCAGCAACTGGCTCAGCCGTGCCACCGTCACGGCAATCGGTGATCGCCCTAAAATCACCACCTGCGTTCTCGGCAACACCGGCTCAATGTATATGTCCAGCGCTCCGCCGCTATGGCATGTCATCGTGTAATCCACCACGCCTTCTTCTAACCCGTCGGAAGAAGGGCTGATGCGTACCATGCGTGGTCTTCCGTCTTTCATCGCCTTCAGTGACTCCTTCACCACCACGGGTTGCGCGCAGCCACCGCCAATCCATCCAGTGATTTGCCCGTCAGCATGCACAATCGCGCGATCGCCCTGCTTACCGGAGCTTGGCGCCTGTGAGCGGACCACTGTGGCCACGGCGAAAATCTCCCCTTTGGCTGTAAGCTCTGTCGATTTCTTTAGAAACTCATCGAACATTTATTTTGTTACCCTCGGGCGATTCACCTTCAACGCGGCCGCTCCAGATGCCTCTCCAGCGCAAGGAGACTCTCCAGATTGTGGCCCGGAGCAAACACATCAATGTGCGGCAACGCTGCATTCATGCCGCGAGTCACAGGCTCATACTCTTCCATCCCCAGCAAAGGGTTCAGCCAGATCAGCTTGCGTACGCGCCGCCGGATCGCCGCCAATTCCGCCGCCAGCATTTCCGGCTCACCCGTATCCCATCCATCGCTGAGGATAATAAACAGTGTATCCCTTGTGAGTAGCCGCCGCGCATGCAACCGGTTGAACTCCCGCAGCGACTCGCCGATCTTTGTACCGCCGGACCAGCCTGCCGCTTTTTCTCCGAGTGACTCAAACGCGGCACGCGACTGCCTTCCACGAAATGCTCCCGTGATCTCCGAGAGCTGCGTGCTGAAAAGAAACGTATCCACACGCTTGAAATGTTTTTGCAGGGCGTAGGCAAAGCGCACCAGAAAAAGACTGTAGGCATTCATCGATCCGCTGATGTCCACCAGCACCACCAGCCTGTCCTGTTGCAGCCTCTTGCCTTTAAAGCTGAGTGAGATTGGATCGCCACCGCGGCTGATATTCCGCCGGATCGTCCGTCGCAGGTCAACCTGTCCACGTGACTTCAGGCTTTTGAGCCGGCGTGAGAGGCGCATGCTCATCTTTTTCAGAAGTTGCAGCGCAATCTTCTCCAGTTCTGCCAGATCGCTCTGCGGGACCTCTGAAAAGTCCGCTTTCTTAAGGCGTTCATGCGGGGTGGCGCCCATCATCATCTTGCCGGACTCATCCGCTGCAGGCTTCCCCGCCGCGTTTCCCGTCATGGTGATCACACTCGCGGGCTGCTCTTGTTTTGCTTTGTGGCGAAGTTCGCGCTCACGCCGTCCCGCAGCAGAATCGGAATCGCGCCAGAAGATCCAGAAGAGATCGTCGAACAGGTCCCAATCATCTTTTGACGAACACAGCACCGCGCGCAACGCCATGCGCAGCACTTCCCTGTCTTGCACGCCAACAATGGCCGCTGCTTCCAGGGCAGCCACGCTGTCATTCACACCGGAACTGATCCCTTCGCGACGCAAAAACCGGCAGAACTCCACCAGCGTTTCTGAAAAGTTGATTTCCGGTTCTGGTGTGATGATGCTCATAAACATTGGATTCACTGGCCTGGCTGACCTCGCAGACCACCGTTTACCACACCCACCACGGGCATGAGTTTCCCTCACTATAATCTCGAGCTCAGTCGCAACGAAGCGACAAGGTTCTCAAACAAGGGCTCGCGCCGTCCACGCGCGTCGAGCCCGCTGCAACAGGAGCACTAGGTCGCGACCAGAAAAATTGCACTCAAGGCGGTTTGGAGCGAAGCGACATAAAACGAAGACCCCGTCCACGCGCGTCGAGCCCGCTGCAACAGGAGCACTAAGTCGTAGCCAGAAGAATTGCTCCCAAGGCGGTTTGGAGCGAAGCGACAGAACTCAAGCCATCAGCTTTTCCACATCGGCAGATTTGATCTTGGCCGTGTCTTCCAGAGACTTCGACACGCAGCCAAGCGTTTCTTCCACGCTCCCTGCGTCCAGCCGCTTTCTGCCCAGCGCAATCAGCGCCTGTGCCCAATCCAGCGTCTCCGCCACTCCGGGAGACTTGCTCAACGCAAGATTTCGCACCGCCTGAATGAATGCCACCACTTGACGGCCAAGCTCCTGAGGAATTCCCGGCAGTCGTGCCGTCACAATGCGGAGTTCCTTTTCCAGCGATGGATAATCGATCCAGTGATAAAGGCAGCGCCGCTTTAGCGCATCACTCAACTCCCGGTTTCGATTCGAAGTAAGGATGACCAGCGGAACATGCTGGGCGCGAATCGTCCCCAGTTCAGGAATGCTGATTTGAAAATCAGAGAGTAGTTCCAGGAGAAACGCTTCAAACGCTTCATCTGCCCGGTCCACTTCATCGATCAACAAAACCGGCGACGATTGTTGCGCCTGGATCGCCTGAAGCAATGGCCTTTCCAGAAGAAACTCACGGCTGAAGATGTGTTTTTCTTTTTCCTCGACGGACTGGTCGGTTCCTTCTTCAATCTTGATGGCCAGAAGCTGCTTCTGATAATTCCACTCATACACCGCGGAATTTACATCCAGGCCTTCATAGCATTGCAGCCGGATCAATTGCGTTCCCAGCAAAGATGCCAGGACTTTGGCCACTTCCGTTTTGCCCAGGCCCGCGTGTCCTTCCAGCAGGACAGGCTTTCCCAGTTTGATGCCGAGAAAAATTACCGTCGCCAGCGCTGTGTCCGTGATGTAGCCGAGACGTTCAAATCCCCGCAGCACGTCGCCAAGCTCTTTGATCTCTCGTTCCCGGACGACAGTTGGTGCTGGCATGAGTCAGCTCAGGGTTTTCCTGCCGAATCGTCTTTGGGCTGATCGTCGGCTTTTGACTCACCGCCGCTGAACGTCGCCTTGATGGCGGAAAACGCCAGTCCAATTCCACTGATCGGCTTTGCCGCGCCGGCATCAACAGGCGCACCTTGCAGTTGCTGGCGGAAACTGTTGCTGAATTTTTCAAACATGATATTGGAAACTTCCTGGATCATGCGTCCGCCCATCTGCGCCAGAATGCCAACCACGTTCATCTCAGACACGCTGACCACTTCCGTCGCCCCGTTTTCCAGCGTGCGCAACCTTCCCGTCATTTTCATCGAAGCGCTGCCCTTGCCCCGCGTGTCCTGTCCTTTGCCCAGAAGTTCGATCTCATGTGCCGCGGGATCCAGCCGTACAATCTGCACCTCGCCTTTGAAGTCGCTCACGCTCGGGCCGACCTTTACGCTGATCGCGCCTTTATAGGTCTTGTCATCAATCTGTTCGGTGATCGATGCGCCGGGCACACAGGTCACCACCTTCTTCGGATCGCTAAGAAAGGCCCATACCTTCTCGATCGGCTCCTGCACCTGAAACGTTTTTTCTATCTTTACTGCCATGGTTAACCTGTGACTCCCTTTTCTTTCATGACCTGCCATATCTTGGCCGGCGTAAGCGGCATGTCAATGTGTTTCACGCCGAGATGTGAGAGCGCGTCCACCACTGCATTCACAAACGCGGCCGGTGATCCCACATTGGGCGATTCGCCAATTCCCTTCGCGCCAAACGGATGATGCGGTGATGGTGTCACTGTTTTACCGGTCTGCCAGTTCGGCGTTTCAACCGCCGTCGGCAACAAGTAATCCATAAACGTGCCGCCCTGCACGTTGCCGTTCTCGTCGTAGTCGATCAATTGCATGAACGCGATGGCCATGCCCTCGGTCAATCCGCCATGAATCTGCCCTTCTACGATCATCGGATTGATAATGTTGCCGCAATCATCCACGGCCACAAATTGCCGGATCTTCACAGCGCCCGTGCCTTTATCAATATCAACAACGGCAATGTAGGTTCCGAACGGGAAAGTCAGGTTCGGTGGATCGTAATAATTCACCGCCTCCAGTCCAGCTTCCATCCCTTGCGGATGATTGGTGTAGGCCGCAAAAGCAATTTCCTGGATCGTCTTTGACTTGCTCGGCGCGCCCTTCACCCAGAACTTACCGGGCTCCCACTCCAGGTCCTCTTCGCTAGCCTCAAGCAAATAGGCCGCAATCTTCCGCGCTTTCTCCTTAATCTTACGCGCCGCCAGTGCGGTTGCCGCGCCAGAAACAGGTGTGCTGCGGCTGGCATACGTTCCCAGACCGTAAGGAGCGGTATCCGTATCGCCTTCTTCCACGCTAATGTCAGAAGCCGGGATACCCAATTCCTGAGCCACGATCTGCGCATAAGTCGTTTCGTGTCCCTGACCCTGGCTCTTGGTTCCCATGCGGAGAATACCTTTGCCGGTCGGATGTATCCGGATCTCGGCACTGTCAAACATCTTGATGCCGGCAATATCGAACGTGTGCGACGGGCCTGCGCCTACGATCTCAACAAAGGTTGAGATGCCGATCCCCATGAACTCGCCCTTCTTACGCTTCTCTTCCTGTTCCTTGCGCAATGCCTTGTAGTCGATGAACTCCAGCGCTTTATCCAGATTCGCGTGATAGTCGCCGCTGTCATAGGTCCAGCCCAGCTTGGACTTGTACGGGAACTTATCTTTTCCAATGAAGTTTTTCCGCCGCAGCTCCAGCGGGTCCATCTTCAGTTCCTGCGCCAGCACGTCCACCGCGCGTTCGATGAGGTATGAAGCTTCCGTCACACGGAATGAGCAACGATAAGCCACGCCGCCGGGGGCCTTGTTGGTGTAAACGCCGTCCACCTCACAGAATGCTTCCTGCAGGTCGTAGTTGCCGGTGCATATACTGAAAAGCCCGGCAGGAAATTTCGTCGGCTGCGCGGTCGCATTGAAAGCACCATGATCGGCCAGCGTCTTCACCCGCAGAGCTTTCATCGTGCCGTCTTTTTCGGCAGCGATCTCGGCGGTCATGTGATAGTCGCGTGCGAAACCGGTGGACATCAGGTTCTCTGACCGTGTCTCGATCCATTTCACCGGAATGCCAGTCGTGAGCGAAGCGACCACCGCGCACACGTATCCGGGATAAATGGGAACCTTGTTGCCGAAGCCACCGCCGATGTCCGGAGAAATCACTCGGATGTTTTGCTCCGGAATGCCGCCAACCAGCGCAAACAGTGTGCGATGCGCATGCGGCGCCTGCGAAGTCAGATAGATGTTAAGCTTGCCCGTTGCTTTGTTGAAGTCAGCTACGCAACCGCAGGTTTCCAGCGGTGCCGGATGGCAGCGTTGAAAAACCGCATCCACTCTGGCTTTCACTGGAGCGCTGGAAAAGCTTTTGTCCGTGCTCTGCTTGTCGCCTACTTCCCAGTGAAAGATGTGGTTGGTCTTCTCTTCGCGATCTTCGCGCAGAATTGGCGTGCCCGGATCCATTGCTTTCTTGGGATCAACCAGCACCGGCAGCTCTTCATAGTCCACTTCCACCAGCTCGGCGGCATCCGCGGCGATATAACGATCTTCCGCCACCACAAACGCCACTTCCTGCGCCTGAAACAGAACTTTGCCCGTGGCCAGCACCATCTGTTTGTCGCCGGAGAGAGTAGGCATCCATGCCAAGCCGGCTTTAGCCAGATCTTCACCGGTAATAACCGCGAGCACGCCGGGCAGCGCCTTGGCCTTTTCGGTGTTCACACTCTTAATGCGAGCATGTGCAAACGGGCTACGCACCATATGACCGAAAACCATGCCGGGAAGATTCACATCATCAACATAATTGCCTTTACCCTGTATGAATCTTCCATCTTCTTTGCGCTTGATAGAGTGGCCCATGCCGCCCACTTCAGGAGTTGTCTTAAACATTATTTGCCTCCTTGCGCTACTGCCTTGTTGTTAGCATTAATGCTGTCTTCCTTCATCTTCCTGGCGGCATACTGTACGGCTTTCACAATGTTTTGATATCCGGTGCAGCGGCAGAGATTCCCGGAAATACCCCAGCGAATGTCTTCTTCCGTGGGATTCGGGTTCTTCTGCAGCAGCGCGTAGCTCGACATCAACATGCCCGGCGTGCAGAACCCGCACTGCAATCCGTGTTCCTCCTTAAAGCCTTCCTGCAACGGATGAAACACGTCGCCCTTCATCAAGCCTTCCACGGTGGTGATCTCGCCGCCGTCCGCTTGTACGGCAAACATAGTGCAGGATTTCACGGTCTTTCCATTGAGCATCACCGTGCATGCGCCACAGTGAGATGTATCGCAGCCGATGTGCGTACCCGTCAGGTTCGCACTCTCACGGATAAAGTGCACCAGAAGCACCCGGGGCTCAACTGCGGCCTCGCGATCGCGCCCATTGATTTTCACTTTGATCATCTGTTTCGCCATAAATGAAAGTCCCTCTCGATGTCTCAGCGACAGCTAAAAGCGATCTCATCAACTGCTTTGAAGGGGCGCGCCGTTATCTGCGGTCATTGGCTGCACCTGTACAAAAATTGCTTTGAAAGGGCACAACTCACATCGCTACTTACCGGCCCGCTCAACCGCCAGTGCCAACGCGCGTTTGGTCAACTCCTTGGCTAATCCAACCTTATATTCCACCGGCCCACGCAGATCGGCGCTGGGCTCTGCTTGATCTCCGGCCAGTTGCGCTGCCTGGGCCAGATTGGCGGCATCAGGCTTCTTGCCGCGCAGAAAATCTTCCGCCTTACGGGCTTTGATGGGAGTAGGCCCAACGTTGGTCAACGCGATTCCCACCTTCTGCACAGCTCCTGCTCCATCCAATGTCAACTGGACTGCCGCTGCCGCCGTGGCAAAGTCGCCGACTTTACGTTCCAATTTGAAGTAAGCTCCACCACTCTTCGCCGGTGGAATAGGAATCCTGATTTCGGTCAAAATTTCGTCTGCTTGCAGCGCGGTGGTAAAGATCGACACAAAAAATTCGTCGATCGCAATTACCCTCTCACCTTTGCCGCCTGTCGCCACCACCTGGGCTCCAAAGGCAACCATAGTCGCCGGATGATCATTCGCTGGATCGCCGTGTGCCAGGTTTCCGCCCACAGTCGCCATGTTCCGCACCTGTGGATCGGCAATCACCCTGGCTGTATCCATTAATAGAGGATACTTGGATCGAATCAACTCTGAAGCCTCGACTTCGGCCTCTCGCGTAAGCCCGCCGATCTTCAGGAAGCCGCCGTCTTCCTTAATATAGGAGAGCCCGTTGATACGGTTGATGTCGATGAGAATTGCCGGCCTGGCCAGCCGGAACTTCATCATGGGAATCAGGCTCTGCCCGCCACTCAGAATTTTTGCGTCGTCTCCATGCTTCTTCAGCATGGCTATGGCTTCAGGGATGGTTAGCGGACGGAGATATTCGAAAGCTGGGGGAATCATGGTTCCACCTCTACTTTGAAATGCCGGATCGCAGGTGAGAGTTCCCGGCGATATTTGAAGAGCGAAAGTCTTATACCACAGAGCAAACCGCGGGCGAAAGGTGATGCCGGTGCTCCTCCGGCTTGCCCATGCACAAAGCGCCGAAGGCGCGACACAGTCTAGCCCCGACCGTGAGGTCGGGGTACGGCCGGTAAAAGATGCGGAGCCCCGTAGGTGGCGACACATCTACAAATCATGCCGATCCCTTCGAAATGTCTCCTTCGTTCAAAACCGATTTTGCCCTCCCCTTCTCCCAGGACTATCATCTAATCCATCGATGTCGTCCCAACTCTACCGCAAAGCCGGAGAACTCTCTTCACTCCACCTACCGTTTGCGCTGGCAACTGTCGTGCGTGTGGAAGGTTCTTCGTCCGCAAAACGGGGATCGAAGGCCCTGATTGACGAGCACGGAAAGATCATCCTCGGCTGGGTCGGCGGCGGCTGTGCGGAAAGCGCTGTCCGCAGCGAAGCCGTCAAATGCATTCAGTCTGAGAAGCCTTCACTCATCACCCTGGACATGCAAGACGAGGTTCTAGGCGTGGGCATGCCCTGCGGAGGAATGATGGACGTCTACATTGAACCCGTAGTACCGCAACCGCAACTGGTCATCGCCGGTCACAGTCGCATTGCGGAAACGCTGGCCAGTCTCGGGCATCTCCTCAACTTCTCTGTGACCGTGCATGATCCTTCCGCGGAGCGCGACAAATTTCCCCGGGCCGATCGCATCATCAACAAAGACTTTGATGTCACCGACTTTTCCTTTGGTTCCCGCACCTACGTTGTGATTGCCACGCTGCACAAGAATGATCATCTGTGGTTGCAGCGCGCTCTTCAGGGCGAAGCGGCGTACGTCGCTCTGATCGCCAGTGCCCATCGTTCCAGGCTTGTGCTTGATTATCTTCTCGAAGAAGGCATTGATCCGAAAGTGGTGGATCGTGTGTGGGCTCCGGCAGGTCTGGACCTTGGCGCCACCAATCCCGAAGAAATCGCGTTAAGCATCATGAGCCAGATCGTCGCCCTGCGTCGCGGCGGCAGCGTGCTTTCGCTCAAGCAGAAGAACGAAATCTCTTCAAACAAAACCGCGGGTGAATCACTCACCACACATGACGACACTCCAACCGGCGACCATTCTTCTCAAACTTCTACCGACAAAGTCATCCGGCAATGTGAGACTACTTAACGCCGCCTCTCGAGTTAAGCCTTGAAGGAGCACGGCTTCAGCCGTGCCGAAAATGCCACTCACTTCTGTCATCCCGACCGAAAACGAGCGACGAAAGTCGTGAGTTTGAGCGGAGGGACCCCGAGGCTGCGATCATTACCATGCAGCCTCAGGGAATTCTCTCGAGACACTATCGCGGAATGGCGAAACTCTGCCGCTTGTTATTTTGATTCGCGTTCATTCGCGGCTAAAAATTTCCGCCGCACCGCCACAATCTCGCTCATGATGCTCAACGCAATTTCCTCTGGACTCTCCGCACCAATTTCAATTCCCGCCGGGGCTCTCACCGTGTGAAGATCCGCAACACCCTGCTCGGCGAGGCTGCGCAGCACCTCCTGCGATCGCTTGCGATTGGCCACCATCGCCACGTACTTTGCCCCTGAGGCCAGCGCCTGCTCAATGGCTTCTTCATCGCACCGTCCGCGGCTGGCGACCACCACATAGCGTTCGGGGCTATCAATCAAAGAAAAGTCCAGTACATGCACAATGCAGTCGGCCTCCGGAAATTGGTCCAGCCTGAGCAGCGGATCGACCAGGGTCACCCTGAATCGCAGCATATGCGCCAGCTTTGCCAGTGCAACTGGCATTGCGCCATGCCCCACTAGCACCAACTCTGCACCTGAACCTGCCCTGAACTCTTCCCGCAACTCCATATCCGGCAGAATTCGGCTTCGCCCGGCCATGTAATTTTCAAGCTCCTCAACATCCGCCGTTGTGTCAGCATCCAGCAGAACACCCACGTCGTCCACCGCAAGCTTATGAATACCTTGCGTGTGTTCTCCAAAAATTGCGCGGCAGCCCACGTCACCTGTAAGGCCCATGACCTCAGGAAACACGGATCGATCCAGCAACACAGGATTGCCCCGGAATCCCTTGAATACCGGTATCACGATCTGTGGTTTCTCCTTTGCGTAACAGGCAATCAACTGATCCAGAGTTGCGGGCTGGACGAATGGCTGGTCTGCCAGAACAATCAGTGCTGCTGTCGCTGTGGGGCTCAAAGCCCTCAAGCCGGCGCCGATCGACGTCCCCATCCCCTGCTGGAACTCTGGATTCACCACAACTTTTACGCCCTTGAGCATCAGTTGGTTGCGAATTTCATCAGCTCCGGCGCCCAGCACCAGAGCAATCTCATGCACACCGGTCGCGCCCACATTCGCGATGGTATGTTCCAGCAGCGTCTTGCCCGCCACGCGGACCAGTTGTTTCGGCCGCCCCATGCGCCGCGATTGGCCTGCCGCGAGAATCACAGCAGCAACACCGGCGGTTTGCTTGTTCGTATCCACTTTGTCCCTTATCTTAAATATAAGATCACTGTATACAGGTAGGTCAATGAATGAATAAAGTCCAACAGCCCGAACCCTGGTTGCGGGGTACCCTTACCGAGGTACCCGCGGTCCAGAGGGCTGTCTTGCACGCATTGGAGTTGGCTCGCGAAGACCTTGAGCACTGGTGTGAAGGTCTGAGTGACTCTGAACTCAATGCGCGTCCGGGCGGAATACCTCCGGTGGCGTTTCACCTTCGCCACATCACCCGCAGCATTGACCGTCTATTGACCTATGCCGAAGGCGGGCAGCTTTCGCCTGGCCAGATGGCGGCGCTCAAAAGTGAACTAGACACCGGCGCCACGCGAAACGAACTCCTGGCCGAACTCGTCGTCGGCTTCAGCAAGAGCGTGCGTCGTATTCGTGCGTTTTCCGTCCAGCGTTTGCAGGAAGAGCGCTATGTCGGCAAAAAACAATTGCCTGCCAGCGTCGGTGGCCTGCTGGTGCATATTGCCGACCACACCCAGCGTCACGTAGGTCAGGCAATTACCACAGCTAAAATCATCCGCGCCCAGCGCCATCAATCCGCTCCTGATGGGGTCTGATCGCCTGCATCCCGTGCGCTTTAAAACCATTTGAGCCGATGATTGTGCGCATGTGCAACATCTCAACTCCCGGCCTACCTACCAACCCCCAGAAAGCTATGCAACAATCTCCCTTCAAATGAATTTGAAGAGGTGAATCATGGCCCCTGACAAAAACGTTTTGCCTTCAGCTCCCCTGGTGCGAATTCTGGCGGCCGCCAGTTTCGCCGCCAAGGCCCATGCCGGGCAGAAACGTAAAGGCGCTGCCGCCGAACCTTACATCAACCATCTGATTGAGGTCGCCGAGTTGGTCGCCAGCAGCGGCAATGACTCCGACGTAAACCTCATCATGGCATGTTTCTTGCACGATGTTGTGGAAGATACATCCGTGACTCGACAGGAAGTGGCGCGATTATTCAATGACGACGTGGCCTCACTGGTCATGGAGGCGACTGACGACAAGACGTTGCCCAAAGATGAACGTAAAGCCATGCAGGTTAAGACAGCCCCTCACAAATCGGCTCGAGCACAAACCCTAAAGCTGGCTGACAAAATCTCCAATCTCCGTGCCCTTCTGACTAGTCCGCCGCCAGATTGGAGCCGCGAACGTAAACGCCAGTATTTTGAATGGGCCAGGGCCGTTGTTTCAGGCTTTACTTCGTCTAACCCTTACCTGTTCGATGAATTCGAAAAAACGTATCAACGGATTTCAGAGATTACATAAGCATCCTCAACTTTCTTGCGTGCATCGCCACAAAAATTTCAGAAAATTGCTGAAAGCAGCTCTGGATATCGCATATTTCGCATCGAATTTGACGTGGGTCGTAATTGATCACCTTTTTTCCGCATGCGAATCAGAATTACAGGGCTCCTGAAAACGCTTGGTATTCTCGCCGTATTTCTTCCCGGCATCACTGCCTTTGCCCAGTCCACTTCTCTACAGGATAACGTCGAACCGTCTGACCAGAAGATCGCGGCATCAAGGCATTTTTCTGATTCCTCCTGGAGCAATCCTGCTCGCGACCCGCGTGCCTCAGCTCGGCAAGCCGTTTTGCGCGTGGGGAAAAAGATCCGGCATACGCGCCTGGATTGCTCTCATCTTGTCCACGATCTGTATCGGCGCGCCGGTCTTAACTATGAATACGTAAATTCAGAGCAGCTTTACGAGGGCATGCCGGGATTTCGCAAGATCGAAGAACCCGTAGCCGGGGACATCATCGTGTGGCGCGGCCACATGGGCGTCATTGTGGATCCACTGCTCCATAGCTTCTTGAGCGGCTTGCGCACAGGTGTAAAAATCTCTGATTACGATTCAAAATACTGGAAGGGCCGTGGTGTCCCTAGGTTTTTCCGTTACACCGCGGGTGATGATGTAGTTGATCTTTCACCGCAGGTACGGGTGGCGCGCAACCACATTGTGCGTGCGCCGGTGTCAGGTGAATAAATCTTCCAGTGCAGGTAGATATCAATGAAAACAATCCGCTAAGACCAAGCCGCTTTTTTTATTTCCAATTCAAGGACCGGGCCGAAGTTAGCGCGCAACGCTCGCCGTGGCCGGCTCCACGACCTCTCTATACCATGCCACCGTCCGCCGCAAGCCTTCTTCAAAACTCACTTCCGGTGTATAGCCCATATGTTTCTTCGCCAGCGTGATATCAGCCAGCGAATGCTTCACGTCACCCACACGCGCCGCAGCGTATTTTGCCGGACCCGAGAAACCAATGATCTCCTGCAACAGTTTGAATGTCTGGTTCAGCGTGATTCGTGTGCCGGTGGCGACGTTGAACATCTTTCCATTTACTTCTTCCGCCGGGGCACTCGCTGCCAGCAGGTTTCCCTTGACCACGTTCTCGATGAAGGTGAAATCACGGCTCTGTTCACCATCGCCAAAGATAGTGGGCGATTCATTGCGTGACATCTGTGTAATGAACTTGGCCAGAACGGCCGAGTATTGCGAATTCGCGTCCTGCCGCGGACCAAACACGTTGAAATAACGCAGGCTGACCGTCTCCAGGCCGTACACGGCGGTAAACGTCTGCATGTAATGTTCGCCGGCAAGTTTCTGCACTGCGTAAGGCGAGATGGGCCGGGCGATCATTCCTTCTTGCTTCGGCAGAACTTCACTTTCACCGTACGCTGACGAAGAAGCTGCGTAGATCACGCGCTTGACCTTCGCGTCGCGTGCCGCAAGCAGCACATTCAATGTGCCGTCAATGTTTGTCGCGTTCGTGAGTTTAGGTTCAGCCACGGATTTTGGCACAGACGGCAAAGCTGCCTCGTGAAAAACATAATCAACGCCCGCGCACGCGTCGGCCAGTGCGGCTTCATCCAGAATGGACGTCTCTCGAAAATCGAGTTTCCCTTTCAGGTCCTTGATGTTTTCGCGCTTGCCGGTGGCAAAGTTATCAATGCCGCGCACGCTCTCACCGCGATCGATCAGCGCCCTCGCAATGGATGATCCAATAAAACCCGCAGCACCTGTTACCAGATATTTAGCCATAAATGACTCCGCAGTGATTCTAAGACGTTATTCTAAAACAAGGGCCAGCCCCATTTACATTGCAGGCTGGCCTCACGTTTTTACCTTAATTGCTGCTGGCAATCCGCAAACCACGGTATGACGCCGGTACTGGCGACAAGCCATGCTGCTTAATTTTGTACAGGAGTGCCTTGTAACTGATGTTTAATTGCGCCGCGGCCAGCTTGCGGTTCCAATTCGCACCTTCAAGCGCTCGCTGGATCTCGCGGGCTTCGGCGTCGTCCTTGAGACTCCGTACCATCGCCTTAAGACCACCTTTCGATGAAGAAGGTGCGGCGGATTCGCCGCCATCTTTACCTTTTATCTGGAGCTCGTCCAGGACCAGGTCTTCGTTTTCCATCACCAGATATCGCTTCACGAAGTTGCCGAGTTCGCGGAGATTGCCGGGCCAGTGATAGTGCAGGCATTCCTTCACAATTCGTTCGGAGATCACCAGCGGATTCTTACCGAACTTGGTCGCCATATTGTTCATGAAGTAATTGAGCAGCAGAGGAATTTCCTCACGGCGCTCGCGCAACGGCGGGATCGTCATGGTAAACGCGTTCAGACGATAGTAAAGGTCTTCACGCAGGCGCTTCTCGGTAATCGCCTTCTGTACATCAATATTGGTTGCCGCAAGTATTCTTGCGTCAGCCGTGAGGTTGGCGCGTCCGCCCAGACGGCAGAAGGTGCCATCCTGAAGCACGTGCAGCAGTTTGGCCTGCAAAGGTGCGCTCATCTCGCCGATTTCATCAAGCAGGATCGTGCCCTTTTGCGCCATTTCGAATTTTCCCGGCTTGGGCTTGTTGGCTCCCGTGAAGGCGCCCGCTTCGTATCCGAACAGTTCGCTCTCCAGCAGGTCAGCCGGAAGCGCCGCGCAATTCACCTTCAACATGGGCCGGTGCGCACGGATGGACATCTTGTGAATCAGCCGGGCAAGAATCTCTTTGCCTACGCCACTTTCACCCAGCAATAACACTGGAACATCTACCTTGGCGATCAGCGCCACTTGGGCCCGCAACTGCTTCATCGCCGGGCTGGCAGCCAGAAAGAAGAGATCATCATCCAGGTTTTCTACGATCTCCGTTCCCTTCACGCTGTACCTGGTGGCCTGTGTGTTTTCGTTCTGCGTGTTGGCTTCCAGCGCGCGCCGTATGGCGCCTTGAAGTTGTGGCGGCTGAAAAGGCTTGGTCAGATAGTCGGAGGCGCCCAGCTTGATTGCCTGCACCACCTTGCTGGTGTCATTCAGGCAAGACATCATGAGCACTTTCTGCTCGGGACGAATCTTTTTGCAGCTTTCCAGCGTTTGCAATCCGTCGATCCCCGGAAGAATCAGATCGAGCAGAATGAGGTGTGGTGCCGGCCCATGCGACATCCGTTGCAAGGCTTCCTCTCCGCTGGAAGCGGTTTCCACCTTGTAGTTATCAATCTCCAGAAGTGTTTTCGTATAACGAAGTACACTCGGCTCATCATCGACGAGCAGAATATTTGGCGCAATCATGGTTTTTCCGTCTCCTGCCTGATTTGGGATAAAAGCAGAGAAAATCTGCTGCCTTTACCCGGTTCACTTTCCACCCAGATCAACCCTCCATGCGCTTCAACCATGCGCCGTGCTATGGCCAGTCCTAGCCCGGTGCCGCGTGAGGAAGTCCCTGGAACCTGAACAAAATCCGAAAAAATGGCCCTGTGATACTCCGGCGCAATACCCTTACCGGTGTCCGTAACATCAATACGGACGGCATTCTCGACCTTACGATCAACCTTTCTCTCCATGTTGAATAAAAACTCTGACTGCGCTTTCCGTCGTTCCCAGAAACACGGCGTAATCTGCACGGTCACAGTTCCGGTTGGCGCCGTAAATTTCAGCGCGTTCTCAATAAGATTTGACACAATATGCTGCAATTCGAGCGAATCAACGGCCACCCTCACCGGCACTGGGGCAGGAAGGAATTCATAGCGGATTAATTTCTCCCTGGCGGCCCCCGACCAGTATTTGTGAATTTCGTGCAGATGTTCGTTCAGTTCTGCGCCGTCAAGATCGGCGGCTTCATGCCTTAGCTTTCCCGCTTTTAGTTCGCTCAGCAACAGTAAATTCAAAATGAGTTTCTGAAGCCTTTCGGTGCTTTCCTGTATCTCAGTTAATACTTCTTTCTGGCGCTCATTCAGTGGGCCCAGATGCCCGTTGCGCAGAAGGTCGGTGTAGCCAAGCATGACTACCAGCGGTGTTTTAAATTCATGTGCTGCAGAGACAACGGGAAAAAACTCGGCTTCCACTGATTCGTGTCCACCAACCTGGCCGCGCGCGGCCATTTCCGGTGGGCGCACTTGCACAATTTCCCGGACTTCATCGCGAACACAAATTGAACCGTGCTGCAATGACGTGACCGGGTTGTGACACACAGGACACTCGAGTCCTGCCGCTTGCCCGTCTTGCGAAGACATGTCCGTCGTATCCTTCTCACCTGGAGCTGCACGCCTGGGTAGCGTCAGCTTTACCTCTTGTCGGCAATTTTGTCGGTCTATTTTGTCCGTCTTATCTGAATTTCAATTCAAGACTTCCCAAACTCGCCGATGATGCCCTCTTCAGCGCAAACCGATGCAGGGCAACTAGTTAATTGGAACGTTAACATAGTCGATAGAGAAGCATGCCATGTGCACTTAGAAAATGTTTACCTAACCTATCTAAGTCCATGCTGCAAAACTTGTCTGTGACTAGTGTCACTCATTTGCACACTTTTTTAATGGCAACTCGGTGTCGCATCTTGACGTTAGAATCCGTCGTCCAGATACCACTCCAAAAGACGTCACGTCCGGATGTCAAGCCCGGCCGGAACTAGCCAAGTGTGTGTGTGGATAGGAATCCGAGATAAATGGATATCACCACGCAGGGTCGTAGTGATGGGTCAACTTGGCGGACTTAATGCGTCTGGTCTGGCTCAGGCTTCTTGCCGCGCGCCCCGGAAGATCTTTGCGCGCGCCTTCGGCTTGAGAACGCTTCCCGTCCTGAAATTCGAAGTTGACTTTATATCCCCTTCCAAGGTGTCCGATTCCGTCGATACATCGGGCTTGATCTCTACTAATTAGGAAACGTCCTCTTAAGGAAGTTCCCGTATGGGGCATTGTAGAGCGCGCCAGATGATCGTCCACTTGGCCGACGGTCTTTGCCGTCTTTAGTACATGCGTTAGTCGGACTATAGGGCAATGACCCTCGCCAACGCAAGCGAAAAATTGTAAATAATTGCGCATAGCTCTCATGGGGACCTAAGACGTGCTCCTGGCTTGTGAAAACTTTTGCACCCCGAGTGCACTGCACACAACACCTATAACACTACCCTCGCGAAATCTGCGCTAAATCTCAGTGAATATCACAATTCAGGCGCTCACAATGTTAGTTCACATGGCAATCAAGTTGCACCTTTGTGTGCTGAGAGACTGCAATGGCGACGATCCCTGCACAAATCGAAACAAGAACAAAACCGCGCAGTCTGGCAGAAACTGGGCCGCTGGTGGTGATCCAATTCAACTCCTGGGCCGAGTTAGAACGGTGCCGCGCGGATTGGAACCAGATACTCGCTGAATCGCCGGCCTCTTCCATTTTCATGACCCCGGAATGGCTCAGTAGCTGGTGGCGGGCCTTTGGCGGCGGACGCCAGTTATGCTCCCTTGCATTTAGGAATTCACAGGGCGTTACGGTAGCCATCGCGCCTCTTTATCTCGAGCGCAGCTCGCACGCGGGTATGTCCGTGACTATTCTTCGCCTTGTAGGCGCTGGATCCGGCGATTCTGATGATCTGGATTTTGTCGTTCAGCCCGGATATGAGTTGGCCGTTGCCGAAGCATTTGCAGACTGGTTTCAGGCCCGGAACAACTGTCACATCTGCGCTCTGGAAACACTTCGTGAAGACTCATTGATCGCGCGCCATATGCTGGAGGTCACCCAGCGCCGCAAATGGAAGTTGAGCACAGAGGCACTGCCTCATTCCTTCGTGGATCTGCCGCGCACATGGACTGAATATCTTGAGAGCCTTCCCTCTGATTTTCGTCCGCTGCTCACCCGTTATCCAAAGCGGCTTCAATCCCGCTTCAAGGTGCATATTTCACGCTGTCAGGGAGTAGAAGAACTGGATTCTCAACTGCAAACTCTTTTCACCCTGCACCAGATGCGTTGGACCCGACGCGGCGAGCCGGGGGCCTTTGCTGACCCGCAGCGGCGCGATTTTTATTCCCGCGTGGCGAGCGCCTTTTTGCAACGCGGCTGGCTGGAGTTCTGGTCTCTCATGCTTGTAAATGAAGTCGTGGCCACACAATTCTGTTTTCGTTATCGCGACACTGTTTCTCTTTTGCAGGAAGGATTCAATCCCAGATACACGGCCGAGAAAGTTGGATACGCGCTACGGGCCCACGTATTGCAGGAGATGATCGCCACCGGCGTACGGCGTTATGACTTCCTTGGCGGAGCCGACACCTATAAAACCAGGTTCGGCTCCAGCCAGGGCAGTTATCTGAATCTTTATTTTGCTGGTCCTTCATGGAGGGGCCGTTTATTCCTGACGGCGCGCAAACACAGTCGTGCGGCAAAAGGCTGGTTGAAAACACATCTGCCCCAACCAATTCTGGCGGCGCTTCAGCACCGCTCAAAATCACAGCCGACGAACGGCTAACCAGAGGAGTCAATTCGAATGTCAACTGCTTATCAGGCTGTTTCCCGGGAACTTGCAGCGCCGCCGGCTGAGAGAATTCGCGCACTGGGCAGGAAGATGGGATTGTGGAACCATGGCTACGATTTTCCTCGTTCCTGCCATCAGCTTTTTCGCGACATAGACTTCAAAGGCAAGAACATGATGGAAATTGGCTGCGGCAAAGGCGTCCTTTGCCTGTGGGCCGCCTTGCATGGAGCCAGCGAAGCTGTGGGACTTGAGCCGCTGGCCGAGGGCGCTTATGACTCCAGCGAATGTCATCGCGATTTTGAAAGTATGGCCCGCGAGCTGGAGTTACCTCAGGCAAAGATTCTCCCTCTCACCGTTCAGCAATACACCGGGGTAGAAAATCACTTTGACATCGTGCTCTCTGTGGCATCCATCAACCATCTGGACGAAAAGGCCTGCGTGAAATTACAGGATTCGAAGGATGCGGTTCGCACTTATCAGGACATTTTCCGCGGTATCGCCCGCATGATGAAGCCTGGCGGAAAACTCATCATCGTGGATGCAGCGCGCCGCAATGTCTTTGGCGACCTTGGCATGCGCAACCCGCTGACGCCCAACATTGAATGGTTTAAACATCAGCAGCCGGAATACTGGGTTGAGCTGCTGGACAAATCAGGCTTTGGAAATCCTGACCTTAGCTGGTCGAGCGGAAGACTCTTGCGCTATGCAGGACTTCGAACACTGCCAAAGAGCCTGGCCTATTTCGGACAGAGTATTTTCCGCCTGGAGTTAACGCGCATCCGGTAATCAATTCTAGTGTGCAAACCATTGCATACTATGAAGTGCGTTGCAACTTGATAAACAACACGCCCTACGTGTCCCTACCCTAAACTTACACGTAAGCTGTATTACATTCCTGGCGTTTTTACATGTGCTGCTTCGGCTGCTAGATCTCCGAGTACCGTGAATGCTGCATTTCCGCGTTTTCCTGCCAATGGTCAGGTATTTGCACTGGCACATGCAACCAGTAAGACCCTGACCATTGAAATACGATTTCATGCTCGCAGAAAACAACTTCGCCACTTCCCTGTTCACGATGTTTCGTTGCCTTTCGACATATTGATGACGTAGTAACTGACAGTCATTGGCCGGGTCGCCAATCAACAACCTGTTCCATGGATTGTCTGCGCAACAGTTATGTGTTGAGGCTGGATGTTCGAGATGTTTAAGTAGGTAGTACGGAAATCCAAGGGCCATGTAAAAGCGATCGACACAAACAATAAGCAGGAGCAACTCCCTTGAAGCAGCAAACCACCGCGCAACAACTTTTTCTTTTTCTATACACACTCACATTCGGCATGTTGATGTTAATTGGCTGCGGAGGCAAAGGTACGCTGGTGTCATCCAACGGTGGAAGTCCAACTCCAACGTCACCTTCTCCTACACCCACGCCTGTTCCACAAACACCCGGCAGTGCAACGCTCACCGCAACTCCGTCCAGTCTTGCCTTTGGCACTTCCGCGCTCCATACAACAGTCACGCAAACAGTAAAGATCGCCAACACTGGCAGCTCTTCTGCAACCATTACTCAGGATGCAGTCACTGGAACGGGATTCAGTACCGGACTGACAACGCCACTGACGCTCGGCGCCGGACAGAGCGTGAACGCAACCGTGGTGTTCACGCCCACCACCTCCGGCGCGCTCTCCGGCAGCCTGTCTCTTTCCAGCAACGGCGCTTCGCTTTTGAACATTCCTCTGACCGGTACCGGCGTCACTCCAGTTGCGCACTCCGTTGACATATCCTGGGCGGCCAGCCCGACTTCAGCATTACAGGGATATAGCGTCTATCGCAGTCCTACATCCGGCGGGCCTTACGCCAAGGTGTCACCGTTGCTCTCAAACACCACGCTCTTTTTCAATGACGCCAGTGTGGTCTCCGGCCAGCACTACTTTTATGTAGTCACGGATGTGAACGCAAGCGGAGTTGAAAGCGCAGCGTCCAATGAGGTCGCTGTCACCGTACCTGTCCCGTAGCTGGTCAATTAAAAGATCTTGTTAAGCCCAACTCACTCAAGCCGGGTCATGAATCATTGGAGTCAAAGAAAAATGAAGTTTGTAAACATTTCCCTCATAGTGCTGCTGATGCTGACACCAACGGTGTTTTTCGGCCAGAGCGCACCACCGAGCCTTTTCTTTTCTGATCTGGAAAGCGGCCCCAACACCGGGGGACAAAACAACAAGGGCGTGTGGGTCACGATCTGGGGCAAAGGCTTTGGCCTCACCCAGGGTACATCCACCGTCACCGTGGGCGGCGGCGCCGTGGACAACTACCCGTTATGGTCAGACACCAAAATCACGTTTCAACTTGGCGCCGGAGCTGTGAGCGGAAGCATGGTTGTAAACGTACCCGGCATTGGCTCCAGCAACGGTCTGCCGTTCACCGTGCGGCCCGGCAACATCTTCTTTGTCGCCACCACCGGCAATGATGCCAGCGTGGGCAGCTTTGCGTCTCCCTGGAAGACAATCGTGAACGCCAAGAACAGCATGGTCGCCGGCGACACGACGTATATTCAAGACGGCGTGGCCCAGACTTCTCAGGACAACTTCACCGCTTATCTCAGCATGGACAAGCAAGGTGCCAGCAACTCTGGGACCGCGGCCGCTCCCATGGCTTTGATCGCATATCCTGGCGCCACGGCGACAATTGGCGTGGCAGGCGGACTCGCTTATGCCATTCGCACGCCTAACATCGGGGCCAGCGAAGACTACTGGGTGATCTCCCAGCTCCACATCATTGGCGGCACGCAGTCAATGGACGTGAGCGGAACCGGCTGGAAGATTGTTGGCAATGAAATGCAGTGTCCCGGCGCCGACGCCCAGGTGGGGTGCTTTGAGATGAGCGGCGGCAACCACGTCAAGTTCTACGGGAATGAAGTACACAATGCCGGCATCAATCCTACTTCATCAAAGTTCTATCACGCCGTGTACTTCAGCACCGACTCCAATCACATTGACGTGGGCTGGAACCATATCCACGATAACTTTACTTGCCGTGCCTTGCAGTTCCATTCTTCACCGCTCTGCTCGCCCACTTGCGGCGCGGGTGATAGCACCGGCTTTGACATGTTTGATCTTCACGTACATGACAACCTGATTCATGGCGATAACTGCAATGGCATCAACTTTGCCACTGTTGATCCATCCAAAGGCACCGTCGAGGCCTATAACAATGTCGTCTACCACGTTGGTCTGATGGATCCGCTACAGCTTGGCGCAAGCTTTTCCTGCATCTACGTTGCCGGCATCACAAATAATGGTGTCGCCGGGACCGGCACGGTGCAGGTATTCAACAACACAGTGGCTGACTGCGCCGCCAATAACTCAGCCAACGCCAGCGGATCGCGTGGCGCGTTCGGCGTGGCCGGCGGACCTGCAACCTTGATCATGAACCTTCGCAACAACATTTCTTACCAGTTGCCCGGGGAGATTTATATCGATGGCAGCCTGGGCCAGATCACCGGCGATCACAACCTGTGGTTCGGGCTGAGCGCTGCTCCCACACAGACGATCAATAATCTCACCAGCGATCCACTGTTCGTAAATCGGGCCGCGTCGGACTATCACATCACCAGCACCAGCCCGGCGAAGGATGCAGGGTTGACCGTGTTGCCGAACAATCCATTTGTGCCAAATCCCGGCGCGACCATTGGCAATGACAAGGACGGTATTCTTCGTCCCCAGGGTACCGCATTCGATATGGGAGCGTATGAATTCTTCGCCGGTACCGGGCCAACGCGTCCCAGTGCGCCGACCGCGGTGAAGGCAGTGGTTCACTAACTGGCATTGGAGAGCGAAATTGGCCGCGAATTTGCGCTAATCAACATCAAATGGGTTGTTGTTGATTCGCGTCAATGCGCGTTGATTCGCGGCTGGGTCTCGTGCCCGCCGGAACCCGGCCTGCGGTTTATTTTGGGAGAATGCTTGCCAGATTCAGCAACGCCCGCGCCCGCGCCAACCCGTAGACCAGATAAAGCGTTGCCAACGGAAGAAAGTCGGAATACTTGCGTTTCGCCGACACTTGCCGCGAAGCCATCAACACAGGCGGCAACAACAGCGCACACAGCGCGATAACCGGCGCAAACCAAACGCCTTTTAACAACGCCATCCCAGTCGCCACCAACAAAGCAACAACGCACCCCAAAGTGTAAAGCGCAAACAAGACCGCCTTCTTGTTATCAGAATGCAGTACATCGCGCAGAAACACCGTGACCACGTGAGTGCCGTGCCAGCGCTGTTTGCGATAGAACACTTTCAGGCTTTGCGCCGTTCCCAGATGCACTACCCCAATTTTGGGAAACGCCCGGACGGGCATTCCGGCCTTGCGCACCCTGTCACACAGTTCGTAATCCTCATTGGTCTGAATGGTTTCATCAAAACCACGAACGCGCAGGAAATCGTCTCGCCGCATCACCAGATCGCCGGCGGGCACATGGGAGACGTTACCTGCCTTGGGCGCTTCCTGGTAAACATGCCATGTGCGCCCTACCCATGTGGAATTTTCCGGAAGGACGTAATGCGCGCCCACAACGCCAGAGCCGTCGCTGGGCGCCAGGGCCAGGATATCTGTTAACCACGTGGTTGGCGGGATGCAGTCAGCATCCAGAAATGCCAGGATCGTGCCTCGCGCTGAATTTGCGCCCAGGTTGCGCAAGGCTGAAATCTTTACCCCATACTTTTGCAGAATTGTGAGATTGAGCCGGTCGGCAAAGGTTTCGGCCATTTGGATCGTTGCGTCGTCTGATCCGTTGTCCACCAGAATTACTTCAAACTGTTCGCGTGGAAAATCCAGATGAGTCAACGCATCCAGGCACTTGCCAATCACGCGCGCCTCATTAAACGCTGGAATCACAATGGATACTAACCCTACGTGCACCACTGTTTCTGTTTCCAGCATTTCCGGCGACTGTATTTGCTGTTCAACACTCATACATTGCCCAACTTCACCATGTCTTGCTTTGTCTCATCTGTGACAGGGTTCTTTGTGTTCGTCACCTTCTTGGTCTTTCCGCTCAGCACGTTCTCATACATGCGCAGATAATTCGCAGCCATTGCATCGGACGTGAAGTGCTGGCGCACCCATTCATGTCCACTGCTCGCCAATCGACTGCTCAGCGCCTGATCACTCAGCAGAAGATCAAGCGCTGCTTTAAGACCGGCCACATCGCGTGGCTCCACCAGCAGTCCCGTTTCACCGTTGCGCACCACCGTGGGTATGGCGCCAACATTCGAAGCAACTACCGGACGCCCGGCAGCCATCGCCTCCAGCACGGTCATGGGCAGGCCTTCATTCAAAGACGGCAGAACGAAGACGTCACAAGCAGCGTAAACGTTCGGTATGTCGCCACGCTGGCCTGCGAAAACAATTTTCGATCTCATATTGAGCCGGTCCGCAATGGCTTCAATCGCTGCCTGGTCCGGCCCTTCACCAGCAATCACCAGACGCGTGTCAGGATGTGAGGTGGTGAGCCTGGAGAATGCCTCCAGCAGATATTCAAATCCCTTTTGCAGATCAAGCCGCGCCACTATACCGATGGTCTTTCCGGATGGAGCAACCGTCGTATCAAACCAGGCAGGTTCCGCGCCGGAGAATCTATCTATGTCAATTCCGTTGGCAATGGTGTGGATCTTATCTTCGGCGATCCCCAGATCACGCAATTGTTCGGCGACTGCATCTGAAACCGCTGCCACGCCGCTGAAGTTCTTGAGCGCCATCCGGTCCAGCCGGTTGTAGATGCCCAGCGCGGCCGTTCCTCCCACCCAGTTGTGGCAGGTTGCCACGATCGGCCTTGATTCCGTGCGCGCCGCCAGATAGCCATACAGATCAGCTTTGTAACCGTGTGTATGAATAAGGTCCACTTGCTCTCTGCGAATGTATTCTCGAATTTCGCGTATGGCCCGCAGATCAGCGCGGCCTTCGCAGCGCAGCATGCATACGCTCAGGCCATGGCTGCGTGCGCGCTCATAAAGTTCCACATTCGGTTGGTGCACGTTGTAAAACAGCAGCAGACACGGATCGCAGCCCAGGCTTTTCTGGCTGTGCGCCAGGTTCAAAAGCATGTTCTCGGCGCCATAATATCCACCGCTGCTGATCAACTGTAAAACTCGCACCCTCTGCTCCTTCTGTTTTTTCTACTGGTTCTGCTGCTGCCGCGCTTCTTCAAATTCGTTGTACCCGGTAAGGCGACACCACAAACGGTGGTAACGGTCATCTCCCACCAGCTTGACGATGCCCTTCCTGATCTGCGACCGCATTTTCATCTTGCGTAATGTCGCTCGATCACCACGCACGATTCTTTCGAACAACTCCAGTGACGTGGTATTGCGGACCATGAAGCGGCCCAGCACTTTTACCCCGAGAATTTCCTTGGCCAGCCACGGCTCAGAAACATAAACGCGGTGATAGCCTGCTTCGGCGCAGGCACGCAGCACGCGCTGGTCCCATCGACCTCCAGGTATTGATACTTCTTCAACGTGTTTACCCAGACGGTCTTCCAGATATTCTTTTGACATCATCAACTCGTGCTGTAACTCCCGGTCATCGCAGGCAGTAAGGAACTTGTGCGACCATCCGTGCGATTGGATCGAATGTCCTGCCGCCTGCAACTCCTTTAGCTCTTCCCAGCCCAGAAACTTGTGTGCCGTCCCAATCAATCCGGGTGTAACAAAGTACGTTGCTTTGATTCCATGTTCGAGCAGCAATGGCCCAGCAATCTCCATCTGCGATCGCTCACCATCGTCAAAAGTCACATGCGCCTGAAAACCTGCGCCACAATCTTGCAATTTTCGTAACTGCTGGGTGAATTGCCCTGACCGCACGCAGTATGCATAGTCAGATTCCGGCATTACCTCGTGATAGGCGAGAATGGCCTTGTTCTGCACGCGGCTGCTCATCAGGCATTCACCTCTTGCATACTTGGCAACAGCGTCAGCGGCTGCTCGGCTGCTCGGCCATTGAGGACAGCCGCGGCCTCTTCCCCAGCCAGCACATCACAGAACCGCTCAAATTTGTGGCGCTGGAGCAGGCGGCCGATTTTGTTGCTCATATTTTTTAGCTGGGTGTAATGACGGAAGCGCGATTTCAATTTGGCGGCGATGCGCGGCTGATCAGGATCAATTTCCCAGGGATGCAGATAGACCACCACGCGCTGCGCGTAGTCCTTCTCGAAAATGCGGAATGCCATTTCATTGTAGGCCGCGGGAAAGATTCTCAGATATCCGCCGCCCGCCACCGGCAGGTTCGTTCTCATGAATCGCAATGTCGCAGGAGGATACTCACGCAATTTCATGCCGTTTGCCCAGGCAAATGTGTATGGAAACCTCTGCGCGCCGGGAACGCCATAAAGATCGTGATGAATCGGGTAAATGCTGGAGTCGTAGGTAAAACCTTCTTCCGCCAGTATTTCCAGCGCCCACATGCAGTCTTTGGTGATCGACCAGCTTGGCGCCCGGTAACCTGTAACGGCCACGCCAGCGGTGCTTTCGATGGTCTGCTTGGCGCGACGCGTATCCTCGCGAAACTCTTCCGGCGACAAACTGTAAATTGTGCGATGCCAGTAGCTATGGCAGGCCAGCTCATGTCCCCGAGCATGGACCTCACGCACCAGTTCGGGAAGCTTGTCAGCCACCCAGCCCACAAAGAAGAACGTACCCTTGGCGTCATACTCGTCAAAAAGATCAAGCACGCGACGGGTATTGGCATCCACGCGGCTCGGATATCGGTCCCAGCTCTCGCGCTTGACCGTCTCAGCAAATGCTTCCACCTGAAAATAATCCTCCACATCCACCGTCAGCACGTGTGCGAGAGAATCCGCATGTTGGTCGGCAGGGGCTACCGGGTTCGCGTTGAACTTCTTTGCTGGCTTGGTCATCATGATCAGAACCCTTTCAGCCATGCACGGGCAATGCCGTTGAGCTTGCAACGCAAGCCATTCATTTCTAAAGCCTTGGAAGAAAGTCGCCATCAACCAGTGCGCCGGAGTGCAAAAGAATGCACATTCTGAGTAACTGGGTTTTACTTAAGTTGACAGGAAGGCGTGAGTGCATTCTCGATCAGCTTTCTGCAAGCTATTGCAACGACGCCACTAATCCCGTTTAGCCACCATGTGCGCGCGACCAGCCTACCTCTGTCCCGGAAAGGAATGGAAACTGCTCCTTCACTTTGTCCGGAGCACTTTGTCCGAGGAGTCTGACATTTGGCTGTTGCCCAACAACTTAAGTCATTGAGTCACCACATTTCCTACGTTTCTGGAATCTCAGCCGTGGTGGCGCGCCGGCAGTCATGCTCGCGCATCATCATGTATCACGGCGTTTCGGTTAAAGAGGCGGCCTGGTTCTCCGACCAGCTTTCTTACCTCTCCCGAAACTTCCGCATCGTTTCCCTGTCCGACATGCTGCAGCAGATCAGACAACACGGCGGACCCTCATCGGAGGAAGTAGTCCTGACCTTTGACGATGGGCTGCGCAACAACTTCAGTGTGGTCTATCCTCTGCTGAAAAAATTCAAGACCCCGGCCACATTCTTTGTCTGCCCGGGACTGATTACCTGCGGCAAGTGGCTCTGGAACCATGAAGCTCGCTGCCGTTTGCTGGCGCTTGGTCCTGAGCGATTGAAAAAGCTTGCTCGACATCTCTCCGCGCCGTCACATTCCGTGGAAGGCCTGATCGGATGGATGAAAACACTCGCCCTGAAGGACCGCCGGCGAGCCGAAGAATTCATTGTTGCAGCCTCGCAACGCTTCTACCCTTCGCCAGATCAGCAGTCCGCCTACGACATCATGAATTGGGAAGAACTGCGGGCGCTCGATCCTGAGCTTGTTACCATTGGCTCCCACACCTTCACTCATCCTATTCTGACCACGCTTCACGATGACCAACTCGACTTCGAACTAAGAGAGAGTCGGCGGCAACTGGAAGAGAAACTAAACCGCCCGGCTCCCTACTTCTGTTATCCCAATGGGGCGCTTGATTCACGCATCCACGGCGCAGTACAAAAATATTACGCAGCCGCTGTTACTACTGAGAGCGGGACCGTGAGCCGTACTCAAACGCCAGACCAACACCGGCTCCCGCGCATCCCCAGCGCTGACAACATGGCATTGCTGGCTTGGCGGCTGCACCGCCCAGGAGCATGAGGATGCCAGTTCTGGTGCTTGACGGACACAGCCGTGCTGCCCTCGAAACCCTGCAAAGTCTGGGGCGCGCCGGTATCGACGTAGACATCGCGGCGGAATCGCCGGATTGCCTTGCCATGTATTCCCGTTATGCCACGAATCGTCTCCTGCAACCATCGGAGGCAACAGGAGCATTTCAGCAGTGGTTGCGAGATCAGGATAGAGTTCGTAATTACGAGCTGATTGTGCCCGCGACTGAAGCTTCCCTGCGCGGCCTGCGTGCAGTGGATGAAGATGACCCGCTGCGCCGCAAGGCCGTACTTCCGTCCAACTACGCCCTGGATATAGCGATTGACAAGGAAAAGACCTGCGCACTGGCTTCGCAGTTGGGTATTCCTGTGCCGCAAAGCAGGCTCATCGCAACTTGCGAAAAGCCTGGCCTTGATGAGACTGGCGTCGCTATAAAGCTTCCTTCGGTGCTCAAACCTGTTCGCAGCAAATTGATGATGCACGGACAGTTGCGTTCGCTCGCCGTGGCCGTGGTCAGGACAGAAGAGCAGCGTCGCAAGCAATTACAGCAATGGCTGCCATTTACCGCCGTGCTGGAGCAACAGTACGTCACGGGCAAAGGCGTTGGCGCGGAATTTCTCTTTGATCGCGGACGCAAAGTCTGGCACTTTGTCCACGAACGTGTGCATGAATATCCTATTTCGGGCGGCGCCAGTTCGTATCGCAAATCCATTGCTCCACCAGATAATCTTCTGGCCGACGCTGAAAAACTTCTAGCCGCCCTCAACTGGCATGGCGTGGCCATGGTGGAATTCAAGGTTGACTCCAACGGCCGGCATTGGCTCATGGAAATCAATCCTCGCTTTTGGGGCTCTCTTGCCCTGGCCATTGATGCAGGCATTGACTTCCCCGCCGGCCTGCTGAGCCTTGCCCGCGGACAAAAGCCCGTGCCGCAGCCAACCTATCGGACCGGTATCTACACCCGCGATCTGCGGACGGATGTGGAGTGGTTCAAAGCCAATCTCAAAGCCGACCATCGGGATCCTTTGCTGCTGACTCGTCCCCGAGTACTTGCTTTTCTCGAATTGCTGCGCCCCTTGCTCGGCGTCGAAAGCTGGGACCATTTTGATTGGCATGATTTGCCCGTGACGTGGAGAATCGTCACTCAAAGCATGGCAGCACAGATTGCACCAATTACGCGGCGGCTCCGCAGATCGAGCACAGCGCATGACTTGCTTCGTCATCACAGTGCCGTCGTTAACAACATCGTCAGCAACAGCAACGAGCGGCCTATCCGTAAAATTGCTTTTATCTGTCTGGGGAACATTTGCCGTAGTCCGTTTGCCGCCAAACTGGCCGAACAGAAAATCGCAGGAGTGCAAATTGTCTCTGCCGGATTTCACCAAAAAGTGGGACGGCCGTCGCCGGAGAAGATCATCCAGATTGGATCCGACTTCGGCATCGGCGTCGCTCTGTCCAACCATCGTTCCCAGCTTGCTGATCCACAATTGCTGGGCGCCGCCGACCTGATTCTGGTCATGGATTCCGCCAACATGCAGCAGATGGAGCAGGTATTTCCCGAACTCCTCCCGCGAACAACTCTGCTCGGGCTGTTTGCGCCCACGCCACAACCCAGCATTGCTGATCCATATACCCAGGGCGCCTCAGAAACTTTGCAAATCTGCGGGCAGATCCGCGATGCCGTCAACGGTCTTGCCGCTTTTGTAAATAAAACGTCGGCCCAATTGGCTTCGCCGCCTGTCGACTCCCAGCCAGCCACTTCTATTTCCCTTTGATTTTTCTCCTGCCGGAAGCAGGCCTTAGGAAGAAAAGTGCAGGTTGTTTATGTGCAAAACATTGCGCAGCGCTTCCTCAGGCTCGCTTTGGTCTCCAGTCCAGCTCCTGTAAGTGATTGAAGCAGAGAGGGTTCCACTCACATCATTTGGAACCTGACTTGCCCGTTACTCGGGTGGCATCAATCTACATAGAAGGATGGGTATGTACTCGGCATTTTACGGATTACAGCAGGACCCCTTCAGGCTCTCACCTGATCCGCGCTTTCTCCATCTGGCCGAACCGCACCGGAACACTTTGCGAGCGATGGTGGAAGGGATTGCCTCGCGCAAAGGCCTTCAGATTTCTGTGGGACCAATCGGTACGGGCAAGACTACGCTGCTCTACTGCCTGCAACACCTGTTACTGCATGAAGCTTCTCCGCAATGTCCCGTCCGCTCCGCCTTCATTGTGAACCCGACCCTGAGTATCGACGAGATGTTCGAAATGCTCTTCGACGAACTGGAAATCAATATGCATGCCACGACCAAGCCGGCCCGTCTGCGCGCCCTGCATGAGTTGCTGCTGGAGACACATAGGCGCAACGGTGCTGTCGTTGTCATCATTGATGAAGCTCATTTGCTCTCGCCTGCTCTGATTGAAGAGGTCCGGCTGCTTTTAAACCTGGACAATTATCCCGTTAATGTTCTTCAGGTGATTCTCTGCGGCCAGCCTGAACTCATGCCTTTGCTGATGAAGCCTGAACTCACGGCTTTGAAACAACGTATCTCAGTGGTCTCCAGGCTGCGCGCACTCACCTTCATTGAAAGCCGCGCCTACATCGCTGAGCGACTGCATGTCGCGGGTCTGGCCGGTGAGAGCATGTTCACCACGCCGGCACTGGAAGAGATTCACCGTCGCACCAGCGGCGTTCCGCGCCTGATCAACTCCATTTGTGACAAGGCGCTTACTCTCGGCCAGCGCAGACAGTCGCGCAAGATTGGGGCTGATCTGATTATCGATGCGTCCGACGAGCTCAGCCTCTTGCAGTTTTCGCTGGACGTGACACAAACATCGGGACATTCTTCGGCGGCCTTTGCCATTGCGAGCACACAAGGCCAAAAACTCTAGCTTCGCAACATAGGTTCACAACAGGGGTTTGGACTGAAAACGATATGAGCAAATTCTTCAACGAAACGCGAAATCTTCACGGCACGAATGCTGCTCCGGCAACGGACAATGTGGACATACAGGAATTGGTGGGATCTCTTAAGCAGAGCATGTCCAGCAATTCCGGCACGGCTGTTCAAGCCGAGACTGACCTTAAGCATCTGCTCAAGCCGCTGAAGGAGTCCCATGAAGGCACGGCCCAGGTGATTTCTGGCCGGCTGGAAAAGTGCCGCTCCATCCGCCTGTCACGCACTGAAGAAAAGTCGTTTCTGGTAACCCAATACAACACTGGAATGCAGTCAGCGGTGGAAGCTTATCGCACCCTGCGTACTCGTTTGTCAAAGCAGCAAACTAAAACCGGAGCGCGATCCCTGGTGATAAGCAGTGCCGCGCAAGGTGAAGGCAAAACCCTCACCAGCTTCAATCTGGCTTTGTGTTACGCCAACATACAGAACTGGCCAGTGCTGCTGGTGGATGCTGATCTCCGCACCGGAGGCCTTTCAGCCCTCCTGGGCGACCCCGAATCGCCCGGACTCGCCGGCATTCTGGAAGGTACCTCCTCTTATCAGGATTCAATTCTGCACACCGATTGCCCCAGTCTTTATGTTTTGCCTTGCGGTGATACCAGTTCTTCTCCGCCTGAACTCTTCTCTGCCCTGAATTGGAAGGAATTTATTGGCTGGGCGTCAGAGACTTTCCGCCTTGTAATTATCGATTCGCCCCCCATCATGAACCTTGCCGATTTCGAACTCATCAGCGCACCCTGTGAAAGCGCCATGCTGGTGGTCCGCGCCCGTAAAACAGATCGTCGCTCGCTCACCCGTGTGCTTGCTCAGGTTGATCCTAAGAAGCTCACTGGCGTCGTTTTCAACGCCGCTGAAGATGAGCTAAGCAAGGGTTATTACAAATACACAGCCAGCGCTCGCGCCAGCGGTTAGTAGCAAAAAGATTTCGCATAGAGACGCAGCTTGCTAAATAGCTTGCTACGTCTCAGATAGGCAGCCACAATTCTCTACAGGGCTGCCCATTCTCAAAGCGCCGAAGGCGCGACACAGCCTAGCGCTAGCCTGGCGCGGTCCGTTCCTGAAGCGCGCTTGCGCGCTGAGGGATAAGGGCCGGGTAAAGCCCGTAGCAACACATTTCCTTACCGCCGGAGGCCGGAGCGCAGCGCCAGCGAAGCGACATCAAGGAAAGCTCCCCCGGCCAGACTATTGAAAACAGGCCATAAATTATTGACATTTTCGGTCCGCTTGCAGGACTACAATAGAAGTATCATGCGCAGGTTGGCTTCCATCGCTCTCCTTTGCACGTTGACTCTACTTACGTCTAACGCTCAGTCACAGGTACGTGGTGGTGGCGGTATGCGAGGCGGTGGTGGCGGTATGCGAGGCGGTGGTGGCGGTATGCGAGGCAGTGGTGGCGGCATGCGAGGCGGTGGGGGCGCTCGCGTCTCCGGACCAGCACCGCGTATTTCTGTCGGTCGTCCCATGCCTTCCGGCCCTGTGGGCCAGGGATTTCGCGCTGGTCCCACTGTTCGTCCTCGAGGCGTACCGCCGAGCAGTTTCACCCCGCGGAACTTTAATGGGCAGCGCTTTAATGGGCAGCGGCGCTTCAATGGGCAGCGCTTCAATGCGCAAAACCGGGTGTTCTTTGACGAGCGTTCTCGCCGTTTTCATTCCAGATTTTTCCGCCACCACATTTTCTTTAACAACTTCTTTGACAACGGATTCTTTGGCGCCAATTGCTTTGGTGGCTTTGCCTTTGGCAATCCATTTTGTAACAGCTTTATAAACTCAGGATTCTTGTTCGGTGACCCCTTCTTTAGCCTGGGTTATGGATTTGGTGGTTACCCGTACGGCTATCCCCCGTCGCCTGACTATTATCCACAGCAAGGCTCCACTTCAAATGACAGCAACCAAGTAGCCCTCAGCGCTGAGATCCAGCATCTGAGCGATGAGATAGACGATCTCCGCAATGAGCTTAATCGCGCTGACCGCAATCGCGACCAGCAAAGCCAGGATCGTTCACAATCTTCTCCAGGCGCAACTCTCTCCGCAGTGCCGCCCGCCGCAAACACTATTTTTGTTCTGCGCGACGGCCGTCGCTTCACTGCCCAGAACTACGCCATCTCCGGGCAGACGCTGTGGATATTAAACGAGCACACCGCGCGTAAAACTTCGCTCGCTGACATCGACCGGGAAGCCACAGAGAAGGCCAATGCCGCCAATGGAATCGAGATCCATCTACCCGAACCTGTATCACCCAAGTGATAGTTTTTCTTTAAGGTAGATTGCTTACCGAAATCCTCGTAGTTTGATGGTGCCAATCCAGCTACAAACCTGCTAGGATGAGCGGGCATTCGCCTCGCCAAAGTAATTCTTCTGCGTTGTCAGTTTGCACGTATGCAGCGGCGTTTGCGCGACTAGATCAGATATCGGGGAACTATCATGCGCCTGCCTTTGAAAGCTTCAGTCCTGAAGTCTGTAATCGTGAAAACTCTCTTGCTTACTATCTGTGCTGTTAGCTCTCAGGCCCAGCAGCCGGCCGCAACGCCAGCCCCGAGCCCCGCAACGAGCCTGCCGACCCTCAAGATCACTACGCGCTTGGTGGTGGTGGACGTGGTTGCGGTCGATAGCAAAGGGCATCCGATTACTGATCTGAAGGCTGAAGATTTCAGCCTGACCGAAGAAGGCTCCAACCAGCAGATCAAGGTGTTCAGCTTCCAGCAGCCCGCAGCGTCCGACCAGGCACAGCAGGTTCCGCCGAAACTGCCGCCCCACATGGTTAGCAACGTCCCCACATACAAGCCGAACCGTACCCTGAGCGTGCTCTTGCTGGACGGACTCAATACAGAAAACGTGGCCCAGAAATACGCTCGTCAGGAAATGCTGAAATATCTGGAGAAGCTTCCCGCCGGGCAGCCCGTGGCAGTATTTCTGCTTGGTAACAGATTACGTTTACTACAGGACTTCACCACCGATCCCAGTCTGCTCAAGCAAGCCATTGCCAGAGTCAGGGACAAGAGCTCACCGCTTCTCGGCGATGAGCCGGCTCTTTCCGCCGCGACCGCCGGCAGCATGAATGAGTTGGGAATGCAAGGCATGGCGGCGCAGATACAATTGTTCCAGCAGGAAGAACGGGCGGCACAGATCGATGTTCGCGTACAGATGACACTGAGTGCGTTGATGTCCCTGGCCCGTACACTTGCCGGCTATCCCGGACGCAAGAACCTGGTCTGGGTTTCTTCCGCATTCCCATCCAATGTATTCGTTGACCCAGCAGGCATCTTTTCATCCAGTTCAAGGCGCCAGGAAGCTTCACTTTCGCAGGGTCGCAGCTACTCAGATCAGATTGAGCGCCTCGCCAATGCCTTGAGCAATGCCCGTGTGGCGGTCTATCCCGTGGACACGCACGGTGTAACCAACCTTGGTCCCTGGACCACGCTCAGCAATAATGATAGCAACGGCAACTACCTTGGACGCACTGCCACCGGCCGGTCCGGTGGATCAACCCGCGAAGGCAGTGCCGCCATGGGAGTCGAGCTTGGCAGAACCACCGAAGGCCTGGAGGCGGTGCATTCGACCATGAACACTGTGGCGGAACGAACGGGCGGTAGGGCCTTTTACAACACCAACGATCTGGACGGCGCCATTCATGATGGCATCGAAGACGGCTCTACTTACTACACGCTGGGCTACTATCCGGAAAACAAGAATTGGGACGGCAAGTTCCGCAAGATCATCGTCAAGTCCAACCGCTCCGGCGTGAAGCTGCATTATCGGCAAGGATATGTTGCATCTGATCCGCACGGGTATCTGAAAATGGATCCCAAGCAGCAAGCCATGGATTTTGGCCAGGCGCTCAATCTGGAGAATCCCATTGCTACGGCGCTTCCGTTCAAGTCCGCACTGATCATGCCTTCAGAAAAAACGGCCAACAAATTGGTAGTCAATTTCGGCGTTGACGCGCACGCAATGAGTTTTGAGTTGCAGGATGACGGTTTGCAACACACCAGTGTTGATTGTGCGATGCAGGTGTTTAATGGCAAAGGAACTCCGGTCCGTCCGGTTCAGGCACAAAACTTTTCCGCCGCTTTAAAGCCCGAACAGTATCGGCTGGTCATGCAGAAATTCTTCCCCTGCAGTCAATCCATTGAACTCCCGTCCGGCGACTACGTGCTGCGCCTTGGCGTGCGCGACAATACCACTGGGCTGATCGGGACAGTAAATGCCCCGGTGACGATTGCAGCCAGCACTGCCAGCGTGGCAGAGCCAGCGAAACCCTAGGTAGGAATTGTACACGCGGAGCTCAACGCCAACATCATTCGCAGGAGAACTCCCTGTTGCTGCGTCGAGACGATCAGCATCCTCGGGATCTCTCGACCACCTCGTCCCATAAGCTCCTACTCCGCTCAAAATGACAATGAGGGGAGCACATCGCCAATGGCACCGGCTTTTGAATTTTGGGACTTTTGGTAATTCCGGCGATTTTGGCAATTCTTGATTGTGTTATCCTCGCCATTCTCTTATTGCAGAGGTTTGCAACCATTTCATGAGCAATCTTTTTCTGGTCCGCCATGGCCAGGCATCATTTCTTGAGAAAAATTACGACAAGCTCTCCCCCAAAGGTGAGACCCAGAGCCGCATGCTGGGTGAGTACTGGGTGCGACACGGCCTCGTCTTTGACCAGGTCTTTTCCGGGCCACGCACTCGCCAGCGCGACACGGCGCGGCTCGCCGGCGAGGCTTACGTCAAAGCCGGTCTGCCCTGGCCGGAGCCCACCATCATCGCAGGCTTTGATGAGTTCAGCGCCGAAGCCGTGATTGAGCAGGCACTACCTGGGCTGCTGGAAAGCGATCCCCACGTTAAAACATTGCACGCCGAGTTTGAGAAGGCAGAAAGCCAGGCGGAGCGCTTCAAGGCCTTCCAGCGCGTATTTGAAGTCATTGTGGGAAGATGGGCGGACGGAAATCTGCTTCTGCCCGGGATAGAGCCGTGGTCCAACTTTTGTGACCGCGTCCAGAATGTCCTTACCCACCTGACCACCACCACCGCCGGCAATCTGAACATCGCTGTATTCACCTCCGGCGGTCCTAACGGGGTCGCCATGCAGCGCGCCTTGAAGCTGGGAACCGAGGCCACGCTACGCACGGCCTGGATGACGGCAAACTCCGCTTATAGCCAATTCATATTCTCCGGCGCACGCTTCACGCTGGCCTCTTATAATTCTTATCCACACATCACGGACCGGGAGTTCTTCACCTACCGGTAACCCGTGCATACAAGCATGACTGACTTTCAAGACAAATCGGCAGACATTCGCAGCGGCGAAGAGCTGGACCTCGCGCGCCTGGAGCCTTATCTGCGCAGCCACCTCGACGCGGCAAATGGCCGATTTGAGGTCAAGCAGTTTCCTAGCGGACACTCCAACCTGACCTACTCAGTCACCATGGGCGATCAGGAAATGGTGCTGCGGCGTCCGCCATTTGGCAGCAAGGTGAAGCACGCGCATGACATGGGTCGCGAATACAACGTCCTGAGCAAGCTGCATGCTGCGTACCCTTCCCCCAGGCCGCTCGTCTTTTGCGACGACGAATCCGTAATCGGGGCGCCTTTTTATGTCATGCAGCGGGTGCGTGGCGTGATCCTGCGCCGCAAACTGCCTGCGGGTTTTACCTTGCCGCCCGAGACCGCGCGGCGGCTGAGTGAATCATTTGTGGATAATCTGGCCGCGCTGCACCAGCTTGATTACACGGCGTTAGGTCTGGGCGATCTCGGCAAACCACAGGGCTATCTGGAGCGGCAGGTCAAGGGCTGGATCGAGCGCTATAACGGATCGAAGACCCACGATCTGCTGGAGGTGGCAACACTCGCCACATGGCTCACGACGCACATGCCTGTCACAAGTGACAGCACGCTCGTCCACAATGACTACAAGTATGACAATATTGTGCTGGCGGAAGATGACATCACACGCATACGGGCCGTGCTGGATTGGGAGATGTGCACACTGGGCGACCCGCTGACTGATCTGGGCACCGCCATCGCCTACTGGGTGAATGCCAATGATCCGCCGGAGATGCAGATGGTCCGCTGGGGACCCACCACGCTGGAAGGAAGTTTGACGCGCGCAGAGATTGTGGAACGCTATGCAAAGCAGAGCGGGCGCGACGTATCCAACATTCTTTTCTACTATGTTTTTGCCTTGTTCAAGGTGGCCGTGATCATCCAGCAGATTTATTATCGCTACCATCACGGGCTGACTAAAGACCAGCGATTTGCCACCCTGGGTGAGTTCGCTAAGATGCTTATGCACACCGCATTGCGAGCTGCGGAGCGCGGGACGATTTAAATCGCCTAGCGATAGTACCGGACCAGCCACTCTGCCACACAGGCTGGTTTTTCACT
>WNFA01000420.1_pt1 | contig 43142 bp, 30 predicted proteins | sample 5400481 | NCBI WGS metagenome assembly WNFA01 (sample SAMN13153340, study PRJNA577476) | soil metagenome | isolation source: 120 cm saprolite under Douglas fir tree site 2 hole 1 replicate 2 | place: USA:California | collected 2015-04-18 | reverse complement strand
GCTCGCCCGCACAACCATTTTTCAACTTTAATGGCCAGGATATTCAATTTCCCGCAAACAGATTGCGCACAACGTATACCGATCCAAACCCCAAACGCACATACGTGATGCAGTGGAATCTCAATGTGCAGCAGCAGCTCACCCCGACCCTTGCGGCAATGGTCGCCTACGTGGGCTCGCGTGGCGTGCATCAGCCATTCCGAGTGGATGACGCGAATCTCGTGATCCCTACTAAGACGCCGTCCGGGTACCTGTGGCCCAAAGTGGATGTCTTCGGAAACATCTATACGCCGCTGTGTAATAAGACGGACGGTAGCGGTCCTCCAGACACCGATCCGTCCTGTGTCCCCCCGAATCCCATCAACCCTAACTTCGGCTCGGTTCGGGGGATGTTTTACAACGGGGGCTCTTCCTACCATGCGCTTGAATTGCAACTGGCCAAGCGCATGAGCCATGGCTTTCAAGTTCAGGGCACCTTTACTTGGAGCAAGAGCATCGACACCAGTTCAGCGTCGGTTGCGGGAGACACTTTCGGTAATTCGATCTCCAGTCTTGATTGGTTCGATTTGAGGTTGAGCCGCGGACTCTCGGATTTCAACGTCGGCCGCACCTTGGTTGTGAATGGGACCTGGGAGGTTCCGACTCCCAAGTCCTTCTCCGCGCCGGCTCAATGGGCATTGGGCGGGTGGGAACTGGGACTGATCTTTACGGCCAGCGACGGGGTTCCGTCCACCCCGACCTGGGGAACAGGCTCGGATCCAGCAGGCACCCTCAGCGGTGACGATTGGGCTTATGTGAACCGATTGGGTGGCGCCGGCTGCAAGACGCTCACGAACCCCGGCCACCTCAACTACATCAAACAGGATTGCTTTTCGGTTCCCACCGCACCGGACCTCGCATTCTGGAACGCGAACTGTGATCCAGCGCCGCCAACTGTAGGGGGGCCGCTAGCAGCAGGAGATCTGAGATGCTTCAATCTTCGCGGTAACACCGGCCGTAACATCCTGATCGGTCCGGGGCTGACCTCGCTGGACTTCTCTTTGTTCAAAAACAACTACATTAAGAAGATTTCGGAGAGGTTCAACGTGCAATTCCGTGCGGAGATATTCAATATTATCAATCATCCTAACTTTGCCCCGCCATCTACGCCCACCAATACGGACATCTTCGATGCGACTGGGGCGCTGTCGCAGGGTGTGGGGCGCCTAACCAAAACCACCACGTCACCGCGTGAGATCCAGCTCGCAGTCAAAGTAATCTTCTAGTCTGGGTCGAAAGGGTGATAAGTGGATAGCGAAGATCGATACGCACACATGCGGCGGGAAAACTGGGCACCGGGGTTGACCCGCCGCAACTGGATGCAACGAGCAGCCTTGATTTCCGCCGGCATGGCGCTTCCACGAATCGCGTGGGCCGCTGCCCAGGACGTCAGCCCGGCCATTAGTCCGGTGATGGAGAAGCTCAGCGCGTACATGGCTGAGGCCCGCAACCGCGCGCTGCCGGACAATGTGGCGCAGGAAACCGCACATCACATCCTCGACACGATCGCCGCCATGGTTTCGGGATCCGAGCTGGCTCCCGGACGCATGGCGATCCAGTTCGCACAAGACTATGGCGGTGCGAAGATTGCCACCGTAGTCGCTTCTCGGGTCGTCTGCGGACCGATGGAGGCGGCGATCGCCAACGGAATGCTGGCTCACTCCGATGAGACCGACGACGATTTCACCACCGGAGGAGGGCATCCAGGCTGCGCGGTGGTTCCGGCGGCGCTGGCTTCGGGAGAGCAGTTCGGGATCAGTGGCACGCATTTCCTGCGGGCGGTGGCGCTCGGCTATGACATCGCGATGCGGGCTATGATGACTGTCGGCGCGGGGATGAAAGAAACCCACAACCTGGTTGGAACCATGGGCGCGACGGCGGCCGCCGGGTGCGCCGCAGGTCTCAGTGCCCAGCAGATGCGCTGGCTGCTTGATTATGCCGCGCAGCAGGCGGGCGCTGGCATTGGCGCGTGGCGGCGCGACACCGAACATATCGAGAAGGCTTTCTTATTCGGAGCTATGGGGGCGCGCAATGGGGTCAACGCTGCCCTGGTGGTTCATTCCGGCTGGACGGGCGTCAACGATATTCTTTCCGGCCCTAACAATTTCGTGGAGTCCTACAATCCCACGGCCGATCCTGCGGGGATGATCGAGCAACTCGGCGAACGCTACGGGGTAGTGCAGACGACGATCAAGAAGTGGACCACCGGAGGACCAATCCAGGCGCCGCTGGATGCGCTGGAGAATCTGCGTAAGCGGCAACCCTTCGCGGCCGATCAGGTGAAACAGGTGGTGGTGCGCGCGGCCACGAGCGCAGCCTACACCGTGAACAACCGCGATATGCCGGATATTTGTCTTCAACACCTGGTCGCGGTGATGCTTCTCGATAAGACGGTCTCCTTCCGCGCGGCACATGATAAGGCGCGCATGCAGGACCCGGCAATACTCCGGGAGCGTGCCAAGGTGCAACTCGTCCCCGACGAGGAACTTGAAAAGTTGATACCGGCGCGAGTGGCCATCGTCGAAGTTACGCTAACCGATGGGACGCGCCTCACAGAGCGTGTCGAGCACGTGCGTGGAACTCCCGAAAATCCCATGACTCGCGATGAGGTGGTGGCGAAGGCGCGCGAATTAATGACGCCCGTTCTCGGCGCTGCAACTTGCTCGAACTTGATCGAGCGCGTGCTGGCACTCGATACCGTGAAGGACGTCCGAGAGCTTCGACCCTTGCTTCAGGGCGATTCCAAACTAGAACATCGGAAACCGTGAAATAGATGCCGCGCAGCGATTCGCGCAGCTAAGGATGCGTCAGGATGATGGGGACCAAGAGAGCGACGCTGCTGCTGATGTTCTGCGCGGCCACTGTGAATAACTCGTATTCCGACTCAAGACGTATGGCGCCTCCGGCTGAACAAGAGGCTGCGAGTTCGACGCAGATCCCGGCACTTAATTTCGAATTCTTTAAGACCAAGGTCCAGCCCATCTTCCTGAAGAACCGCGGCGAACACGCGCGTTGCTATGGTTGCCACATTCTGTCGAACAGGATCTTCCGTCTCGAGCCGCTGTCGCCGGGAAGCGCGAACTGGAGTGACGAGCAATCGCAACGAAATTTTCAGAGTGCTCTGGAGGTTGTCGTTCCCGGCGATCCCGCTTCCAGCAAGCTTTTGCTCCATCCTCTTTCGCCCGAGGCTGGAGGAGATCCGTTTCATTCGGGGGGCAGGCAGTTTGCGTCGCAGAACGACCCAGACTGGCTTGTGATCGCGGAATGGGTTCGTGGAGTTCGCACGGGAATTTCCGAGCCTGCGCCGCAAGCGCTAACACGTGTCTATGTGACGAATAGCGCTAGCGACACTATTGACGTTATTGATCCCGCGACGAATAAGGTCGTGCAGGTAATACGCGGAATCGAGCTGCCGCATGGCATCGCTTTCTCTCCGGATGGAGCGCGCATTTACGTCAGCAATGAAGCGGAGAGTGTGCTCGATGTTGTCGATCGAAAGAGCGGGGAGATTCTAAGCAAGGTACCGCTCAGCGATCGGCCGAACAACCTCGCCATCACCCAAGATGGAAGTCAGGTGCTGGTTGGCATCCGGAAGCCGCCCGGCGTTCTCGATGTAATCGACACGACCTCGCTCAAGAAAGTAAAGAGCATTCCCGTAGATGGCGCCGTGCACAATGTATACGTCACCCCCGATGGCAAATATGCGGTCAGCGGTTCGATCGAAAATAAGGCCGCAACAGTGATTGATCTCCAGAGTCAGCAAATGGCATGGGAAGTCAAATTCAACCGCCCGGTACGGCCTATGGCATTCGAGACAAATCCCGACGGCTCGACTCGCCGCATTTTCGTTCAGCTTTCCACTTTTCATGGATTCGCCGTTGTCGATTTCGCGAAACGGGCGGAGGTGGCCAGGATCAAGCTGCCGGATCAACCGGGCGGTTTCGGAACTGCGGAGGGACGAGGAGGCGTTCCGTCTCACGGAATTGGGGTGGCTCCGGACGGAAAATCGTTGTGGGTCAACAGCACGCTCTCCAATGCTGTCTTTAAGTACTCGCTCCCTGATCTCAAGTTGATCGGACATGCGGCACTACCCGAAGTTCATCCGCTTGGGCATGCGCCCACCGGGGCGGTACCGGAGTGGATTGCCTTCACGCCTGACAGCAAAATGGTTTATGTTTCGGACTCCGCGGCTCGATTGGTATCGGTTATTGACACGCAGACCCTCAAAGAAGCGGCGCGCATCCCCGTGGGTGAAGTGCCCAAGCGAATAAAGACTTTGGTTCTGCAGTAAACGGTGGGGGCGTGGCGTCGCCACAAAAAGATCGGTTGCAGCACAAAATGCGGACCCAGTAAAGATACGGATTATGGCCGAACAGATTGCCCCTTCTCCAGAAGCAGAACACGTCGATTCTTCCGCCCCAGACGCCGAGGTCGGCCGGCGCGCCAGACATCGCATCGCGCGGCGTCTTTTGCCCTTCCTGTTTGTGCTGTATGTGATCGCTTTTCTGGACCGGATGAACATCGGGGCCGCTGCCCTCCAAATGCCCCACGATCTTGGGTTCAGCGATCGCGTGGTGGGCATGGGCGCGGGCATTTTCTTTCTTGGATACCTCCTGCTGGAAATCCCCGGCGCATTGATCGTGGAGCGATGGAGTGCGCGGCGATGGATCGCGCGCATCATGATCTCTTGGGGAATGGTGACGGTGTTGATGGCCTTCATTCACACGTTCCGGCAATTTTATCTGGTACGTTTTTTCGTGGGCGCTGCTGAAGCAGGATTCTTGCCCGGTGTCATTGTCTACCTGACCCATTGGTTCCGATACGAGGACCGGGGCAAGGCGGTCGCGTTCTTTTATGCCGCGAATCCTCTTTCCTATGTGATTGGCTCGCCGATCGCGGGTTTGCTGCTTGGGATCTCGTGGCTTGGGCTGAGGGGCTGGAGATGGCTGTTCATTCTGGAAGGCATCCCGGCGATCGTGTTTGGGGTGATCACGATTTTCTATCTGACGGATTGGCCTGCGCAGGCCCGTTGGCTGCCCGCGGATGAGCGGTCCTGGATCATTGAACAATTACAGCGCGAAAAGCAAGCCAAGAAAAATCGTCATCATTCCTTGAGCATTTGGGGAGCTCTGCACAACCGGGATGTAATCCTGCTGACGCTCTGCTATTTCTGCGCCATGACCGGAAGCTACGGCATTGCTTTCTGGCTACCCACCATTCTGAAACGCCTCTCCGGACAAAGCGATCTAAAGGTGACCCTGCTGGCTGCTTTGCCGTACGTCGCGGCTTTCGTTACGCAGCAATTGAATGGCTGGCATTCCGATCGAACTGGAGAGCGCCGGTGGCATGCGGCCATCCCTGTGTTTCTATGCGCGCTCGCCCTCTCGCTCGCTGTGCTAAATAGCTCGAGGCCCTTGGTATCCATTGCGCTGTTCATTCTCGTGGGGGGGTCGTTTTACGGCTTTCAACCTTGCTTTTGGGCTGTGCCTACGCTTTTTCTAAGTGAGTCGGCCGCGGCTGCCTCGATCGGGCTGATCAACTCCGTCGGAAATCTTGGCGGCTTTGTTGGACCTCTGGTGATGGGGTATCTGGTTGGACGCACTCATAACTTTAGCGCCGGGCTGTGGTACCTGGTGGGTAGTCTTGTTATGTCGGGTATGCTGATGCTCGCGGTCGGCGCCGGTCGCCGGCGCGAGGTCTCGGACATTGCTTAGCATGTCCGCGATCAAGAGCGCGAATTGTTTTTAATGTTCGCTTAATGCGCATTTCATGTTCATCCTGATTAATGTGAGTATCGCATTCCATGATTGTCTCTGTGACGGCGGTCTTGTTTCTCAATACTGGAGGTATAAGGTGAAAAAAACGGCAGTAATGATTTTGTCAGTTGTGTTCTTAGCGCTTGTAGCCGGAGCATGGGCTCAACAGAAACCGGTTCTGGAGCCTTTGCAAACGATTCCATTGCCTGAACTCAAAGATGGCGATTTCGACCACTTCACGGCGGATGTTGCCGGAGACCGCCTATTCTCCACCGCGGAAGAGAACTCGAAAGTCCTGGTTCTTGATCTCAAGACCAACAAGCTGATCCATACCATTAGCGATCTCAAGGCGCCGCATTCGTTACTTTACAGGGCCGACCTGAAGAAGCTTTTCGTAGTCGATGGCGACTTGGGTGAAATCAAGATTTACGAGACGGATTCCTACAAGCCGGTCGGAAGTATAAAGCTGAAGGAGGGTGCGGACGCGAGCGCCTATGATCCTTCGACCAAGTACCTGTATGTCGTGAATGGTGGCAAGGATGCTAAACTCCCCAACGCATATATCACCGTCGTTGACACCTCCTCCGCGAAGACTGTGGGCGAAATCAAGATTGACTCCAACGACGTGGAAGGCATGGCCATAGAGAAATCGGGGCCCCGCGTTTTCGTCGTTGTCAGGGGTAACAACTCAGTCGAAGTGTTTGACCGCACCAAGCTCACCTTGAGTGCGACCTGGTCGATTGCAACCGAGGGCAAGAAGCCTACCGCTATAGCATTCGATGAGGACGCTCACCGGCTCTTTATCGGCACGCGCGATCCCGGAAAACTGGTTGTGCTGGATTCCGATTCGGGGAAGGTCGTGAGCAGCATGCCGGCGGCAGCAATGGTCGATGACATGGCTTACGACCCTCAGCGCAAGCGCCTCTTCTTTGCAGGAACGCTATTTATCGACGTTTTTCAGCAAAGCGACCCCGATCACTATGTCCAGATCGGTCACATTGCGACTTCGTTTCGAGCCAAGACGGCGATTCTGGTCCCTGAGTTGAATCACTTCTATCTGGGGGTTCCGCACCACGAGAAACAGACAGCCGAAATACGCGTTTACAACGTGCTTCCTTAAAGTCCGCTCTGACTGCGAAGATCACCTGCCGATGCTTCTCCAAAAATCGGCGGGGGTTCTTTTCGTGCAAGCAGCACCGGTTCAAAATGGTTTCTGGTGATCTTGACACTTAACGATGAGATTGGAGCGGCGATGAAGAACACTGCAATTCTCTGCCTCGCATCATTAACCCTGGGACCCCTTGCACTATCACAGGATCTGCCAAGCGCACCTGAACGCGCACCGCTGCTGCTGGTCCAAGAGATTCCGCTGCCTCAGGTGGAGGGCCGCATCGATCATTTCACCTTCGATGGGAAGCGGAAGCGCGTCATCGGAGCGGCGTTGGGCAATAACACCGTGGAAGTGGTGGACACATTTGCCGGCCGTGACATCCACAGCATTAAGGGTGCGGCGGACCCACAGGGTGTGGCTTACGTGAACGACCTCAATAAGCTCTTCGTCGCGAACGGCACGGATGGAAAGCTCAGGATCTACGACGGGGACTCCTTCAACCTTCTGAATACGATCGATATTGGTGAAGACGCCGATAACGTGCGCTACGATCCGGCGGAAAAGCGGATCTATGTCGCCTATGGTGGAGATGAGGAAGGTGGGATTGCGGTGGTTGATGCCGCCGCGGGCAAGCGTCTGGACGACATCGCCAAGCTGGATGCTCACCCGGAGTCATTTCAGATCGCAAGCTCCAAGCCGGTGATCTACGCCAACATCGCCACCAAAGCGAAAGTTGTCCGGATCGATCGGACAACGCACAAAGTAACGGATTGGCCTCTAAAAACCGGGAAGGCCAACTATCCGATGGCGCTCGACGAGGCCGACCATCGCCTTTTCGTGGTGACGCGAAAGCCGGCGGAAGTCGTCGTGCTGGATACAGAGAGCGGGGCAACGATTGCGAACCTACCCTGTGTCGCCGATTCGGACGATGTCTATTACGACACCGGCCGGAAACGTATATATGCGCTTGGAGGAGAGGGATTCGTGAGCGTCATCCAACAGACTGACGCTGATCATTACCGGTCATTGGCAAAAGTACCGACCACGGTCGGAGCGCGAACCGGCCTCTGGTATGAGAAGCGAGACCGTTTGTATCTGGCAGTGCCGGCAAACTCGAAGCAGGGGGCCGCGCTGTGGGTTTACGCACCAGAAGACTGAGAGGACACGATGAACAAATCTTCTTTCCGTTTCTGGGCAGTCGTATTCTGCTTCCTTGGGTGCGCTACGTTGGCGGATTCCCAGGCAGGCATTAAGCAGCCGCTGCGGCTCGTCCAGACGATTTCCATACCAAATGTGAAGGGCCGCCTGGACCACATGGAAGTGGACGTACAGGGCAAACGGCTATTCGTCGCCGGTTTGGAGAATGGCACATTTGAGGTGGCGGATCTGCGTGCCGGGAAGTGGACGGGAAGCATTCCCGGGTTCAAGAAGCCTCAAGGGGTGTTGTTTGTCCCGAAACTCAACAAGTTGTTCCTGGCAAGCGGCGACGACGGAATGGTAAGAGTGTTTCGAGGCGACACTCTCCAACTTCTCGATTCGATCGAACTTGAGCCTGGGCCCAACCGCATCGTCTACGAACCAAACTCCAAGCTGGTGTATGTGGGCTACGGTGGCAAAGATGCGGGGAAGGACTATGGAGAAGTCGGAATCATCGATGCGAAGAACGACAAACACATCGGCGACATCAAGGTGACCGCTCATCCGTCGGAGCTTCTCTTGAATAAGTCTGGGACAACTCTATTCGTATTCACTTCTATCGCCAACCAGCTGCAGGTAGTGGACATAATCAAACGGGAGGTGCTTTCCAGTTGGCCGATCAGCAGCCAGCGACCCGGAGATGCGGCTCTTGATGAATCCAACTCTCGCTTATTCATTGGAACCCGCACGCCTGCCGAAGTGATTGTCATGGACTCCAAGTCGGGCAAGGAAGTTGCTCACCTACCCACTGTCGAGGGGCAGGACGGAGTCTATTTCGACGGGCCGCACCAGCGTGTCTATGTTTCCGGGGGTAGAGAGTTGCCGGACGGCTTCGTGTATGTGTATCAGCGGAAGGGCCCGGACCAATATGAGACCATAGGAAAAATCCCGACTCGCGGAGGCGCCGGCACCTCGTTCTGGTCACCCGAACTCAATCGCTACTATGTTGCCGCTCCGGCAAACAACAAGGAAGATGCAGCAATCCTGGTGTACGCACCCGCGGATTGAGGGCCGCATGTAATCATCAGACTCTGGCTGCCACAGCCGATACCTCAGCCGCGATCGCCTTCCCCATATCCTGGGTTCCGGCTTTCCCGCCAATGTCCGGAGTGAGAGGATCGCGCCGGGCAAGCACCTTGAAGATGGCATCCTCGACTGCGCGCGCGGCTTCCTTCTCGCCCAGATGGTCCAGCATCATGGCGCCCGACCAGATTTGCGCCACCGGATTGGCAATCTTTTTTCCGGCAATGTCGGGAGCGGATCCATGGACCGGCTCGAACATCGAAGGGAACTCCCGCTCCGGGTTTAGATTGGCGGAGGGAGCCAGCCCCATCGATCCCACGACGGCTGCGCCGAGATCGGACAGAATGTCTCCGAACAGGTTCGATCCCACCACTACATCAAACCAGTCAGGATGGCTCACGAAGTGAGCGGTCGGGCTAATTCGAAGGCGTAGGTCATGATTCGATCGCAACCTTGCCGCGTGAAGACAGTTTCCTGAATCGCCATTTCGAGATCCGTGTTTTGGTGGAGACGGCCGCCGACCGCGGAGTATTCGCCTTCGTTGTTCTCGCGGATGATACAGAAATCGATCTCGCCAGCTTTGCGATTGCTGAGTGGAGTCTTAATTCCCTCCAACAGCCGTATGGGCCGCAGATTCACGTACTGTCTGAATGCCCGGCGGATGGGAATAAGCAAACCCCAAAGTGAAGTATGATCGGGGACGCCCGGGTAACCCACCGCTCCAAGAAAGATTGCATCGAACGGGCGCAGCTGTTCCAGCCCGTCCTCTGGCATCATCCGCCCGGTCTTGAGATAGGTCTCGCAACTCCAGTTGAAATGCTGCCAAGATAAAGAAAGGTCAAAACGGCGCGCTGCCGCCTCCAGCACGCGAATCCCCTCGGGGACCACTTCGCGCCCAATGCCGTCGCCTTCGATAACTGCAATTTTGTAATTCTTCAAGTTTCCTCGAATCGCCTTACTTCAGTTCTTACTTCAGCTCGTTCTTGAATACCTGTCCGCCCTTCATCACGAACTTCACCCGCTCAAGTTCTGTGATGTCGGCGGTTGGGTCGCCGGAGACTGCGACGACGTCTGCGAATTTACCCGCTTCCAGGGAGCCGATACGGTCTTGCCACCCCATCAGCTGCGCAGCTCCGGTGGTTGCGGCAAGGATCGCCTGGACCGGAGTCATTCCGAATTTCACCATGTACTCGAATTCTTTCGTTTGGCTTCCATGGGGGAAGGGGCCGGCTCCCGAACCGAACGCAATTTTCACGCCCGCCGCGACGGCCTTGGGGAAACTGCGTTCCGAGACTTCCGCAACACTGTGGCCATGACGTTTCTTCTCGTCCTCCTCACGATCGAGCTGATAGTGATATAGCGTCGGTACCAGATAAATGCCTTTCTGGATCATCATCTTAATCTCGCCGTCGTCAAGGTCCACGCCATGTTCGATCGATTCCACACCAGCGTTTATGCAGTTATGGAGACCCTCACCACCAAACGCGTGACAAGAAACTTTGTGCCCTCTCCGGTGAGCCTCATCCACGATTGCATTTACTTCTTCCGCGGTGAACGTGGGCGGGACAACCATTTTCCCGTCTTCGGTGAAATGAAACTGGTACGCGGCGTACAACTTGATCCAATCGGCGCCATGCGCGATCTGCTCCCGCACTGCTTGGCGAGCGGCCCAGGGAGAGTCAACGACCTGCAGCGCGACCGGAAGAGCCAACTCCTCCGAGTAGCCGTTCATGATAAAGCCACCCGTTGCCTGAAGGCCACGGGTAGAGACCTGCATGCGGGGACCTTGCACGACGCCGCGATCGATGGCGTTGCGCAGATCCACATCGCTGTAACTGGCCCCCAGCGTCTTGAGATCGCGAAGCGTTGTGAAGCCCACCATCAAGTCTTTTTGCGCGTTCGCGAGCGCGGTCAGGGTGCGGTATTGGTAGGAATCGCGTAAGAATTGTTCCTCCAGGTCCGGTCCGTTTCCGAAAACGTGAGTGTGCGCGTCGATCAGGCCGGGAAGTACGGTGGCTTGGCTTAAGTCGACCACCTCGGCGCCGGCGGGTATTTTCACGCGCTCGGCTGGGCCAACCTCGGTGATGCGGTCCCCATGGACCACGACAACTTGATTGCTGACCAGCTTTGCGGACTTCGTGTCAAAAAGCCGGCCGGCGCGAATTGCGATCCAGTGGTCGGGGGAGGGCGTTTGAGCGGCGCCGGCGAGGGAGCAAGCAAAGAGCAACAGAGCGCCGAGATTTCTTTTGAGCATTAGTGTCGGCATTGTGGTCACCGAATGGTCATCCTGCAACATTAAGGTCCAATGAAGGCCAAATGAAACTTTGTTCAGACTGGTACCCGGCCGCGTTATGAATCACATGATGGAGCGACGGGCGCCTCGCCCGTCCAAGGCCGTGCAGCCGGGCGGGGACGCCCGGCGCTCCACGGACAAGATAAGAATCTCGGTTGATTCTGAATAACTTTTCATCCTCGCTTTGTTTAGGCTTCATCTTGAAATGGCAATATACTATGCGTCGGGAGACTTAATGCGCATCCTGCTGGTCGAAGACGAAACGAAGGTCTCGAGTTTTGTCGCGCGCGGGTTGATGGCAGAGCGATTCGCGGTCGACGTGATCGCCGACGGCCAGTCCGGACTCGAACTCGCAACTACGTATCACTATGACCTCGTGATTCTCGACTTGATGCTGCCGAAACTGGACGGCACTCAGGTGCTTCGCCGTCTTCGGAGTCAGAACGTCAATGTTCCCGTATTGATTCTAACGGCCCGCGACGCGGTCGCCGACAAGGTGGGTAATTTTGAGGCAGGCGCGGATGACTATCTCACCAAGCCGTTCGCTTTTGCCGAACTCCTGGTGCGTGTCAAAGCGCTGCTTCGGCGTGGACCCGTCAGCCGCAGCAGCGTGGTTCGCGTGGGTGATTTAGAACTTGACCGTCTCTCTCAACAGGTGAGGCGCGCAGGTAAACGGATCGATCTCACCTCGAAGGAATATTCTTTGCTCGAATACCTGATGTCGAACGCCGGCAGGGTTCTGTCGCGAACCATGATCATCGAACATGTGTGGGATCAGAGTTTCGACGGCATCACCAACATCGTGGACGTTTATGTGCGGCACCTCCGAAGCAAGGTGGACGACCCGTATGATCAGAAGTTGATTCGTACCGTGCGAGGCGTCGGCTACAGCATCAGCAACGGAGCGCACTCGTGAATACTCGATCGCTCCGTTTCCGCATCACGGCCTGGTATGCGGGACTCCTCGCAGGCGCGCTGCTAGTTTTCGGGGCGTCGGTCTACCTGGGTCTGGAGCGATACCTCTACTGGAATCTTCAGAGAACGCTCGGCTCAGACTGCCGGACAATCGGAACGCAGTTGCTATCGCAACATCCTTTCAAGCGCACAGATTGGCTTCAGTCTGAAATCAATGAGGCTTACGCGCCTGAGGTAAACGGCCACTTTATTCGTGTTGTCCAGGAAGGGGTCGGAGTCCTGTACCTTTCCGGTGCGCCGAAGGACGGCGCATTCGACCCGTCTCAAGTCCCTTTGCCCAAGGGAGACGAAAAAAATCGTTCGCGAAAAGTACGTTTAGCTGAAGGACAGCAGTTACTGATCGATACTCAGCAATTCACGACACCGGATGGAAGTAAGTTCGTCGTCGAAAGCGGAGTTCCATATCAGCAGATCGAAGTTGTGCTCCACGGATTGCTGGTGACGTTTGCCATCTACATGCCGTTCATCATTTCGCTTGCCGTGGTAAGCGGTTACTGGCTGATGAGGCGATCGCTGCAGCCGGTAGACGAGATCACGAAGCGGGCGGAGGGAATTACCTCCACCAACCTCAGCGAACGCCTGCCCGTCATCCGAACCGGCGATGAACTCGAAAGGCTTTCTGTTTCCTTGAACCGCATGATCGAGCGGCTGGATCAGGCTTTCCAGCACATCAACCGTTTTTCCGCGGACGCGTCTCACGAATTGCGGACGCCTTTGACGATTCTCCAGTTGGAGCTTGAGGGCATCGCTCAGAGCCACCGACTCACCCCTTCGCTCACGGATCAGATTGGCAGCGCACTAGAAGAAACCCACCGGATGTCTCACATAGTCGAGAACCTGTTGGCCATCTCACGCCTGGATGCGGGTGAGGTGAAAATGGACAAGACGCGTCTGGACTTAGGCCAGCTGGCGGCGTCCACTGCAGAGCAAATGAGACTGCTGGCGGAGGAGAAGTTGATCCTGTTCCGGAGCAATGTGGCGTCCAATATTCACGTGGAAGGGGATCGGTCGCGCCTGCAGCAGGTCATCGTGAACCTCGTCGCCAACGCCATCAAATACACGCAAGAAGGCGGTGAAGTCGAAGTGAATGTTCGCGGAGACCGTGGTACTGCTGTCCTCGAGGTCTCTGACAACGGTGCTGGGATATCGGCCCACGCCCTTGGCCATGTCTTCGAGCGCTTCTACCGGGCGGATAAGGCACGCTCGCGCAACTCCGGCGGGGCAGGATTGGGCTTGGCCATCGTGAAAGCCATCTGCACGGCGCATGGCGCTGAAATCAAGGTTTCCAGCGAAGAAGGCCACGGCAGTCGTTTCACAGTGGAGCTGCCGCTCCTGGATGTTCCTGAAAATGAGCTGGCCAAGCCAGCGCTTCGAACCCACTGACTCTGAACACAATTTTATCCTTCTTTCAGAACGCTTTAATCTGAGGCGAGTAACTCTATCTATGTGCGTGATTGCTTCAACTGAACCCCTATCGGGTCTCGGAATCTGCCAAATCCTGCCGCAATGGTTAGTGCAAGACGCAAAATGCAGAAGAGTATGCGAAATACGGAAACGGGCTACCCCCGAGTGCGAAGAGCCGCGATTGTCGGGACGCTCTTTGTCCAGACACTCTTTGTCCAGACACTCTTTGTCCAGACACTCTTTGTCCAGTCGCTTCTCTCCCTGACGGCGGGGCGCGCGTCGGCCCAAGCGAATGAACCTGCTCCGAGTGCGCAGGTCACAGCGGCGGAGCAAAGCCCTCCCCTAAATTCCACCGCTGCTTCGCCGCCGATCATCACTTTTTCTGACGCGCTGCGTCGTGCCACGGCGAACAATCCTCAACTGCAAGCCGCATTCACGGCCCTTGGCCTCGCCCATCAGGATCTAGTGCAAAGCCGGGCGGCGCTGCTTCCAAATGTCAGTTACAACATGCAGTTCCTGTACACCGAGCCCAGCCCGCACGGAACGAACAACCCGATCTTTATTGCCAATAACGGAGTTCACGAATATATCGCGCAAGGGAATGTGCATCAGTCGCTCTCCCTCCAGACATTCGCTGACTATGGTCGAGCGTCAGCCGCGCAGGCGGTAGCCAGGGCCAAATCCGAAATAGCTTTACGCGGTCTGGCAGTCACGGTGGCGCAGGCCTATTACGCCAATGTTGCGGCTGGGCATAAATACGCTACAGCGCAACGCGCCAATGAGGAAGCACAACGATTTCTGGGAATCAGCGAGAAGCTGGAAAACGGCGGCGAAGTAGCACACTCGGACGTAATCAAGGCCCAACTCCAGTACCGGCAGCAACAACGCGATTTACGGGAAGCTGAGTTAGGGATGAACAAGAGTCGTCTCGACCTTGCCATCTTGCTGTTCAAGGATTTTACGGAGAACTTCGCGGTGGTGGATGATCTTGGCGTTGCTCAGGCGCTGCCGCCCTTTGACGAGGTCAGCGCAGCGGGCACGCGGAATAATCCCGATCTCCGCGCCGCGCAATCGGCCCTCCGGCAAGCCAGCCGGCAGGTTACCAGCGCCTGGGGAGGAGTTCTGCCGGCCATCACCGTGGACTACTGGTATGGGATCGACGCAAACCAGTTCGCCACGGAGAGTCCCGCCGGTTTCCGCAACCTTGGCAGCTCGGCGGCGGCAACTCTACAGCTTCCAATCTGGAGTTGGGGAGCCAACTTCAGCAAAGTGAAGCAGGCCAACCTTCAAAAGAATCAAGCTGTCGTCGAGTTGAGTGCGGCCCAGCGCACGCTGCTGGCAAACCTGCGCTCCTTTTACAACGAAGCGCAAGCCGCGCGCGCGGAACTGGAACTGCTGAGCCAATCTGCCCAACTGGCATCCGAGAGCCTGCGATTGACCAGCCTCCGCTACCAGTCCGGTGAAGCTACGGTATTGGAAGTGGTGGACGCACAGAATACATTCACTGCCGCGAGCAACGCCTACGACGATGGGCAGGTGCGGTTTCGGGTGGCGCTCGCAAATATTCAGACTCTGACTGGAAAGTTCTGAAACCGATGAATACTCAAAAACTCTTATTCTCAAAGACAATTCGTGAAGGTGTGCGGGATTGCCAACGTGTTTCCCGGCTTGCGATTTTGATTTTCCTGGCGAGCGCGATTGCGATGTTATCCGTCGGCTGTTCTAAGGAGAAAACCGAAGAAGCTGCCGTTCCTGTCACCGCCGCGAACGCCCAAAAAGCCACCGTTCAACGCGTCGTCACGGCGGATGCTGTATTGTTTCCTCTGCAACAAGCGGCGCTGGTGCCAAAGATCAGCGCGCCCGTAAAACAGTTTTACGCTAACCGGGGAAGCAAGGTGCGTAAAGGCCAATTGCTGGCTGTTCTGGAGAACTCGGATCTGGCTGCGGCCAAGGAAGAAAATAAAGGAGCATTTGAACAAGCCGAAGCGACATATGTTACGGGAACAGCGGCCGGCCTGCCGGAGGAAATACAGAAGGCTACATCTGACGCGCAATCGGCCAAGGAGATGTTCGACGCTCAGCAAAAAGTCTATGACAGCCGGCAAGAACTGTTCAAGCAAGGAGCCATGCCTCGCAAGGACCTGGATCAAGCCGGAGTCAGCCTTACACAAGCCCGAGCTCAATATGAGCTGGCGCAAAGACATCTTGACTCCCTCAATGCCGTGGTCAAGCAGCAGGAAACCAAGGGATTCGAGGGACAGTTGTCTTCGGCCCGAGGCAAATACCTCGGAGCACAGGCTCAATTCGGATATTCAGAAATTCGCAGCCCCATCGACGGCGTGGTTACGGATCGTCCACTTTACCCGGGAGAGATGCCCAGCGCGGGAGTCCCGCTGATTACGGTCATGGACCTTTCACGCGTAATCGCGCGCGCGCACATCCCGCAAAAAGATGCGTATTTGCTCAAGGCTGGAGATCCAGCGACGATCGATGTTTCGGGGCTCGACAAGCCGGCGGAGGGCAAGGTGACGCTGGTGAGTCCGGCGCTTGATCCCAACAGCACCACCGTCGAAGTTTGGGTACAGGCGAAAAATCCGGATCAAGCCCTGAAGCCCGGCACGAGCGTGCGATTGTCCATGGTGTCTGAGACCGTGCCGGACGCTTTGGTCGTCCCCGCCTCGGCCGTCTTGACTGCCACAGACGGCAGCGCGACCGTCATGGTCATTGGTTCCGATCAACATGCTCGCCAGTTGGCAGTGAAGGTCGGAATAAGGCAGGATGAGAACGTGCAGATTCTTGACGGGTTGAAAGAGGGGCAAAGTGTAGTCGCCTCCGGCGCCTATGGTCTGCCGGATAACACCAAGGTTTCGGTCGAAGCAGCAAAAGAAAAAGAGACAGAGACGGAGAAGGGAAGCGACAAACCCTCAGCGGGCGAAGAGACTTCCTCGTCTTCCTCCAAGGATTCCAGCAAGGAGAAAAACAGTAAGTGACCTCCAACGACAGGAAGTCTCCATACTGGTTCGCGCGCCATTCGCGATCGGTCATTTTCCTGATCGTCACCCTTGCATTGATTGGCGGATATCTCGCTTTCACCGTCCCGGTCGCGGTTTTTCCGGCCACCAACTTTCCGCGAATTCTGATCGCAGTGGATAACGGCGTGATGCCGATCGATCAGATGATGGTGACCATTACCCGTCCTCTTGAAGAGGCAGTGAACAGCGTGCCGGGGCTACTGAATGTCAAATCCATCACCAGCCGCGGTTCTGCTGAAATCGACCTTTTCTTCGACTGGAATGTCGACACGTTCCAGACGCTGCAGTACGTCAACGCCGCGCTATCTCGCGCGCAAACCGAACTTCCATCGAGCGCGAAAGTCGAAGCCCATCGCCTGACGTTCGCCAGTTTCCCCATCATAGGCTACAGCCTGAGCTCCGACACCATTGAGCAAACCAGGTTGTGGGAAATGGCGACCTATGAAATCAAGCCGCGCTTGAATCGGCTGGACGGCGTCTCGACAGTCCTCGTGCAGGGCGGCCAAGAGCCTGAATTTCATATCATCCCCGATCCTGCCAAGCTGCTGGTGGCCGGGGTTACGGTTCCCGACATCCTCGAGGCGGTGCGACGCACGAACCTCATCGATTCTCCCGGGCTGCTGGAGGAAAATCATCAGCTCGTGTTGGGGCTGATTAATGCCCAGGTTCGCACTCCCGAGCAAATTGCGGGCGTAGTCATCAAGGCAACGCCGGCGGGCGTTCCTATACACGTCGGAGATGTAGCAACCGTTACCTCTGGCGTAAAGCCGGTCTACACAATCGTGACGGCAAATGGCAAACCGTCGCTTCTCATCAACATCAATCGGCAGCCGGACAGCAATACGGTACAAGTAGCCGACGAAGTGCACGCGGAGATTGCACGGATTCAACAGACTCTTCCGCGCGGCATCCAGATTCAGCCGTTCTATGACCAGTCTCTGATCGTCCATCAATCCATCGCGAGCGTTCGAGATGCCATCTTGATCGGATTGATTCTCGCCTCGATCATCCTCGTCGTTTTTCTTCGAGACTGGGGAACCTCGATCGTCGCAGGGCTGGTGATTCCGGTCACGGTCTCGGTCACATTCATTGCCCTGAAACTAATGGGACAGAGCTTCAACCTGATGACTCTGGGCGGGCTCGCTGCCTCCGTGGGCCTGGTGATCGACGATGCCATTGTCGTGGTCGAAAACATCGTGCTGCATCGCGACGCTGGGCAGAACCGTCTCGAAGCCATCCAGAGTGCGCTACAGGAAATCACCACTCCCTTGATCGGATCGACTATTACACCCGTGGTAGTCTTCCTGCCCCTGATCTCGATTGCTGGTGTTACGGGAACATTTTTCAGAGCGCTGGCGGTCACGATGGCCGTGTCGCTATTTACTTCACTCGCTCTGGCCCTGACGTGGACTCCGACTCTCAGCCTGTTTTTTATCAAGCATGGCAAATCGGGAGAGACTGCGGCCGAGGCCAACGTCGAGCACGAAGAGGACATCAAGCGTCTGCTGGCAGCTGAAGATGCCTCCGTCAGCGGCTTCTTTCTCAAGATCGTTAACTTTCATCAGAAATGGTTGAGCCGCGCCCTGAAGCACCCAAGAGAGCTGGCGCTGCTGAGCCTTGCGCTCGTCGTCGTGTCCTTCGGTTGTTACCACTTCCTCGGTTCTGACCTGCTCCCCGAGATGGATGAAGGCGGGTTTATCATCGATTACATCATGCCGGCGGGCAGTTCGCTCGCGGAAACAAATCGTGTCATTACCCATGTCGAAAAAATATTGCACGAAGTTCGTGAAGTGGAGAGTACCTCCCGGCGCACCGGAATGCAGCTTGGCCTGGCTTCTGTGACGGAGGCGAATACCGGAGACGTATCGGTGAAGCTGAGGACCGATCGTAGCCGGGGTATCGACGAAATAATTGAAGAGGTTCGCAGCAAAGTGAAGGCGGAAGAACCTGCTTTGGACGTGGAGTTTATCCAGATTTTGCAGGACATGATCGGAGATCTTACTAGCGCGCCGGAGCCGGTTCAAATAAAGCTCTTCGCCCAGGATCCGGCATTGCTTGCCGATTGGGCTCCCAAAGTCGCGGATTCAATCGGCAAGATCAAGGGCGTCGTGGACGTGCTGAACGGCATCGACAACACCATCAGCGGCCCTGCAGTGACGTTTCAGATCAATCCCGGCGTTGCGGCGAGGGCTGGCTTCACTCCGGAAGAAGTTGCCACCGATGCTGCCGCCCTTGTCGAGGGTGAACCTGCGCCAACGCCGGTGGTCAGTAATGATCGGGCCTACACGCTCCGCGTGCGATTCCCCGATAGAAATCGAGCCTCGATTGGGGCCATGCGCGACACGCTGTTGACCAGCAGCACCGGGAAAACCGCCACGTTAGGCGCGCTGGCGGATATTACATCCGTTCCCGGACAGACCGAAATTCTGCGCGAAAATCTGCAGCGCCAGGTCGCGGTAACGGCACGACTCGAGGGCACCGACCTTGGCACCGCTATTTCTGAAGTCCAGAAGGCAATTGCCGGTCTGCATTTGCCGGCCGCTATCCGAGTGGAATACGGCGGCACCTACAAAGAGCAGCAGCAGTCTTTTCGCGACCTTGCATTTGTTCTCGTCCTCGCCGTGGTGTTGGTTTTTTGTGTTCTGCTTTTCGAGTTTGGCAGCTTTGCAGCGCCGCTCGCGATATTGGCTTCCGCGTTGCTGTCAACGTCGGGCGTTTTTATTGCATTGCTGATCACCCGAACGACTTTTAACATTTCCTCTTTCATGGGGATGATCATGGTGATCGGCATTGTGGCTAAGAACGGTATCCTGCTACTTGATGCCGATCAGAAATTCCGCGCTCTCGGTTTTTCGGCGGAAGAAGCTATCTTGCAGTCGAGCCGTAGAAGACTGCGCCCGATCGTGATGACGGCACTGGCCACGCTTGCCGGGATGCTGCCGCTATCTTTTGCGATTGGCGCTGGGTCGCAAATGTTGCAACCTCTGGCAATTGCCGTGATCGGGGGAGTTGTGATTTCCATGGTGCTTTCGCTCATCATTACCCCTGCCGTGCACTTCTTCGCAACCGGCGGCAGGGAAGAAAGCACCACGCCGAACGGTTCGCAGAATGGCGCGAGTAGCTTTATGACACCAGCCCAGAGGGCATAGACGCCCGCTGGCATTTCCGGAGGCTTTATGAAAACAAAATTCACTAATCTCATTCTGTGCCTGACACTTGTTGCGGTTGCCACCAGCACCTGCGTCTTCGTGACTTCATTTGCGGCGGCTCAGTCCACCCCAACCTACTCGGTCGTCCGCACCATGGTCCTGGGAGGTGACGGCGGATGGGACTACGTATACGCCGATTCGGCGGCGCGGCGCCTTTACATCGCCCGTGCCACTCGCTTCATGGTGGCTGATCTGGACTCCGGCAAATTGGTTGGCGAAATTCCGGATACACCCGGCGCCCATGGTGTCGCACTCGTCCCCGATCTCGGCATTGGCTTCACCACCAACGGCCGCGAGAACACGTCCAGCGTGTTTGATCTGAAAACGCTGAAAGTCTCCGAGAAGATCAAGACCGGCGAAGGGCCGGACTCGATCGTTTACGACCCTGCTTCCGGGCACGTTTTTATCATGGACGGCCACGGCAAGGCCGCTTCGGTGATTGACCCAAAAACGCGCAAAGTTGTTGCGACCATTCCCCTCAGCGGCAAGCCCGAAGCCCCGGTGGCCGATGGAAAGGGCCGCGTTTACGTCAACATTGAGGACAAGGGCTTGATCGCAGTGATCGATTCCAGCGCCAACAAAGTTATCGCCGAATGGCCGATGGCGGGCTGCGAAGAGCCCAGCGGCTTGGATATGGATCGGCAGGAGGGCCACATCTTCGCTGCCTGCGGTAACAAAGAGATGGCAATTGTGGATGCAAAAACTGGCAAGCTAATCGCCACCGTACCCACGGGCGACGGCAGCGACGGATTGGCTTTCGATCCCACAGCCAAGCTCGCGGTCACTTCAAACGGTGAAGGCAACATGAGCTTCGTCGGCGAACGCGATGGAAAATATGCGCTGATCGAGAACGTTCCGACCAAGAAAGGCGCACGCACCATTACGTTTGACGCCTCGACTGGGCAAATGCTGACCGTGACCGCCGATCTTGGTCCAGCGCCGAAGCCAAGCCCGGAGAATCCTAGGGGGCGGCCTATGCCCTTGCCGAATTCGTTTGTTGTAATCGCGGTGGGAAAGAAGTAGGAACCCCTTGCGCCAGTGATCACGTGGTGAAATTAAGCGGTGGAGGGGCGGGCGTCTCGCCCGTCCTGCCGGGCGGGGACGCCCGGCTCTCCATCGGCGAGGCTGGATCGACAATCACGCGGTCCCTTCCTTATGGAAAGTGGGTATTTCGCTGCCATGAAGAGACGAGATTTTTTGCGGTCTTCGGCCAGTTTGGGCGCCGTTGTGACAACTGTCGGCTTGTCTACCGCCACGCTCGGCGCAAACGAGAATCCGCCCTGTGCCCCTGCTCCATTTCCGCAAATCCCCGGGCTGACAAAATACGTGGTCGAGTTTGTTCGGAACACAAAGTTCTCCGATCTGCCGGCGGACGTGATTGAGCTCGGCAAGAAATCCATTCTGGACGGTTTGGGGCTGGCCTTGGCCGGCGCCCGAGCCGAGAACGGAAAGCTGTTTCGGGAGTATGCTGCCAGCCTCGGCCTTCCAGATCGTGGCTCGACCGTGATGGGGACCAAGACCAAACTGACGCCACGCTTTGCGGCCTTCGCCAATGGCTTGGCGATCCACGTCGAGGACTTTGACGACACCCAGTTGGCGGTCGGCAAGGACCGCGTATACGGACTGCTTACCCACCCCACAGTACCCGTGCTTCCCGCTGCTTTAGCTTTTACCGATACCATCGCCACCAGCGCCAAGGGTTTTCTCGTGGCCTATCACTTGGGCGTGGAAGTCGAGTGCAAGATTGCGGAGGCAATATCTCCCCGCCACTATGGGGATGGGTTTCATTCCACCGGAACCTGCGGAGTGCTTGGCGCTACTACAGCCTGCTCCAAACTTCGCAACTTCGATGAATCTCAGCTCTCCCGCGCCTTCGGAATTGCCGCGAGTCAGGCCGCCGGCCTGCGCGAAAACTTTGGAACCATGATGAAGTCATTCCATGCCGGCCATGCGGCCGAGGTCGGAATCTTTGCCACCGACCTGGCGGCTTTAGGCTGGACGGGCGCTGAACAGATACTGGAAGCGGAGCGCGGCTTCTTCCATGCTTTTGGCGGTAGCTACGATCCCTCCGCGATCTTTCGCAAGCTCGGCCAGCCCTGGACGTTCGCCAACCCCGGCGTCTCCATCAAGCCGTACCCCTGTGGCTCGCTGACGCATCCCGGCATGACTGAGATGCAGCGGCTCCTCCGCAGTGAGAAAATCAAAGCCGCGGATGTGGAGATGGTCGAAGTGGGCACGAATCGCAACCTGCCCAACGCGCTCATACACCATCACCCGAAGGACAATCTGCAAGCTAAATTCAGCATGGAATTCTGCCTCGCCATCCTGCTGATTGAGGGTAAGGCGGGACTTGGCGAATTCACTGACGCCGTCGTCAATCGGCCCGACGTCCAGGCGATGATCGATCGCATCCATTTCGGTGTCGATCCCGAAGCCGAGAAGGCGGGATACGACAAGATGACAACGATCCTCAAAATTCACCTGAAAGACGGGCGAGTGATCGCAGGGCGCGCTGATTTTGGTAAAGGCAGTCCGGCAAATCCGATGAGTTACGCCGAAGTGGCCGAGAAGTTTCATGGCTGCGCCGATTTCGCGCAATGGCCTATCGACCGCGCCAACAAAATCGTCGAACTGGTACGGCATCTGGAAGACCTTGACGACATGCGCACGCTAACCGCGCTTTGCGGTGGATGAAAGTTGCTCGATCACGATCGAATGCCGGAACCCTACGCGACTCCGCCGACCGTTCTGCCGACACAAGGCGGCCACGGTGCGGCCCTACTCGCCGGCTTCCTCGGATGGACGCTTGACGCCTTCGACTTCTTTTTAGTCGTCTTCTCGCTGACCGCCATCGCTCAGGAGTTTCACCGGTCAGACGCAGAGATTGCTCTCTCCATCACGCTTACCCTGATGTTCCGTCCGGTGGGCGCGTTCATCTTTGGACTGATGGCTGATCGCTATGGCCGCCGCCTTCCCTTGATGATCGACCTCGTCTTCTACTCCGTGGTCGAGGTGCTCACCGGCTTCGCGCATAGTTTCACCACATTCCTCGTTCTGCGCGCGTTGTTCGGCATCGGCATGGGCGGAGAGTGGGGTGTAGGCGCATCGCTCGCGATGGAAAAAGTTCCGCCCCGGCTGCGCGGGTTTCTTTCCGGCTTGCTCCAACAGGGATACGCTCTCGGCTACCTTCTCGCAGCCGTGTGTTTCTACTTCGTCTTTCCCCGCTGGGGATGGCGTCCCATGTTTTTCATCGGAGGACTGCCCGCACTGCTCGGGCTTTTCGTCCGCTTCAGAGTGAAAGAATCGGAGGTGTGGCAGAAGACTCGCCAAACGAGTTGGAGCAGCCTGGGCCGCGAGATTTTCTCCAACTGGAAATTGTTTCTCTATTTGACCCTCTTAATGATGATGATGAACTTTGCCTCGCACGGCACACAGGATATGTTTCCAACCTTCCTCCAGCGCCAGTGGGGAATGGGTCCGACCCAGCGCGCGGTGATCACTGCGATCTCCATGGTGGGGGCGCTCCTTGGAGGGCTGCTGTTCGGTTATTTGTCTGACCGCTTCGGACGGCGCCGCGCGATGATCACCGCACTCATCAGCGCGGTCGCGTTGGTCCCGCTGTGGGCCTATGCCCCGTCTCTGGCATTGCTGGTCGTCGGAGCTTTCCTGATCCAGTTCATGGTGCAGGGAGCGTGGGGCATCATTCCGGCGCACCTCTCGGAATTGTCGCCGGACTCGGTGCGCGGATTCCTCCCCGGATTCGCTTACCAGTGTGGCGTGCTTCTGGCCGGCTCGGTCGCTTACGGGGAGGCAATACTCGCGCAGCATACCAGCTACGCCAACGCCATGGCTCTGACCGCATTCGTGGTATTCACGCTGGCGGCCCTGGTAGTGGCTCTGGGGCGCGAGCAGAAAGGCATTCAATTCGGTGCGTAAAATATCGGTGCAGCCGAGGCGCTTTCCGGAAAGCACGAAATCCGGGCAAGAGAACACAGGGTAAGATCAAGAGCTAGCTGCGGCAGTAATTCACGATCGGCGAAAAGAGGGTAACGTTGACACAATCGGGCAACCCGGCCATCGCTGCCGAGATCAGCGCCCGGCTTGACCGGCTTCCCGCCACGCGATACATCTGGAAGCTTGTGCTGCTGCTTTCGCTGGGCGGATGCTTTGAAATGTACGATCTCTTCTTTACCGCCTATATTGGTCCGGGCCTGGTGCGAAGCGGGCTGTTCTCCAGTTCTTCGGCGTCGTTCTTCGGGTTCAACGGCCTCGCCAGTTTTGTCGCCGCCACCTTCGCCGGCCTCTTCATCGGTACCATGCTCTTCGGATTCGCGGCGGATTGGTTCGGGCGGCGCATGGTCTTCACCTGCTCATTGCTGTGGTACACCGCCGCTACCGTCATCATGGCCTTCCAACACACAGCCATTGCCATCGTCGCTTGGCGCTTGATCGCCGGAATTGGCATCGGCGTTGAGTTAGTAACTATCGATACTTACATCACCGAACTCGTGCCCAAACATCTTCGTGGCCGTGCCTTCGCTGTAAACCAGGTAATACAGTTCAGCGTCGTTCCTGTGGTTGCCCTGCTGGCCTGGATATTGGTCCCTCGTAGTCCATTAGGTTTTGAAGGCTGGCGCTGGGTGGTCTTGATCGGAGCGATGAGCGCAATCTTCGTATGGTTCATTCGCCGCGGCGTGCCGGAAAGCCCCCGTTGGTTGATCTCTCACGGCCGTTTGGCGGATGCCGAGCGTGTTACTGCCACTATGGAAGCACGTGTGTCGCGGGAGTTAGACGCGCCCCTTCCTCCAGCTAATCCTCATCCTGTCGAGGAAATCCACGGCCACTTCCTCGACATTTTCAAGCCACCTTACTTGAGCCGCACCTCGATGCTGATGGTGTTTAACTTCTTCCAGACCGTGGGATACTACGGCTTCGCGTCCTGGGTGCCCACTCTGCTGATTGCCGCGGGCGTGACCACTACCAGCAGCCTGCAGTATTCCTTCATCATCGCCATCGCTGCCCCACTAGGCCCGCTGCTCGCCCTGCGAATCGCCGATAAGTTTGAGCGCAAGTGGCAGATCGTGGCTGCGGCCCTCTGCATCGGAATCTTTGGATTGTTATTCTCCCGTCAGACCAGCGGCGGTTGTCTGATTGCGTTTGGCGTCTTGCTGACTTGCTCCAATAACTGGATGTCGATGGCCTTCCACGCGTATCAGCCCGAGCTCTTTCCCACCCGGATACGAGCTCAGGCCGTCGGCTTTGTGTACTCATGGAGCCGGTTGAGCGCCATTTTCACAAGCTTTCTTATCGGTTTTTTCCTGCGCGATTTTGGCGTAGCCGGAGTCTTTACCTTCATCGCCGCCTCGATGCTGGTTGTCATGCTGTCAATCGGTATTTGGGGACCGAAGACTCGCGGGCTGGCCCTCGAAGATATCTCACACTGAAGCGGACTGGGACTACGGCTATGCCGGCAGCGCTTTCCCCTTGGTTTCTTCGCCAAATGGAATCAGCAACAACCCGATCGCAAACGCAACCGCCGTCAGAGCCACTGGGATGCCGATCGTCTGAAAATGGCGAACGCCCGCGCCCACTAAAAACGTAATGCCCGCTCCCGCAAAACGCCCGATGGAAGTCGAAAAAGCAAATGCGCTGGCCCGGCACTCCGTCCGATATTGTTCGGGTACCCATAATGTGTAGATCGCAAAGTTCGCACCTCCAATACCCAGGAAGAACAGACACACCATGAACCAGGTGAGCGCGCCTTCTTTCAGATAGAAGGCATAACCAAAGCCAAGCGAGATAAACATCAACATCAGCGAAAAGTAGACCGCCAGCGTCGCACGGCGGCCAATGCGTTCCGCTATAGCCGGTACGGCCAGACACCCTAGAATAGTTCCGACGGAAAGGATCATCGTGGCGTAGGACGCTAGGCGCGCCCCTTCCGGCACCGATAAGTGGGCATTACTCGCCAAAAAGGTAACGGAAGCGGGGACATAAACCGCGCCTGCCCACAAGCCCACGATGGAAATCAGCATATACGTCGAGTTAAGGATCGTGCGCCGCCGGTACTCCGGAGAAAACAGATACAGGAAAGAACGTCGTGCAGTCCATACCTCGTTAGACTGGTGCTTGTTCGCCCAGCGGCTTGGTTCTTTCACGCCGTAGCGAATGAAAGCAACGAAAAGAGCGGGGATACCTCCGAGCACAAACATGGCACGCCAGCCATAGGCGTTGCCAATAAAATAGTTGGCGAGCGCCGCCAGAAAAAAGCCGAAATAGTAGCCGGTATGCATGAGTCCCGCGCCTATTTTCCGGCGTTCCTCGGGCCATTCCTCCGCGACGAATGTTCCCGCCATGGACCACTCGCCGCCGATCCCAATGCCCGCCAGCAGCCGGAAGGCCGCCAAGACGCATACGCTGGTTGATAAAGCGCTGAGCAGAGTGAAGACCGAGAAAAAAATGATTGTCAAACTCAGCGTGCGGACTCGCCCAAACCGGTCGGCAATCGGTCCCCAGACCAACGACAAGCCCCATCCCACCAGGAAGCATGCGAATAGCACCCCGCCGTAGAAGCCGACATTCGCGGTGGTCGCCGGAATTCCGGAGCGGGGCAACAATTCTCGCAGCGCCGGAACCAGCACCATGGCATAGATGAACGAATCCATCCCGTCCAGCGCCCATCCTCCCCATGCCGCCCAAAATCCCCGGATCTGATTGCGCGTCAGTCGCGGCTTGTTCGAGTCCGCTGTTGCGATCGACATCCCATTCCCTTCCTCTTTTGCAAGATGGCGTGCAAGATGGCGCAACCGCCGCCGACCACGCGCCGGAAACCCGGAACAACATGTCTAATTTTTTGTACCGACGCCCGAAAATTGCTCAAACCGTCTGCAGCAAGGGTCTGAGCATCACGGATGTTTTTGACATTTGCGAGCGTTAACACTCTATCAATAAGCGGTGCCGGTCGCGGCGGCGAGCATTCTGACGGCCTGCCGAAGTCAATAATCAGGTCAAAGAGTTTGACCACAGAACGGTGATAAGGATCGAGGAAAATCGTGCAGATGACAAAATCGAAATCGTAAACTAGACTGTAAATTCAATCGGTAACCCCTCAGCCGGGATGGCGGAACTGGCAGACGCAGCGGACTCAAAATCCGCCGGGCTTCGGCCCTTGGGGGTTCGACTCCCCCTCCCGGCACCAATAGAATCAATGGTTATGGAAATTTAGTTCTTTCCTACGGCGAAGAACTATGCCCAAACTATGCCCAAAGTTTTAACCAGCGGTTGAGTGGCTTTGTGTCCGTGATTTCGTCCAGTAGACGCTCCATCATGGCCACATCCGGTTTGCCGACAGGATACTGGAATTCGACAACAACCTGGGACATCGGATAGCTAAGCATCAGTACTTAGTTCCGCCCTCTACCCGGGAAAACATCCAGCGGCAAAAGCGGACTTCAGCCGTTGTACATCCAAACGCTCTCCCGGCAAAACCGATACGCCATGCATATAATGAACACTCGCTGCACACGTCAATCTTGCATCCTATTCGCCATTCCGCTTGCATCGGGCAGTTGGTAAAATTATTGGTTTGGACACTGCGTTTTCCGGAACTACAGGATTCTGAGTCGATCATGCAAAAAACACGGCTGCTGGCGCTGTTCATCGTTCTTTCTCTTGGAGTATGTCTAGCGCAATCCCTTGGTGATTCGTCGACTCAGGGCGCGGCGGTGGATTGCTCCGATCCGTCGCTGGCGGGAAGCGCCGAATGCAGCGCTACGCAGCAGGGTCAAAGATCCAGCGGAACCCAGGGACGCGACTATTCGTCTCCCTCTGAGCGCACGCCGCAGTTGAGAACATCGCCAAGTTTCAACCCAAACCAGAACACCCCTCGTACCCTTCCGCTTAATCCCTCGGAGATACAACAGTCGAAGATCCCGCCCCGACCTGAAACCGAGTTTGAGCAGATGGTTGCCGACTCGGCTGGCCGAGCACTGCCATTGTTCGGCCAGTCGTTATTCCTCCAGGCCCCAAGTACGTTCGCTCCAAACGACCTGATGCAGGTTCCGAGCGACTACATCATCGGTCCTGGCGACGAACTGCAAGTCAAGATTTGGGGACAGGTTGAGGCTGACTTGCGGGTCATCGTGGACCGTTCCGGCCAGATCTACATCCCGCAGGTTGGACAAGTATCCGTTGCTGGCGTTCATTATGGAGATCTTGAGCAACACCTGAAACGCGAGATTTCAAAGATATTCAGGAACTTCAGTATTACTGCCAATGTCGGCCGCCTGCGCTCGATCCAGATAGTTGTTGTTGGCAATGCCCGCTATCCCGGGACCTATACCATCGGTTCGCTCAGCACACTGGTCAATGCGATCTTCGCTTCTGGCGGCCCGGCGCCCCAGGGATCGTTGCGTCGTATCCAAGTCCGGCGCGACGGCACTACCGTCACCGACTTTGATTTCTACGACCTGTTAATCAAGGGCGACAAGTCAAAGGATGTCCGTCTGCAGCCCGGCGACGTTCTCTACTTTCCTCACGTGGGTCCCCTGGTCGCGATCTCGGGCTCCGTGAATACGCCGGCCATCTACGAAATGAAAGACGACTCCAGCCTAAAGGACTTGATCGAAATTGCCGGTGACTTGAGCAACGTTGCCGACACCAGCAAGATCACGGTCGAGCGCTTTGTCGATCACCAGGCGCGTAAAACCCTGGAGTTTCCCTTCGACGAGCAATCCCGAGCTCTTCTACTCAAGGATGGTGACATTGTTCGGGTGTTTTCCATCGTTCCACGTTTTCAAGACACGGTAACCTTGCGGGGCAACGTCTCCAATCCCGGTCGATATCCTTGGAAGCCCGGTATGCGTATCCGCGATCTGATTCCGAATGCACAGGCTTTGCTTACCCGCCGCTACTGGCTGGATCGCGCCGCCATCATCAACGGCCGTGCCACCGAATATCCGGTTCGCCCGGAGCGTCCAAGAAACGTTCGCTGTGGCTTCTATCGACCACCGGCCAACGGCGTTACGCCTACCGGCACGACGCCCACCGGCATCCCGTCCAATGGCACGCTGACGCCTGACGTTCTCGACTTAACTGGGAACTACAACTGTCCAGGCAATTTGCTCGATGCCATGGGCTCTTCGAATTCGCCGGATGTCCCTTATGCGCAGAATGAGCAAGACTCATCGGGGAGTGCGTCGCTGAGAACGGGCGCTGCCACGTCGTTGGGCAGCCAACAGCGTTCTCAGAACTACGCGGAGAATTCTGCCAACCCAAACACCAAGAATGTTGCCGAGGATTTGCGACGCTATGCTCCCGAAATCAACTGGGACTATGCCACTATCCAGCGGGTCAATCCCCAGGACCTTACCTCAAAGCTGCTTTGGATAAATCCCCGGAAGGCAATTCTCGAACACGACGAGGAAAGCAACCTCGAACTGCAACCGGGCGATATCGTCACGATCTTTTCTCAGCGCGATATCAGCGTGCCGCAGACAGAGCGCTCTCAGTACGTGATCGTCGAAGGCGAAGTGGTGCGCCCTGGTGTCTACAAGCTCGAAACGAATGAAAGGCTCCACTCCGTTCTGGAACGCGCGGGCGGCCTGACTCCCAACGCCTACGTCTACGGTTCGCAATTGACCCGCGAATCGGCTCGGATCGAACAACAAAAAAGTCTGGACGAACTGGTTCGCAACATGGAGGTGCAAATCCGGCAGTCGGCCATGTCGGCGGCCTCAACCGCGCAGGCCGCAGAGGCGCAGCAGTTGGCGCAAGTGCAAGCGGCACAGGAAGGGATCATTGCCCAGCTCCGTGGCGTCCGCGCCAGCGGACGCATCGCACTCCCGGTCAGACCCAGGGACAAAGGCCTCACCGATTTTCCCAACATGGTGTTGGAAGACAGCGACCGGCTGATCATTCCGCATACTCCGTCAACTGTCTCAGTCGTGGGAAATGTCTACAATCCCGGATCGTTCATTTTCGACTCCCACAACACCACCGGAGCGTATCTCGAAATGGCAGGCAAGGGAAAACCCCAGTCTGACCTGCACCACGCATTTGTACTGCGCGCAAACGGGGTCGTGGTCGCCGCCAATAATGTCAATGGGGTTTTCACGGGAACAAGATTCGATCGCCTCCGGCTGTACCCCGGCGATCAGATCGTGGTGCCCTACAAGCTCACCAGCGGAGCTTTCGTCCGCGCCCTGCGCGACTGGACGCAGATCTCTTCGCAATTGGCCCTGACCTCCGCCGCCGTCTCGATACTCAGATAGGTTTCGAAAGTTGCCAGAAAACTGGCTGGGATTCCGCGGATACGGCGATTGTGCCTGATCCCGCTAAAGCAATCTGCGAATTAGGCAATGCCGCCAGCGTTGTCCCAGCTCCTTCAGGCGCCGTTGACGCTCGTTCGGCTCTCCGACTAGGATTGCCTCAACGGGGAACACCGCCCCGACACTGGATTCATCAGCAAGCCGGCCCTCTACGGTGGTCGCTATCAATGGCACCTCAGACGAACAGCATGTCACAATTATTGAATTGTTCAAAGAGGGGGCAAGGCATGACGACCCGAATCAGTCCCTGGTGTATCTTCACAGCTATTTCTCTGGTTTCGCTTTCCGGTTTCGCCGCTCACGCCGGGGCGCAAGTGGATGTCTTAAACCGACACGGCAGTCAGCCCAAGTTCTCGGCCAGGACCGAGTTGTCGGCCAGGACCGAGAGGACGCACAAGGCGAAGAGAGCAAGTCAGGCCAACTCCAACTATCAAGTTCTGTACACCTTTTGTTCTGCTGCGAATTGCACAGACGGAGCAGCGCCTTTCGCTAGTTTGATCATGGACGCTGAGGGCAATCTGTATGGAACCACAGGTTACGGTGGTACTGGCAAAGGTTCTCAATTCTATAGCGGCACGGTGTTCAAGCTTGTGCCGCCAGTACAACCGGGAGGCTCATGGACGGAGGCGATGCTCGCGCCACGTTCGCTTCCTTTGCGCTCGGCACAGTGCTGATTGCCTTTTCGCGTCGGCACAGACTCGCGGAAGCTTTCTTCTCCCTGTTGATCGTTGCGGCGATCGTTTCGTTTACTGGATGCGGAAGCAGCAGCGGCCCGTACCCTCAGACGGCGACGTTGACCGTATCGGCTACCGCAGGAAGCAACAGCAGCCAGAGTCTTTCGCTGACGGTCACCGTGACCCCGTGAGAACGAAGCTTGAGAAGTCCGCGAGCAACGGGTATTCCAAATTGGAGGTCTACACCCGTCGCGAGAACTCGTCTGCATCAGTGTCGGGCAGGGATGCTGAGTAGGTTGTCGGTACGATTGCTTTCCATCCGATTCTGCGCCTGGAAGTCTTCGAGCGCGAAGGAAGCGAACTCAGAGATCCTTTGCTTGAATATCACACTGTCAAATTGTAGCGAGTGTTCGCGAATGGCCTGCGGACGAAACTCGTGCTCCATCGCTTCAAACTCCAGCATGGCCTGGGTCAGTCCAGAAAGTGACTGGTCTGTGAAGAAAACCCCGGTCGGGTTCTCGATTCTCGCCCCACCTGGGAAGACACCTCGCACGGTTTCCAGGACGCCACCGGAGGCATAAGCAATCACCGGCTTCCCGAAGCTCTGCGCCTCGACCGGGACTATGCCGAAATCCTCTTCTCCGGGAAAGAGCAATGCGCGACACCCCGCAAGATTCTCGCGCAGTTCGCCATCGCTCACCCGTCCGAGAAATTCCACCGTAGGTCCGGCCATTCGGCGGAGAACCTTTTCCTGGGGACCACCACCGATAATTTTCAACCGCCTGCCCAGTTTCGTACAGGCGGCGACTGCCAAGTCAAATCGCTTGTAGTCAACCATGCGCCCGATCGCCATGTAGTACTCGCCAGGTTTATCGCTGACTTTGGCCGTTGAGGCCTCGACCGGCGGATGAATCACCGCACTCTCGCGTCCGTAGCATTTCCGGATACGCGAAGCGGTGAAGCGCGAATTCGCCACAAAATAATCGACTCGTCTCGCGCTCGCAAAATCCCAAAGCCGCATGTAATGTGCTGTCAGCGAAAAAATGGTGCCCACCAAGAGCCCCATGCCGCGCCTGTATTCCGGGTGCATTTCCCAGATATACCGCATGGGCGAGTGGCAATAGCATATGTGGCAGGTTTTCGAGGAGGTGATCACTCCCTTCGCTGGACCTGATTCAGAGCTGATCACCAAGTCATATCCACTGAGATCAAACTGCTCCAGCGCCAATGGTTGCAGGAAGAGGAAGTGGCGATGAAACCTCTTCGCTCCGGGGACCCGCTGCAGGAAGGAAGTCTGCAACTCTCTGTCTTGCAGAATGGGTGCGAGCGTTGACCGGTCAGCGACTAGCGAAAATAGGTCAGCCTGCGGAAACACTTCTGCCAGAGCCTCAACGACCCGTTCGCCTCCGGCACGCCCAATGAACCAGTAGTGAACAATGGCGACGCGAAGGTTCGAGAGCTGCGCATCCGCTGGATATGAAGTCTGCATTAGCGACCCATTTTCCTAATCATCATAGCAAGCCGACTACTGCACGACTGCGAAAGATGTTGTTGGGGGCCGCTCGCAGTTCTCGTGTGTCATTAGTGTATTCTTCTCAGAGTGACAGGCCATTTAGCCTCGCACAGTCAAGCGCTGGCGTCACGGACGATAACTTGAGTGAAGTCTCTACGATAGTTCCCGATTTGTCAGGCAAGGGCCCGATGAGATCGGGCGGTTTTGCCGCGACCATTTCCGGGAATATTGTGGCCAGCTTGGCGCGTGTTGCTGTGGTCGCGCTCGTCGCGCTGGTGCTGCCTGCCTATCTGACCCACCATTTGCCGGTCCAGACGTACGCTGCGTGGGTACTGATCCTTCAACTCGGGGCCTATGTGTCGTATCTCGACCTCGGGATACAAACGGGAGTTTCCAAGTTCGTCGCGGAATACGATGCAAGGGGTGATGAGGTCGGAGCAGGGCGTTACGCCAGTGCCGGATTTGCCCTGATGCTGCTTGGCGGAATGCTGGGCTTAGGTCTCACACTTGTTCTCGCGTGGCAAGTCCCGCGGCTGTTCGGCAGCATGCCTGCGAATCTCTACCATGATGTCCGCATCAGCGTGATGCTGGTTGGGTCCTCTCTGTCCTTCGGTTTGGTTTGCGCCGTCTACTCGGCTGTTTTTCTTGGACTTCAGCGTTATTGGATTCCGATGACGATCTCCATCGTCAACCGGGCATCCTTCACCGCGATCGTCCTTGCGGTCGTCGCCCTCCACGGTAATCTCACAGCTATGGGGATATCCCTGGCCCTGGTCAACGTTGCTACTGGTTTATTGCAAGTGGTTGCATGGAGCAAAAAGGCGTCACACATCCGCATATCCCCCCGCCTAGTGGACTTCCGCATTCTTAAGACCATGGCCCGTTACTGTTCGATGCAATCCACATGGATTTTTGGAATGGTGTGCGTCACCGGACTTGACGTCACCATCGTGGGCCATTACGACTATGTGCAAACTGCGTACTACTCCATCGCCACACTGCCAACGAGCTTTGTGTTGTCGATCATCGGGTCGATGATGAGCCCCCTGATGCCTGCATCTTCAGCCATGAGCACACAGTACTCGGCTTCGGAGATGGGCGATTTTCTGGTCAAGACCACCCGTTATACCACGTTGATGCTGCTTTTAACCGGATTGCCGCTGATAGTTTGCGGCTTCCCAATTCTGCGTCTTTGGGTTGGTCCGGTATACGCTCTTCATACCCTCAAATATCTCCGAATTTTAGTTTTCGCAAATGTCATTCGCAATTTGTGTGCGCCATATGCCACGATGGTTTGTGCAACCGGCAGACAGGGAGCAGGTACCGCAGCCGTTGGATCCGAAGCCCTTGTGAATCTGAGCAGCAGTATCTACCTCGCGAGCCGTTTTGGCGCCATTGGGGTGGCGCTTGGCACCACGCTTGGTTCATTCGTCAGCGTCTCACTGCATTTTGCGATGACCATGCATTTCACCCATCAGACGCTTACGATCTCTCGTTCACAGCTGTTCTTGAAAGGACTGCTTCAGCCGGCGATGATCGCCATCCCGTCCCTCGTGCTTCTCCCGCTCTGGTGGTCGCCTAGTCGCATGGCTCTCAGCCCGCAATTGGCAATCGTCTGGGGCCTTAGCACTCTGGTCTTTGCCTGGTTTGGCGGACTGAGCCAGAAGGAGCGAAACGATCTGGTGCGTCTATCCAGACGCAAGCCTATGTCGCCGTCGAGTCCTGAACAATAATGGGACACAAATGCCATAAAATCATGGGAAACTGGCGAGTATATGCGAGGAACGGAAGGTCCCAGCCAGCAAGAGCTGCCATGCAGATTATGAAAGCAGCTCGGGTCGTCGCCCGGAATATGCTGGGCCCGCGGTTAATAGCCCTCGCCAAGCAGCCATTCCGCCGAAGGTTCGCGGCCGACTATCGCTCCTATCTGAGATCGAAACGTGGCCTCGAAATAGGGGGCCCAAGCACAATGTTTTTCGGCGATGGGCAGGTTCCCATTTACGATGTTCTTGGGTCCTTAGACAACTGCTTGTATAGTAGAAGCACGATCTGGGCCGGAGAGCTGCGGGAGGGGAACAGCTTCCTCTATCATCCCGGAAAACAGCCCGGCACTCAATTTATCTGTGATGCCACGGGTCTGCAGCCGATCAAAGACTCCAGCTACGAGTGCGTTCTCGCCTGCCATTGTCTCGAGCACATCGCAAATCCTCTTCGCGCTCTTGCCGAATGGAAAAGGGTTTTGAAACACGATGGACTGCTATTATTGATCCTGCCTCACAAACAGGGCACTTTCGACTGGCGCCGCCCTACCACGCCGCTGGCTCACATGATCGAGGACTACGAAAATGCAGTGGGAGAGGAGGATCTGACGCACCTTCCTGAGATAATGGAACTCCACGATCTATCGCGGGATAAAGAAGCAGGAACAAAAGAGCAGTTCCGGCAGCGCTGTCTGGCAAATCACCTTCATCGTGCTATGCATCACCACGTCTTCGACACCATGGCGGCCGTGTCGGCAGTGAATTACATCGGCTTCCAGGTCCTTCGTGTTGACAATCTTAAGCCGTCCCATATCATAATCCTCGCTTGTCGCAAGGATAAGATGGTTGATAACAGCGGATTTATGCAACCGGAAGGTGAGCGCTGGAAACGTAGCCCTTTCCTTTAGACATGAGCGCGCAAACAGCCAGCCTTGGGCGACAAGAAACACGCGGGATGAGAACGCAATCTGTCTGCGCTGTGATTGTTACCTACAATCCCCGAGCAACATTCATCGACAACATTGGAGCCGTCGCCGCACAAGTCGGGCACGTCGTCGTGGTTGATAACAGTTCCTCCGGCGAAACGAAACAGCATCTCCAGGAACTGGAGACGCGTCTAGGCTGCAAGGTGATTCGCAATCATCAGAATCTGGGAATCGCCGTGGCTCTCAATCTCGGCGTGAAGTGCGCCATGGAGGCCGGGTTCGATTGGGTCTGCACCTTTGACCAGGATAGCCGGGTAAGCGACGGATTTATTTCCCAAATGCTGGAGACATACCAACAGGCCGAGCATCCAGAAGAAATCGCGCTCGTTGCCCCGACCTGTGTCGATCGCGAGTCGGGGGTTCGCATAAACATGTTGCGGTCGAGCAAGGGCGAGATACTTCTGGCGATGACCTCAGGAAGCATGATTCCGTCGAGAGCGATTCGGGACGTCGGGACGTTTGATGAAAGCCTGTTCATGGATTACGTGGATACCGACTTCTGCCTTCGTGCACGCCGAAAGGGAATGCTGATTCTTCAATCGCCCGCAGTGCTCTATCACTCGCTCGGACGGACCACATTTCATAACTTCTTCGGCCTTCCGTTCGGTGTGACGAACCATTCCGCAGGGAGGCGCTATTACATCACCCGTAATCGCCTGCGATTGCTCTGGCGCTACGCATCCGACTGGCCGTGGGTGTGGCGCGAGATCAGAGCGATAGTTTTGCAGGTCGCCAAAATCATCTTTGTGGAACACAACAAATGGAAGAAGTTTCGAGCTATGGTAGCCGGCACGGCAGATGCTGTGCTCGGTAGAATGGGCAAGAGGATTGAACTCTAGGACTGATGCAACGTTAAGGCCGAGCAAGACTTTGAACCTAGAACACCTAGGAATGGATTGACGCGGAATGATTAGGGCTGCCTGCACCATTGTTTCCTTAAACTATCTTCCCTACGCACGAACGCTCTGCGACTCCTTTCTACAGTTCCATCCCGACTATAAGTTCTATGTTCTATTGGTAGACCGTCTGCCCGAGGGCTTGGACGTCTCACATGAGACATTTGAATTGGTGTTAGTTGAGCATCTAGGCATCCCTAATTTCCAGTCGGTTGCTTTTAAGTACGACATTCTCGAATTGAACACCAACGTTAAACCAACGTTTCTCAAGACGCTTCTCGCTCGGGGAGTAGACCAACTACTATACTTCGACCCGGACATCCTTATTTGCTCGGCAGTCGACCCGATATTTGACGCACTGAACACGAGCGAAATAGTTATCACGCCCCACTGCATGTCACCTAATGACAAATTGCCAAATGAGGAGGCAAATCTTCTGTACACCGGCGTTTTCAATCTGGGTTTTATTGCCGTGTCCAAAACAGCCGAGGCCGAACGCTTTCTCGCGTGGTGGGAACATCGATGCCTGACCCTTGGATATGTGGAACGCTGGACAGGTCTTTTTGTCGATCAAAAATGGATCAACCTGGTCCATTGCTATTTCGAATCTGTCCACGTGCTGAAACACCCTGGGTGCAATGTTGCTTACTGGAACCTCCATGAAAGAATACTTGAGAAAGCTCCAACGTCATGGGTTGTTAATGGGAAGGCGCCTCTCATCTTTTACCATTTCAGCGGAATCAGTGTCGATGGCAGCACCAGAATCTCAAAGTATGCCAATCAGTTCGACCTTACATCCAGACCAGACTTGGCGGAACTCTTTGCTGAGTACCGCGAACGCCTTGTGAGCAATGGCATCCGCGACTTCAGTCGCTACCCTTATGCCTTTGGCTATTTCAACAACGGGGAGTTGGTGAATAAGCTGCAAAGAGCAGCCTATGCTGCCAATCTGGATAGGTTGTCTTCAGCGTACCCATTTGACGCTGCCGGCCCTTTTTATGGATGGGCAAGGAAGAACCATTTGCAAGACCGTCAAGACACCGTTGGACAGTTCAACAGGCACAATTATAACAGAGCGGATAACAAGGTCCGGTTTGTGAATAGAATACTGCGACTGGTCTTACGTTTGCTGGGGCCAAATCGTTATACTCTTCTGATGAAGTATCTCGCATACGCCAGTGTTCTGCGTTACGAAAAAGACGTCTTCGGTGACACGCCCGCTGCGCGATAATCCGTTAGTCGCATCCGGCGATGGCGCACCGCCAGAGGCCGTAAAGAATCCGAGCAGTTTGCCCAGGCAGAGTAAATTAGCCGACGGGCGAAACTGGAAGTAACGGACGTAATACCTTAATTCGGCTCGCGCACAGAGACTCGTAAGCGCCAAGCATGATCGCAACAACCAACAGAATTACGGGCTGTGAATCTAATAAGTAATTCGACCCCACCCAAAATAACACACAGAACCCCACGCACGGATATAGCACGACTCCGAGTACGTTCCCACGCCTGATCCAGTTCCAGACGACACCGTAGAGCATTCCGTAGCCAAACAGAAACGGCAAAGAAAACCACCCGAGGTCCGAGAAAATATAGCCGAAAGCTCCTGACCAGATAAACCTCCCATCCAAGCCAGCACGTGTAACTGCACCAAACTGTGCCCCCCAATCGTCTAGGTGATCCGGCCAGTCCATAAGCCTGGTTATCGGTACTAGTCGGTTCAGTGTGTGGTTGAAGGCGAAGAAACCGCTGAGATAGAAGCCCCGATCGGCGAACGGATAGCGTAAATGTCCATCCACAATCGCGGCGAGGCGATTGTAGGAGGCTACCGTATAACCAAGAAGCTGGCAAACCAGATCGTCCAAACTATCGCTTCCACGCAGGAAGGAGAACGAAAGAAACAACAGGGCGACACAAAGTGCAATCGCTGTGCCTGTTCCCAAGACGAATCTGAAACTAACTTGATCGTTTACACTCCTTCGCGCTATGTACATGATCGCGAGGCCACAAAGGACTAATATCAGGAGGTCTCGGCTCAAAAGAAGTGTGGCGGTGGCAACCACCGACAGCACCGCGATGACCAACGTGGATTTCACCAATCGGTTTCGCCATCCTTGGATCCCAAGGTCATGCCATCGCCAAAATGCCCACCAAATAATTCCGGTGAGCATAAGCGGAGCGAGATTAAGGTTGCCCTGGATTTCAAATTCTACAGCTTCTTTTAAATCTGAGCCTTGCTGTGCCAGCAGAAAAACGAGGATCTCCGGGTTGCGCTCAACTAAGAAGAAAAGCAATGCTATCGTGACGACGATTCCAATAGTTAGCGGAACCATCAGAAAAACCGTTGGCGAGATTCTAGTCTCAAACTTGCGTTCGACAGAGGGAACCGGTGGAAAGAGTTTTAGCAAGAACCAGACGCCCGCCAGGAAAGCTGCAACACAAAGGGTATAGAAGAGGATGGTTGCCGGATCGAGGAACATCAAGTCCGGCTCGTGCATATAGCGGGTATAGACAGACGGCGGAATAAGACATGCGAACACAAACAACGCGTACGAGAACATCGCCAATCCATAAGGAGAGGCGATGTTGTTCAATAGCCGCTTTTGCCCGACCTGACTCATCCCAGCCTTCGACTGTACCCGCCACAAGGGCAGTTACTGTTTGCTGAAGAGCAGTGCGCGGATAGTCTGAATCCTGCTGTGTCCCTTAGGGTCAAGCCATGACTCGGCCCATCGTTCGGACGCAAGAACCCAAAGAACGGCGATCACAAATGCGATCAGAGTCACTAGCACCACGATGAGGGCGCGAGGTGGAAAAGACTTCTTGTCAGGTGGCACGGCGGCATCCACCACTTGAACAATCGCCCCCTCGCGCGCCTCGTCGAGTTTGGCGATTTCCAATTCCTTCGCGAGCAGCTCGAAAACGGTTTCGTAATACTTGAGGTCCCGAAACCGGCTAAGGTATTCCATTCCGGATTCTGTCACTCTTCCCTTGGAAAGGTTGATGTCCGACCCGGTGTCGTGCTGCGATCCCGCCATGCGGTCGAGCTGCGATTGGAGCGCAGCGAGCTGCTCCTTCGCGAGGATGAGACCGGGATTGTCATCGGCAGCGAAAGATCGCATGCTTTGAATCTGCACCTCCTTGGCCACGACCTGGGCGCGCAAGACGGCAGCGGATTCGATCAGCGATCGTGCCTGACTGTCAATCTGCAGAACGCCGGTGGATTGTTGAGTCTTCTTCATGGCCTCTTCGGCCCCGCTTAGGTTGTCCTTGGCCTGCTGCAACTGCTGGTCAAAGAACAACCGACGCCGCGCGGCCTCGGTGATCGCCAGCGAGGCGGAGAGTTTGCGAAATTCTTCCACGTAGCCATTTGCCAGTTCGGCAGCCCGCTTCGGATCGCGGTCCTCGACCGAGATGCGGATCAGCCCGTCCTTGACCCCGGCAATAGCTGTGGTGCGGGACTCGAACTTCTTGCGCGTGTCCGACATTCGTTTTTCGTGGTATTCCGCCATCAGACCGAAACGCTCGATCATCGCGTCTTCGACCGTCCGGCTGGTCAGCAAGGAGACGTACATATCGGCCGGGTTCTTGATGCCAAGACCGCCACCAGCCAGCGCGGCCAGCGATCCCAGAGATCCCATACTCCCGAGTTGCCCCAACAGTGCCGACCCCACGGATGAATTCTGCTGAGGAGGGAGCAGTACGATCTTCGCCTCGTATCGGACCGGCAGCAGGAGGGAAACCACTGTTGCCAACACGGCGGCACCCAGCACAAAGCGCACGATGAAACGATTGCGCCCGGCAAGGAGAACCAAGATATCGAGCACCGAGACCTCAGTTTCGGTTCGGGACGGGTCTGCTTCCTTTTCGTGGGCAATCGGTTCGGTTTGAATCTCAGTCTGAATCATCGTATCCGCGTGACTCACAAGTTTACTATCCTGACACCTTGTAGAGAGTGATTCTATCAGGCTCTATCAAACCGGACCTGCATCTTAAAGACAGTGTATACGCGACGCGCAATCGGGCCACCTGGTAACTGTGTTTCCTCCGGATGCTATTTCAGTTTTGTGCTAACTTTAAACGAATTCAAAAATATTGACCGGAAAATTGCAGGAAACGGATCTGTCAGCGTTCATGCAATCGCAACCTTAAGTCGTGTTTCCACAAAGGAAACTGTGGCTGCGGTGCGCGCCGGTTTTCAAGAGGACGTGAAATGAAGTCTGCTGAAACTGTCGTCAATACCGCGGAAACTGGGTGCGACCGCGCCAAGGCCCTAGTGACATCGTGGCTGCTCGCGGCGCTCGTCATTGGCTGTAGTTTGACGGCGTGGGCACAGACATCGGCAGACGAAAAGAAAGCACCAGCTCCATCTCCAAAACCGGAGCTACAGTCTCCCGAATTATCGCAGCCCCCGCTTCAATTGAAATCGCTTCCGCGCAATCTTTTTCAGGATCAGGAGAGTTTCTGGTCAACTCCGTTCCACATGACCCAGCGGGAATGGCAATGGACAGTCCCATTGGCTTTTGTCGGCGCCGGGTTGCTGGCGAGCGACACTGCTGTGGAAAGACACGTCCCCACTGGCTCAACGACAGTCTCACACGCGGTTACGGCGTCCAATGCCGGGCTCGCTGCTTTGGCCGGCGCAGGCGCAGGAATGTTTCTCTTGGGACAGGCCGCGCACAACGATCAACAACGCGAAACCGGACTTCTTAGTGGAGAAGCCGGCATCGACGCACTCCTGGAGACAACAGTCTTCAAATATGCCACGGGAAGGGAACGCCCCTTTCTCGGCGACGGACGGGGACGTTTTTTTCAAGGTGGAGACTCCTTCCCTTCGGATCACGCGACAATTAGTTGGGCGATTGCCAGCGTGATCGCTCACGAATATCCCGGGCCCATGACACAGCTGCTAGTATACGGCCTGGCGGGTGGGGTGAGCGCAGCGCGGGTTGCGGGACATAAGCACTTCGCCTCGGACGTGGTGGTGGGCAGCGCCCTCGGATGGTACACGGGTCGGCAAGTTTTCCGCTCCCACTCTCACTACAGCAATGCGGACATTGCGAAATTTGGCACGTTCAGCAAAGGTGAGGAGGCGGATACCACTCGTGAACCGCAGAACATGGGCTCCATTTATGTTCCGGTGGATAGCTGGGTTTATCCAGCCTTTGACCGGCTCATTGCCTCCGGCTACGTTAATGACCGGACAGTCTCGATTCGGCCTTGGTCACGGCTGGAGTGTGCGCGGATTTTGTCGGAAGTCCATCAGCATTTGGCCGAGGATCTGGATTCTCCCGATGCGCATATGAGGTCGCTGATTCGCGACCTGGATGCGGAATTTGGACCAGAGACGCAGCTCCGAAATGGTGACACTCCCAATGTCAACGCAGAGCTCGAATCTGTTTACAGCCGCTACACCGGGATCAGTGGTCCGCCGTTGCGCGATTCTTTTCACTTTGCCCAGACCATCGCGGACGACTTTGGCCGTCCCTACGGGCGCGGCGCTAACAATGTCACGGGGTTTTCTACCTATGCGGCGGCCGGGCCGTTTGTAATTTACGTGCGCGGCGAATATCAATATGGTTCCTCCAGCCAGGAGTACACGCCTGCCCAGGCGCAAGACGTTGCCGCTTCTGATGGGTTGCCGGTCAATTCCGTTCCAACTTTTGGAGTGAGTTCCCGGCTACGGACAGTGGAAGCATACGCGGGGCTCAATCTGGCAAATTGGCAATTGACTTTCGGACAACAAAGCCTTTGGTGGGGTGCCAACCGAAGTACGAGCGTGTTGCTGTCGAACAACGCTGAAGCTATACCGATGTTGCGCGTGGAGCGAATCAGCCCAATGAAATTGCCCAGCGTGCTCGGCTTACTTGGCCCCATGTCGGTGTCTGGCTTCATTGGGCGACTCGGAGGTCATCGGTATCTTCGCTTGGGCCCCGATTTCGTGCTCTATGGCGACGGGATTCATAACGTCGATCCCCAGCCGTATATCTGGGGAGCAAATATTGCCTTCAAGCCGACTTCTAACTTGGAGTTGGGATTCTCCCTCACGGCGGTGATTGCCGGACATGGGCGCCCACTGACCCTCCGAACATTTCTCCACAGCTTTTCACAGCACGGCAATGCACAACCAGTGGACCCTGGAGACCGGAGTCCAACCATGAGCGCGTCCTACCGGCTTCCCGGGCTGCGGAACTCGGTGGTGGTCTATGCTGACGCAATGAGCGAAACCCAGCCATTCCCATTGTTCTATCCCCTTGAGACGGCATTAGATGCTGGGATCTATTTACCGCATGTGCCACGCTTCAAGAACCTGGATTTCCGATGCGAAGGCATTTATACAAACATACCGGGAAGAAATGCTGGCAATAATACCTATTATGTCAACGCTCACTACGCCGAAGGTGATCGTAATTATGGCCAGCTTTTTACCAGTTGGATTGGCCGCGGCGGCAACGGAGGGCAGGCTTCCACGACCTATTGGTTCTCCGGTCGCAACCAGGCAACCCTGACCTACCGGCGGATGGTCTCGGACCAGAGCTTGCTCGAGGGCGGCAACGTTCACGATGTTTCGGGAAGTTTTACTTGGATGCTCCGGCCCCAGATCGAGGTTGTTGCATCGCTGCAATATGAACGCTGGAATTTTGCTGAATTGAATCCGGGCCCCCGTTCCAATCTCGCCACCACGATTGAAATTCGAGTATGGCCCAAACTGCGCGCAGCGGCGGGCTCCTCTGCCGTCGGTGGATTGGGCGCGCATCCATAAGCCGAATCCGGCGATGCGCGAATTGGCTTTGACCGCGGTCAAAAGGCCGGAGGATGCCCGTTAATTCGTAGAAAGTAGCGACTCTCACATCCGCGGTCATAATGGGCCGAGGGTGGTTTTTTCTGCCAAGAAAAAGGAGAGAGTCGCTATGAAGAGACGATACCAGATCGACCAGCAACGAGCGGT
>WNFA01000398.1_pt2 | contig 43215 bp, 38 predicted proteins | sample 5400481 | NCBI WGS metagenome assembly WNFA01 (sample SAMN13153340, study PRJNA577476) | soil metagenome | isolation source: 120 cm saprolite under Douglas fir tree site 2 hole 1 replicate 2 | place: USA:California | collected 2015-04-18 | reverse complement strand
ACGGCCCGCCGCGCGCCGCAAACCGGCAATCGCGTTCGTCGAGTCCCCACGGGCGAGCGCGAGCAACGCCGCCCCCAACTCCGGACTCGATTCCTGCTGGACGCGTTGCAGCAGCGCCATCATCGCCGTGCGGTCGGTCGCCGCCGCCCGATCGGTCGCATATGGTCCCGCGAGACGGAACGATTCCATCGCGTCCTTGAGATCGCCGCGATACAGGGCGATCCATCCGCGTTGGGCAACCGCCGTGACGCTCGAGTCATCGCCGAGCGCTGCCGTCGCGCGATCGAGCTCGCCGCGGGCGATGCGCGCCCTGGCGAGCGCGAGCCGCAACGCCGCCCGATCATCGGCCGACAAGCGGCTATTCGGGTCGGCAAGCTGCTTTTCGGCAACGTCGAGCTGCGCCCCCCCGTCCGCAATCAGCACCTGCAGCAGCGCCGACTGCGCAACGGAGTGCGCTTCAGTGGGCGCAGTTGAGTCGGTGGCGAGTCGTTCGAGAACGCCACGCGCGGCCACGCGATCACCACCCTCCAGCAGTTCGCGCACCGCTTCCGCGCGCGCACGGGCCGCGAGCGGCCAGGGAACGAGATCCGCCCAGCGCGTCAGCGCGAGGCCGCGCACGCGATGCGCCTCGGGCGTCGTGAGCGTTCCGGCAAGATCCGCGAACCGCCGCAACGAACCCTGCGCATCGCTGTCGCTGAGTGTCGGCTCGAACACAGACCACGCTTGGGCCGGCTGCCCCCACGTCAACAACAGCTCGGCGGCGATCCGCCGGACGCGAGGACGAGCATCGGGACCGGTCAGCACGCGCACGATGCGGTCGTGGAGTGGCGGAGGACTCTCCGACAGCTGGGCCGCCGCATTGGGCGCCCCATCCGGTGAGCGCACCACCGCGCGCGCCCATTCGCGCGCCGACGCCTCCCAATTCCCCGCGCGCTGCTCGAGCTCGGCCAGCTCGATCGCCAGAGTCCCCTCGCCACCAAGCGTTTTTCGTCCGGTGAGGTAGGCCCGTCGCGCGTCGTCCCACATGCGGTGATCGACCAACGCGAGACCCCATTCTCGGTACGGCGCATCGCTGTGCGGCGCCGTGGCGGCCCAGCGGAGCGCGGCGGCCTCGAGCGAATCGCCTTCGTTCAACGCGGCGTACGTGCGCAGCTCGAGACTGCGGAGCGCCGGATTATCGGGCGCGTGTAGGCGCGCCCTCTGGACCAGGGGCAGCAGCTCGGGCATGCGGTTGAGGACAAAGAGCACACGCTCGAGGCCGAGCAGGGCGGGAATGTTGATCGGGTCCGCGCGGACGATCGTGAGATACACGTTGGCAGCGTCGGCGTAGCGACCCGTGCGCTCGAGCTCGAAGCCCGGGCTCAAGGCTTGGGCCCGCGCCAATGAGGGCGCGGCAATCAGCAGCAAGAAGGCGAGCTTAAGGCTTGTTTTCATTCAACCGACGGAAGTATTCCAACACCAGTCGCCGCTGCTCGGGCGTCAGACCGGACAGCTCGTCCCACGTGGGATAACGAACCTTGGGACCAGATCCGGTCGCGCCCGGAAGCAGCGCCGTCGGGATGTGGATGCTGTCGCCAGTCGCGGAGCGGCTGACGCGCTGCTTTTGATCGTCCGGTTCCTCGCCGGTGAGACTGCGGCCGGCGTCGAGCAGTTTGCGATAGAGCTGTTGCTGCCGTTCGAGCATGCGCCGGTCCAGTCGCCCAGCTTCGAGCTGGCGTGCCAGCTCGCGAGCTTCCTGCGCCAGGGCGCCGGCTGCCCCGGCTTCACCCTCCGCCTGCAAGCGTTCGAGCTGCTCCGCGAGCGCGCGCTGGCGAGCGGCAAGCTCGCGCACCCGTTGCATGACGGCCTGGCCGCCGAGCGCCATCATCGGCAACAAGCCTTGCGCCGCGCCGTTCATTCCCTGCTGGTCCTGTGCCATGCGCGCGAGCTGCTCCAGCGCTTCCTGGAAACCGGAGCCCGATTGCGCCCCGGAGACGCGCTGTGCCGTTCGCACGAGGGCGTGCGCGGTCGCGTTGAGCGCGTCGAGTGCCTGTTCAGCGAACGGCGCTGCCGCTGCCGCGTTCGGATCGCCCTGCTCCAGCTGTTCGCGCGACTGGCGCATCTGGTTCTGCGCGAAGCCGAGTGCGGCCTCGAGCTGTGGAGAGACGAGCGCGTGACGGCCCGCTGCCTTGCTGATCTGCTGCTCGACGGCCTGCGTTCCCTCTTCGATGGCTGCCTGTTGCGCGCGGGTCGACGCGCCGGCCTCACCCGCCCGGAGCGCACCGGCAACGTCTTGCTGACGGCGGGCGAGCGCGGCCGTTTCGGAGAGCGCGCGGTCCAGCGCGTCCAGTGTCTCGTGGCGCCACGCGGTGGCGAGCGAGTCGCGTCGCTGGCGCAGCTGCTCGGGCAGGCGCGCGAGCGAATCGGCGGCCTCCTGGCCGGAACGGCGTGCTCCGCGCGAATCGCTTTGGCTGGCGGCATCGGCGGCTTCCTGCATGGCATTCTGGGCGCGACGCGCGGCGGCCTGCGGCGCTTTCAGCGATACCGACCGACCCGCCCGCTCGACGCCGTGCGCAAGGGAGTCCGTCGCCGCAGCGAGGTCACGCTCGGCGGCGACGGCGGCGGAGTCGGCGCGTTGCGCGACTTCCTTATTCCACTCCGTCTGGCGCCGCTGCAGGTCCTCGGCGTCCTTCGCCAGTGATGCCAGCTCTCCTTCGAGCGCCGCGCGCTTGAACAATTCCTGGCTGCGCTCGAGCTCATGCCGCAGCTGTTGCTGCGCTTCCGCGAGTCGCTGCAGGGCCTGACGCGTCGCTTCAGGATCGAGACGCGCGAGCGCTTCCTGTAACTCACGGAGTCGCTGCTGCAGCTCGGGCGTGATGGCCTGCTGGAGCAGCTCCTGTACCTGGCGGAGGCGGTTTTGGAATGCCGTGTCGTCGACGCCGGCCGCTTTGGCCGCGCGGGCGATCTCCTCGACGGCCTGCGACAGCTCTTTTATGCGCTGCGACATCGCGGCTTGATCGCGCGCGATTTCTTCCGCGCGTTGCGTTGCCTGGAACGACATGGAGCCCCCCCCGCTCTGCGGGTTGGTCGCCTGCTGCCGGCCGGACGTGCCGGCCGTCGCCTCGCGGCTGCGCTGCTGCGCGAGATCGCGCGTGCGATCACTCAATTCGCGCTGCGCCGCAGCCACAGAATCGGCGGCTCCCGCCACCGCGCGCGCCGCCGCGCGTGTCTCAGCCCGCAGCTCCTCCATGCTCGGCAACCGCAACGCGATCTCGGCGCTACGGCCGCTGTGCGGCTCCGGCGCGTTGTCCCACGCTTCGACGTACAATCGCAGCGTGTCGCCCGGCAGGAGATTCCGATGCTCGGCGTCGATGCGGCCCTGCACGATGGCACGATCACCGACACCACTGACGTCGAGCGATTCACGCACGACGGGATCGACGCGCCCGGTCCGGCTCACGCGCCAGCTCACGACCGCCAGCCGCGAGATGCCGTGGTCGTCTCGCACATCGGCGACCAACTGCTGATGGAGTGACAACGGCAACGTCGTGTCTCTACCCGGCACCGGAAGCGTCACGACCGGCGCCGAATCGGGCACGATCTGGAGATGCAGCTCAGGCGTCGTGCCTTCGAGCGCAGAGCCGTCAACCGTGCGCACCTGCAATCGCCACGTACCGCTGGCGATAGGAGTAAACCGGCCTTCGATCCGGTTGCCTGCCACACGCTGCGCTTCCGTCCGGCGACCCGTTTCCAGCGTCCACATGGCGCCAGCGAGTGGAACGCTCGCTGAGCCGCTCGTGAGCACGGCGGTCCCGGCCGGCAACGGGATGACATCAGGACCAACCAGTAGCGGCTCGTCCGAGCGGCCGAGATATGAAGGAAAGCGAGCCGTGACCCCGAGGTCCGCGAGGAAGGCCGGCAGCGAAACGGTGACCTTGATCTCGTGGCTCGTCCGTCCGCCGCTCGCGGCCTTGAGATAGAGGTCGGATTCGATCGGTCCAAGCTGCCGCGTCGCACGCCCGTCGGCGTCGAGCGAGAGCAACGTCGGTTTCCACGGCTCCCCCGGACCACGCGTCCACAGCGTGACGCGAACCGCACCGGGCACCGTGACCATCGCTTGCAGGCTGCCGCCACGCCGCACCGTGCGCCGATCGACGGCCAGTCGCACAGGCGCGTGCGCGTCGCGCCACGCGCGAACCGGATGCCAAAACGCCGCGGCGCGGCCAGATGCGGGCGCGCCTGCGACGAACAGCACCGCTCCCAGCAACGCCGTGCCGGTGCCCGCAACGAGCCGGCGTCGCGTGGTGCGCCGCAACGTGGCGTTCACTTGAGGCGCCGCAAACGAAACGAACGCCGCCGCTCGCGTATCGGCCGCGAGTAACAGCGCAGCGCTTGTTCCCTGGCCCTTGTTAATGGACGGGCTCACGACGCCGACGACGCTCCCCGCACGCCCACGGGTGGCAGACTCAACCAACCGGCCAATGGGAGCGGCGGCCGCCTCGCCCCGCACGCGTAACACGGCCCAAACCGCTGCGGCCACGCTCAGCGCGATTAGCACCCAGGAGATGGTCACACCGGGCACGGCCGGCGCCAGCACGAGCCCCAACGCCGCAGCCGCGAGCGCCACGCCGAGACCGGCGAGCACGACGGCGAGCGCTCGGGCACGCGCATGCGGAGCGCCCAGCTGATGCAGCCGCCGCGCCGTTTCCGTCATTTGATTTCGCTCACCGCGTAGGTGAAGAGATTCACGCCCATTCGCAGCGCCGCCTCATGAAGCTCCGGTGGATCATGGTAGACCTCCGGATCTTCCCATCCATTCCCGAGATCCGACTGGTAGGAATAGTATACGACAAGCCGGTCTCCCAAAAAAATTCCGAATCCCTGCGCGGGCAGGCCGTCGTGCTCGTGGATCTTGGGAATCCCGCGTGGGAAGGCGTAGACAAGGTTGTAGATCGGGTGCGTCAGCGGGACTTCAACCAGCGGATGGTCCGGAAACACGCGCGCGATTTCCCGTCGGAACGACTTGTCCATCCCGTAATTGTCGTCCGCGTGCAGGAAGCCGCCCTGCTCCAAATAGCGGCGGAGATTGCGGAGCTCGACGTCGGAGAAGCGCACGTTGCCGTGACCCGTCATATAGAGGTAAGGGACGTCCCACAGCTCCGGGCCGGTCAGCGTCACCACGCGCTCGCGCTCCGCGACCGGCAGGGTCGTGCGCTCGCGCAGCGCGGTCAGCAGGTTCGGCAAGGCGGAGGGGTTCGCGTACCAGTCACCGCCGCCGTCGTAGTGGAGGCGGCCGATGGTGAGACTGGCGGCCGGACGGCCGGACGGCCGGACGGTCGGAAGAACCAGTAGCGGCAGCACGAGAAACAATCGCTTCATAACTCGTTCACCAGCCGATACGCAGCGTTTCGTGAAATTCCGGTTTCCTCTGCCAGTCGATCAGCGACATCTTTGCGCGAAAGGCCTTCGGCCAGCAGAGCCTTGGCGCGCTCGCCGGTATCCGGAGGGGGGAGCCGCTCGTCGACGCGCTGCTTTCCAGTTCCCGCGATGACTACTGTAACCTCGCCTCGCGCGGGAGCCTCCGCATAGTGCTCTGACAATTCCTGCAACGTCCCCGAACGCGTCTCCTCGAAGACCTTCGTGAGCTCACGAGAGACCGACGCTTGACGGTCGGCTCCACACACATCGGCGAGATCGGCGAGAAGTTGCGCGACGCGGTTCGGGGCCTCGAAGATCACGACGGTCCACTCGCTCTGAGCGACGGTCAGTAACAAACGGCGGCGGTCGTTGCCTTTGCGCGGGAGAAATCCGAGAAACACATAGCGGTCGCCCCCGATGCCTGATACAGACAGGCTTGCCGCGACGGCGGTCGGGCCCGGAATGGTCACGACTTGAATCCCCCGCTCTCGCGCCGCGGCGACGAGGCGACACCTGGATCACTGATCACCGGGGTGCCCGCGTCGGTGATGAACGCGACGTCGCGCCCCTCTGATAGGATGCGCAGCAGGCGTTCCAGGGCGCGCTCGGATGAGTGCGCGTGAAAGCTCACCAGCTCCGCATGGGAGCCGGTGTGGGTGAGCAGCGGTTTGCTGTGGCGCGTGTCTTCGGCGGCGACGACCGCCACGCGCTTCAGCGTGTCGGCGGCACGCGGCGACAGATCGCCGAGGTTCCCGAGGGGCGTCGCGACGACGTAGAGGGTGCCGGCCACGTTACCACGTCACCCGCCAGGGGAGACGACCATAGAAACCGGCGGCCTGCAAGACATAGCGATGCTCGCGGGTCGCGTCCTTCAGGACTTTCGGCGCCGTCCCCGGCATCATTACTTCCGCCCCCTCGAGCAGCTGCAGCGCCCAATCGCTGAGCGCCGTCGACAGCTCCTCCGGCCGCACCACGCCGTCGGGCGTGTCGCTGCCGCGTGGCACGCTGAGCAGCGCCAGCGCTTGATGTGTATCGACGATCGCCGCAGTCACCTTCTGTGCCCGCCGCTTCGCTTCGCCGGGGAACTCCCGTTCGACGGCGTCGACGATGCGCCAATACAGCTCGCGATACGTGTTCACCAGCGCCGTCGCGGCTTGCGCGGGCAGATCATCCGCAGCGGGGAATGTTCCCGCCGACATCGCGGGCTTCGTGTCACTGGGCGGAGGACCCGGATCGAACAGCGACTCGAGGTAGCGGGCGGGCGAAATGTTCTCCGGTTTATCGCAGAAATGCCCGCTGAGATACTTGCCCTGATCGAATTTGAGATACGAGACCCGACCGTTGGAAATCAGCTCCAGAACGCCGGTCACCTTTTCCTGCTGCAGCAGCGGGAAGAACTTCTCCGGTTGATTGACGTCGATGCCACGTGGTTGATAGGCACCCGCGCAGGCGGTGTACATCCAGGCGAGCTGCTCCATGGGCGCGGCGCAGTAGGTCAGATCGCCCCGCTCGACCTCGGTGCGCATCCGCTTCAGTGCTTCGGTGATCGTGATGACCTGCCGACCGGCGGTATGCAGCGACGCGGCGTTGACCGCCTCGCCCTTGCGAAAGAACAACAGCAGGCATTCGTCCGGGAGGTGAGCCGCGAGATAGCCGTCGATGCGCCCGTCGCGATCGCGCTTCGCGTAGGCGAGCAGGTTGTCGAGATGAATGAAGGCGAGGCGCGTGCGATGAATAAGCCGGTTCACCTGCGGAAACTGCAGATCCGCGAGGCGAACCGGCGAATTCGTCAGGCGAGCAGTGCTCGCGCGCATCGTCCTCCGGGGAGGAAGCTACGAAAGGTGCTGTTCGATCTTTTGCTCGAACGCCAACGACGGGTAGGCACCCACGATCGTGTCTACGTGGCGTCCATCCTTGAAGAATAGAATACTCGGAATCGAGCGGACGTTAAAGCGTATCGCGGTCGCCTGATTGGCGTCCACGTCCACTTTGACGATCTTTACCTTGCCGTTGTACTTGCCGGCCAGCTGGTCCATGATCGGCGCGACCATGTGGCAGGGACCACACCAGGTGGCCCAGAAATCGACGACGGCGAGCCCTTTGTGCTGCTCCACTTCCGCCTGAAAAGTGGCGTCTGTGATCGCGACGAGATGCTCCCCTTCCATGTTCCTTCACTCCCCTTCAGTAGACGTTAGTTTGACCTGCTATGAATCCTGCTGTCGCCCATATCGGTATCGCCGTGCCGAGCATCACGGAGGCACTGCGCTTTTATCACGACGTCCTGGGCCTCTCCCCCGATCGGGGGGGAGGGGGGCCCGAAGCCGTCGACGGCGCCAAGATCGTCAGCCTGCACTTTGGCGATGTCGACGTCGAGCTGCTCGAACCCAATGACCCGGCCAGTCCCGTGGCGAAATTTCTTGCAAAACGGGGACCGGGCATCCATCACGTGTGCTACCGCGTCCCGGACCTCGACGCCGCATTGGCGCGCTGCCGCGCGGCCGGCTACCAGCTCGTGGATGAGAAGCCCCGGCGCGGGGCCGGCGGACGGCGAATCGCTTTTTTGCATCCGAAAGCAACCAACGGCATTCTGTTGGAGCTAACCGAGTAGGTGAAACGCGGCGCCCTAGGGGCGAGTTCCCGTCCCCCTCGGCTGGCAAGGGCCTACTGGGTTCCCTGCGCTTTCGAGGTGCACGTCGTACACCAGCCATCCCCCACTGTGCGTCCGCACCACGTCGATCGGCAGCACCTGATTGCAACTCGTCCGCTGCAACTCGACCCGGAACGTGCGCAGATCGTCGTGCCCGGGCACAAGCACGGGACCTTCGATGACGCGATATCCGGTATGCTCGAGGTATTTCTGAATGACCGTGATGCGCCGGCGCAGGACGTCGCTGTCCATCGAGCCCGCGGCGGGCCCGCCCTCGGTGCCCCAGAGCTCGCCCATCCGCTTCAGATCGTTCGCCTTCACGGCCGCCATGAACTGCGTGAGCGACTCGTTCATCGATTGCGGGACCGGCGTTTGCGGCCCGCGATTTCCACTACAAGCGGTCAGAGCGGCGAGCAGGACGAGCAGGGCGAGCCGTCGCTTCACGAGGCAAGACCTATGGTCGGGATGACCCGAAGGTAAGACACCATGCGTCTCTACGTCAACATCGATCACGTTGCGACGTTGCGCGAAGCGCGCAAGACCGACGAGCCGGATCCCGTTCAGGCCGCGGCGGCCGCGGAGCGGGCCGGCGCGGACGGCATCACGGTGCACCTGCGTGAAGATCGCCGTCACATTCAGGACGCCGACGTCACGGCACTCACGCGCAGCGTGCGGACCGTTCTCAACCTGGAGCTGGGCGCGCACCCCGAGATCGTGCGCTTCGCGACGCGCGTACAGCCCCGCCCCTTTCAGTCAACCCTCGTCCCCGAGAAGCGGCAGGAGATCACCACCGAGGGCGGACTGGCGCTCCGGCGCACCGATCGCAAATTGCGTGGCGCGATCGCGCGATTGCAGGATGCCGGAATCCGCGTGAGCCTGTTCATCGATCCATCGCGCCGCACCATCGACCTGGCGCGCGAGCTCGGCGTGCCGGCGATCGAGCTGCACACGGGCCGCTACGCGCATACCTGGAAGCGTGGAACAACGGCGTTCCAGGAACTGCGTCGAGCTGCCGCGCATGCAAAGAGCATCGGCCTGGCGGTCCACGCGGGACACGGCCTCACCTATCAGAATGTCAAGCCCGTCGCGGGGATCTCGGAAATCGAGGAGCTGAACATCGGACATAGCATCGTGAGCAATGCGGTATTCTGGGGGCTGGAGGAGGCCGTGCGCCGCATGCGCAAGCTCGTCGAGAGGTAATCCTCGCGCGCGTTAGTGCTCCATGATGAGGACGATATGCTCGCCACAGATGAACTGGCTAAAGCGCAGTCTACTCATCGCACGGTAGAAAGCGGTGCTGCATCCGGCACGCAACCCGTCGTGCAGCTCGACCACAATTACCTTGACTTTGTCCATCCACGGCTCGAAGCGCGATTCAAACACCTCCTTCTCGGCCCCTTCGATGTCCAGCTTCAAGATGTCAATCGTGCTCGTGCCTGCCAGAACCATGAGCTCTGATACGGTCACGCCTCGGACCTCGCTGGGGTCGTCGCGGGCTTCGGAAACTCGAAACGCCCAGTGTGGATCGTTGGGATTATCGATTTTCAGTGGAACGCTCTGGGGCCACAGCGCTGCGCGGATCGGTGTCACCTGCGGGTACCGCTGAGTGTTCCGGAGCAACAATTCATAGTTCGATCGGTCCGGCTCGACGGCGAGCACGCGGGCATTCGGAAACCGCCGCGCGAAGAACAACGTGGCAAAGCCCACGTTGGCACCGGCATCGATGATGAGACGCGGCATCGCGTTGGGATACGGAAAGTCGTACTCCAGCGAGACAAAGACTTGCTCGAAGGTCGGTACGTCCGACGTACCGGTTCGTAAGAAGATCGGATGCTCGTAGCCGGGAAGACGCAGTCGCAAGGACGCGTTGCGCGAGCGGAACTGCAGCAACATGCGCGGCCCCCGTACCGATCCGAATCGGTACATGTACTTGAGCACACGCTTGATCTGATCCGCGGTCTCTCCAGAAAGCATACCGTTTCAGTCTCGGCGGCGGCGCACGCTGTCACGTTGCCACGGGGCGGATGCGTCGCAAGCTAGCCGCGCCGAGCAGCCCACTCAACTACACAAAACCCCCTCCTAAACTGGTGCGCGGCGCCGGGATTCCCTACCTTGATTGCCCATGACGACGCCTCCGGCGCCGCAGCCCCTCGGCATGACCGACTTCTTCGCCCTCGAGGCGGGGGAGTATCTCGACCGGCTCGATGGGCTGCTCCAAGCACCTGCGACGCCGCCCGCCGATGAGCTGGTCCGGCTCGCACGCGCCCTGCGCGGCAGCGCGCTCATGGCGAGCCAGCAGCCGATCGCCCGGGCCGCCATGGGGTTCGAGGCACTCGCGCGCGGCTTGCGCGAAGGGCGACGTCAGTGGGACGCCGCGACGAAGCAGATCGCGACTCGCGCGGTCGATGATATCAAGATCTTCGTTCGCAACGCCGGCAAGTGGAGCGACGCCGACACCGCCAAAGCCGAAGGACTCGCCAGCCAACTCGAGCAGTTGGGTGGACGGCCCTCCGCGCAGGTACGCGCGGCGGAGGCCATCGGCCTCGACGCGGGCGCGCGCGCTTTCGTGGCGCGCGAAGGGGCGGCCATCGCCAGCGCCCTCGATCGTGCCGGCCGAGTGCTCCGCAGCAATCCGCTCGCGCACGATCCGTTGCAGCAGGTGGTCAAGGCCATTCAACCGTTGCGCGGTCTGGCGGCGCTCAACGATTTGCCGCCGTTACCAGATCTGCTCGAGGGCATCGAGCGCGCGATCGGTGAGCTGAACCGCACAACCGGAAACCCACCGCAGGGTTGGGGCGACATGATCGCCGAGCTGTTTCAGATGGCGGCGACGTCGATCGCGCATGCCGCGCGCGAAGTCGCGGAGCGCGGCCGCCCCGATCCCGAGAGCGCCGAGTTCCGCAGGTTCGCCGGGCTGCTCGTGAAGTTCATGGACAGCGAGCCGGACATCGTCTCGATCGAGACGCTCGGGACGATCGTGCGGCGCGGAACGGCAGCCACGCCCACGCGCCCCGCGACACTGGGCCGTCTGGAGCTGGTCAGTCACGGCGAGCACTTGCGTCAGGCCGCCGACTCGCTGGAGCGCGCGCCGAGTGCCACGCAGCGCGAGCTGCGCGCGCATACACTTGCCGGCACATTCCGCGTGCTCGGCGCCGCCGGTGGTGGACCGGTCGCCGAACGGGTCGCGGAATTTGCGCAGGCCGCGCGGGAAGCGGTGTCGAGCGGGATCGCGGTGAATCAAGCGCCGCTCTTCGCCGCCGAGCTCCGCAAGGCGGGCGAAGTGCTCTCGGCATCGGGATCCGGTGACGAGACGAGCACGGCAGCCGCCCTGGCGGCCGTGACGGTCGCGATACGACGCCTTGGCGGCGCAGTGCCCATTGAATCCCTCTTGTCCAGTTCTCCATCAACGGCTCCTCCCGCGCCCCCCCCGGCCCCCCCCCCGGCCCCCTCGACGCCAGCCGATCGCGCGCGCAGGTCTGGAGCACAGCCGGAGCCCTCCGTAAGTGCGCAGGCTGCGAACGACCTCGCGGGCACGTGGATGCTGTATCAGCGCATGGTTGCCGCGGGTGTGGGACCGGCGTCCCTGGACGAACTGATTGCCGGCCGAGCTAACGGAGAACCAGTCGAAATCGGGAAGCTTCTCTACAAGGGAGCAGGTGCCCGCCAGCGCGCGCAGGAATTGCGAGAAGCCGCAAAGCGCGCGAGCGGCGAGAGCCTCCGCGCGATCATCGACGAAGTCTGCGACCTCGTTGTCCTCGCCATCGAACCCGAGTAGCAGACGTCGTTGGCGAGGAGCCTGGCTCATCGGGCTCGTCGTCAGCGTCGCGCTGCTCGCCTGGGTGCTCCATCGCATCGACCTCCGGCAGGTGTGGGACGACGCGCGCCACGCCGATCCGCTATTGCTCCTCGCCGCCGTCGTGCTCGCCACGGCCACATTTCCGCTGCGTACGATTCGCTGGCGGCTGATTCTGCGTGATGTCGACGGCCACCGGTTTCCCTGGCTCCCGCTCTGGCATGCGACCGCGATCGGCTTCATGGCAAACAACCTGCTGCCCGCGCGCGCGGGCGAGGTCGCCCGCGCGTACATAGCGACGCGTCAGCTGCCGGTGCGCTTCACAACGGCGCTGGCATCGATCGGCGTCGAGCGGGTCTTCGACGCCCTGATGATGTTGGCGCTCATGGCGCTGGCGATCGCCGCGCCGTCATTTCCGCGGCATGCCCTCGTCGGTGGGCGATCACTTTCGACCGTGGCCACGACGGCGGCGGTCCTGTTCGGCGCGTTATTGCTGCTCGCGCTCATCGTTGTGCACCGCCCCGCTCCCTGGCTGGCGCTGCTCAGTCGAATCGCGAGTCGCCTGCTCCCCGCCCATGCCGCGGCTCGCGTGATGCATTGGACCGAGGGAATTGTGGCGGGCCTCGAGGTGTTGAAGAGTCCCGCGCGGTTCGGCGGTGTCGTCCTCTGGTCGCTGGCGCTGTGGCTCACCAACGCCGCCGCGTTTGCCGTCTGCTTTCGCGCATTCGGGATCCGCGTGCCGGCCGAAGCTGCCCTGCTCTTACAGGGGATCATCGGCTTCGGAGTGGCCGTGCCATCGACGCCCGGGTACATCGGCGTCTTCGAAACCGCGACCCTCTTGACGCTCAGCGTGTACGGCGTCGACCCGAACCTGGCCGCGAGCTATGGGCTGACCTATCACCTCACGACATTTCTCCCAATCACCTTGCTCGGTCTCTGGTCGCTCTCACGCCTGCACCTGGGGCTTCGTGATCTCAGCGCCGCGCCGCACGCCACATGACGGATGCCGTTCGCATCGCGGCGTATGCGAAGATCAACCTCTTTCTCCGGATTCTCGCTCGGGAGGCAACAGGATTTCATCAGATCGAAACCGCGTTTGCGCTGCTCGAGCTCGCCGACGAGCTGCACGTCCGTCGCACCGACTCCGGCGTAACGCTCGAGGTCAACGGACCTGATCTCGGGCCGGCCGATGAAAATCTTGCCGTGCGAGCGGCGCGAGCCGTGCTCGACGCGACGGGCAACCGGTTCGGAGTAGCGATCACGCTCACCAAGCGTATTCCCGTTCGGGCCGGACTCGGTGGCGGCTCGAGTGACGGCGCCGCGGCGTTGCATGCGGTGAATGCGCTCGCGGGCAACGCGGTCCCACGCCATGAGCTGCTGCACTTCGCTGCCCGGCTCGGCTCGGACGTCGCGTTCTTTGCCGGCGGGGCCGCGCTCGCGGTTGCATGGGGCCGCGGAGAGCGCCAGTTCCGTCTCCCCGCTCCACCTGCCCTTCCCGCCCTCGTCGCGATTCCCCCGATCGAGGTGGCGACGGCGGACGCCTACCGCTGGTGGGACGAACAAAATCCCACGATCAGTGCGCGCGGACCGGTCGCGCTCGACGCCGACGCTTTGGCCACGTGGGGCAGCATCGGCCGGCTCGGTGGCAACGACTTCGAGGGGCCAGTCTTCGGGAAATATCCGGAGCTACGCGCGTTATACGAGCGAGTGGCTGGCACGGGACCGATCTGGGTACGGCTCTGCGGCTCGGGAAGCGCCGTTGCGGCGGTCTATAAGAAGGAGAGCGAGCGGGATGATGCGGTGCAGCGACTGGGGGAGAAACAGCAACGGCTCATCAAGACGGCGACGCGGGCGACCGTGGCGCAGGCACCACAGCCTTCAGATAGTTGATAGGGCTCCGAGGCAATTCATCCCTTCAGGTACAACCGTTTGGGATCGAGCACTTCGCGCAAGAGGCGGAGATCGGTTGGCGACGGCGGTTCGACACAATCGAGCGTGGACCTGCTGCGCAGCGCCCACCCAACGCCTGCCCGCACGTCCTCCACTGACACGCCGGGATACAATGCCGTCAGCACCAACTCCCCATTCGCGGCGTCGCGTTCGAACACACCCTTGTCGGTGATCACCTTGGCGACGCGTTGGCCGGGGCTCGTCACAAAGTCCACACGTTCCGGAAACGTCCTGGGCGAGATTTTCGACACGATCAGAATCCGATGGGCGTGGATCGCGATTTCCGCCGCGCCGCCGGAGCCTGGGAGTCGCACCTTGGGCTTGGTGTACGATCCGATGACGGTGGTGTTGATGTTGCCGTAACGATCGACCTGCGCGCCGCCGAGAAAGCCGACCTCGATCCGGCCGTTCTGGAGGAACAGCTGAAACACGTCCGCCATGCCGCACACCATCAGCGAGCCAGTGACGAGTGCCGGATCGCCGATCGACACCGGCAGGCGCTCGGGCACCGCGCCGACGGCGCCTGATTCATAGATCAGCACCAGGTTGGGGGCGTGGCTGCGCAGGGCGAGATTGCACGCAAGGTTGGGCAGCCCGATCCCGACGAACACGACTTCGCCGTCGCGCAACTCTCGCGACGCGACAGCGGTCATCATCTCGTCCGGCGTGTAGACGTTAGAACCCGTAATTCACCCCCGCACAGACCTGGGCGCGGGCCGTGAGCCGCTTGGCTAGCGCTGGTTGCTTGTCGATGTACGTCGCGCGGTCGGGGATGCCATACACGAATTCATCGAGATAGCGAGCCAGCGCGGCCGGATCGCGCGAGATCGCTTCCCACGCCACGTAGAAGTCGTTGTCGCGATCGTAATAGCCCTGCGCATACGACGGGTGCGCACCCCACGGCTCGACGACGACGGCGCTCACGATCGCGGCCGGGATCAGCGTGCGGTTTGGATCGGAGCGAATCACGCTCTCGGCAACGAGCTCCTCCACAACGACGATGACGCGCCGCGACGCGAACGCCGCCTCTTTCTGGACGCCGAGCAGTCCCCAGATCTGTGCGTTCCCCTGTGGATCCGCGCGTTGCGCGTGCACGATGGTCACGTCCGGATTGAGTGCCGGGACGGTTGCCAGCGATTCGCCCGTGTATGGGCACGTGATCGATTTGATTTGTGGGTTCGCGCGCGGCAGATCTGTGCCTGTGTAGTCGCGCAACGACCAGAACGGCAGGCGCGCCGCGCCGGCCGAGAAGCGCGCGACCATGCCGAAGTGCGAGTACTCCTCGAGCTCGAGCTTTCCGCCTTCGACGGCACGGCGAAATGCGTGCAGCGAACCGACGCCCGGATTTCCAGCCCACGAGAACACGAGCTTCTTGGCGCAGCCGGCCGCGATCATCTGGTCGTAGATCAGATCGGGAGTGAGGCGGCAGAGGGTGAGCGCGCGCCGGCGCTGGCGGATGATCTCGTGCCCCGCGGCGAACGAGATCAGATGGGTGAAGCCTTCGATGACGAGCGTGTCACCGTCGTGCACGAAGCGCGCGACGGCGTCCTGCATGGACATCAGCTTTGGGCCGTCAGCCATCGGCTGTCAGCTCAATCGCTCATCTCGGAGAGACATTCGTCGATGATTCGTAACGCCGTGTCGACGTCGTAATTGTCGACGACGAGCGGCGGTGCGAGCCGAAGCGTGCTCTTCCCCGCGCCCAGAAGCAGCAAGCCATTCTTGAAGGCACGGTCGACGAGCTCGCGAGGAACTTCGGGCGCCGGCTCGCGCGTAGCGCGATCCTTCACGAACTCGATGCCCACCATCAGCCCCCGACCGCGCACGTCCCCAATGTGACCGTACTTCTCCGCGAGACGTCGAGCGCCGGCCATCAAGCGCTCGCCGGTCTGCGGGACTTTGGGCAGCAGCTCCTTCTGGACGATGTCGAGCGTTGCGAGCGCCGCGGCGCAGCACACCGGGTTGCCGCCGAACGTGGTCCCGTGCGCGCCGGGCTTCCACTTCATGACCGACTCTTTGGCGATGATCGCGCCGATCGGCATGCCGCTACCGAGGCCTTTCGCGGAAAGCAGAATGTCGGGCTCGATGCCCTCGTGCTCGCACGCCCACATCTTGCCGGTGCGTCCGACGCCGCACTGGACTTCGTCGCACACGAGCACGATGCCGTAGCGGTCGCACAGCTCGCGCAGCGCCTTGAGATAGCCCGGCGGTGGTACCACGTAACCGCCCTCGCCCTGAATCGGCTCGACGAAGATCGCCGCCACACTCTCGGGCGGCACCTTCTTCGTGAACAGCTCGTCCTCGATCCACGACACGCAGCGCATCGTGCACGCGGATTCGCCGCGGCAGTACTCGCAGCGATAGCGATAACCGTAGGGGACGTGATGCACTTCCGGCAGGAACGGCGCGAAGCCGAGCCGCTGCACCGCCTTGCTGGCGGTGAGACTCAAGCCGCCGTACGTGCGTCCGTGGAAGGCGCCGAGGAATCCGATGATCGCGGGCCGGCCGGTCGAATGTCGGGCGAGTTTGATCGCGCCTTCGACGGCTTCCGTCCCGGAGTTCGTGAGAAAGACCCGCTTCTTGGAGGTTCCAGGAGCGAGCTGCGCGAGCCGCTCACACAATGCGGCGAAGCTCTCATAATAAAAATCGCTGCCGCAGATGTGCAGAAACTTGGAAGCCGCTTCCTGCACGGCGTGCACGACTTTGGGATGCCCGTAGCCCGTGGACGCGACGGCGATGCCGGCCATGAAATCGAGGAAGCGATTGCCGTCGACGTCTTCCACCATCGCGCCCTGGCCGCGGGCGACCGCCAGCGGGTATTCCTTGGGATACGAAGTGGACGCCCAGCGATCCTGCCGCTCGACGATCGCGCGTGCCTTCGGTCCCGGCGGCGGGACGACGATGCGGGGATAATCGCGCGTCGTCGTGCCTGGCGCGGCGCTCATGAGTCGATCACCGTGCGGCTCTGCTCGCGCATGAACTGCGCGACGTCCAGCGCGTCGTAGAACTGACGATGGAACAGGTCCCAGTCGATGTTGGCCGATGTGTAAGTGACCTTGTCCTCACCCCCTGGAGTGGTGGGCGAGACTGGGCGAGCCGTGGTCATACGCGCACTTTCATGGTCGATGCGGTCTTCTCGACCGCCGCCGTGAGTCGCCGCACGATCTCGGTGATCTCCTCTTCAGTCACGATGAAGGGCGGCGCGATCAGGGCGGCATCGCCATTCGTGCCATCGGCGTGCCCCACGTTCGGCCACACCGTGATCCCCGCCTCGATGGCCGCGTCCGCGAATTTCTCGGCGAAACGGGCGGAGCGCGGGAGTGGAGCGCGACTCGCTTTGTCGTCCACGAATTCGATGCCCGCGAGCAAACCGCGGCCGCGGACGTCGCCCACGTGGGGCAGCTTCGTGAGGGGCGCGAGCTTCTCGTGGAGCAGGCTCCCCATCTTTGCGCAGCGGTCCACCAGCTTGTGCTGCTTCAGGTATCGCATCGTCGCGACGCCGGCCGCGCAGGCGACGGGATGATGAGAGAAGGTCTGCGCGTGGATGAAGCTCCCTGAGCCGCGCGCTAGCGTGTCCACGATGCGCTCGGGGGCCGCAATGCCGGACAGGGCCGCGTAACCGCCCGAGACGCCCTTGCCGAATGTCATGATGTCGGGCGCGACACCGTACGGCTCGATCGCCCACCACGTCCCGGTGCGGCCCACGCCAACGAGAACCTCGTCGGCGATGAAGAGGACGTCGTGGCGGTCACAGATCTCGCGCACGTGCTTGAAGTACTCTGGACGCGGAGTGGACGCGCCGGTCGAAGACCCGCCGACCGGCTCCGCGATGAATGCCGCGACGTTACCCGCGCCGAGCTGCTCGATCGCTTCCTCGAGCACCGCGGCGCTGCACACGGGGCATGCGGCGCCGCGTCCGCCGCATTCGCAGCGATACGGGTACGGCGCGGGAATCCGGTGGACGTCCACGAGCCACGGACGGAACGGCGCTTTGTGCGCCTCGCGCGCCGAAGCAGAGAGCGCAAGCATCGTGCTGCCGTGGTAGGCGGGTGCCAGGGCGATGATCCTGTGCTTATCGGACCGACCGCGCTCGACCCAGTATTGCCGCGCCAGCTTCAGCGCGGCCTCGACCGCCTCCGAGCCGCTACAAAGGAAGTAGAGCTTCGACAGGTCGCCCGGCAGCGTCTCGGCGACGAGGGCGGCGAGTTCCTCGACGGGTCCGTGCGTGAACTGAGTGCCCGAGACATAGCCAAACTGGCGCGCCTGCTGCGCCATCGCCTCGGCGATCTCCGGATTCGAGTGGCCGAGGTTGGCGACGTAGGCGCCGCCGACGGCGTCGAGGTAGCGTTTGCCGCGCTCGTCGATGAGCCAGCAACCTTCGCCGCGGACGATCTTGGGGTAGTCGTGGCCGAGCTTGCGATAGAAGACGTGGCTGTCGGGGTATTGGTACGCGGTCACGACGGAAAGCTACGACGGGCGGTAAAAAGGGGCGAGCATCGTCACTCGCCCCTCATTAACTTCAAACGCCGCAGCCTACTGGCCCCTCGTCCAATGGCAGGACAGCGGACTTTGGATCCGTTAATCTAGGTTCGAATCCTAGGGGGCCAATGCTGCATCAACTCCCGCCTGGTCCGCGCGTGGACATCCACAGATCCTGTAACCCGTACCCGCCCGCTCGGATCGAGGTAAAGATCAGCGTCTTTCCATCGCGCGAAAGACTGGGCTGCGAGTCGATGTCGGGCGTGTTGATCGGCGCGTCAAGGTGTTCGGGTGCCGACCACGGATCGTTCGTGCTTTGACGCGTGAAGCGGTAGATGTCGAAGTTGCCAAAGCCGCCGCTCCGGATCGCGGAAAGGAGCAGCTCGTGCCCATCCGTGCGCACCGCCACTTTTTGGTCGAAGCCGCTCGGATCGCTCAGCTCCGGGACAAGAACCGCGGGTCCAAGTGGCACGCCGTCATTCGAGACGAAAACCTTGTAGATGTCTGTCGAGCCACCAGGTCCGGGCCGGTTGAAATACACGGACGCGTTCGCCTCCCCACTAACCTTTACGTAGTAGGGGCCTTGCTCGGCTGCCGCAGTATTGACGTCCGGCCCCAGGTTCACAGGATCGCCCCACACATCCCCCGCTGCGCTCGTGCTGATCCGATGCGACACGTAGATGTCGGCGCCCCCGAAACCGCCGGCTTTCGTGCTGTAGAAAAACACCAGCTTGCCGTCGTCCGATACCGATGGGGAGGCCTCAATAGCATTGGTGTTGATGACTGCCCCGAGATTCATCGGCTCCTCCCAGGGACACGCCAAACACTGTCGCTGAGACATCCAGATGTCGTTGCCGCCGAATCCACCCGGCCGGGTCGAGATGAAATAGAGTGCGTGCCCGTCGGGGGAAAGCGAGGCGTTCGCGTCAACAAAACCGGAGTTGATCACGGGACCGAGATTCACTGGCTCGGACCAGTCGGAGCCGGCAAAGCGGTCGGCCCGGAGAGTGAACACGAGCCTGTCGGGCTCCGAGCGGCAAGCCACCAGCAGGGTGAGTGATCCCAGTGATGCGACGATATGCGCGGTTTTCATGGAACCTCCTTGCCACTCGATGTGCGGGTCGACATCCAGATATCCGTGCCGCCAAACCCGCCGGATCGACTCGACGCGAAGACCCGCGTTCGGCCGTCACCCGACAGGCTGGGTAGCTGCTCGGACGCCGGCGAGTTTAGCGGGAGCCCAAGGTTCAGCTCCCATGCGGCGTCGAACCTGCCCCGCTGAAGCTCGGCCACCCAGTCTTCCACGGCCGGCCTTGAGGGAGTGCAGCCGGATATAGCCCGGACGCGTTGAGTGTCAAGACGCTCCTCAAAAGATCGCGATCAGTTGTGCGACGATCTCGTTGCCCGCCGCGACCGGCCGCTCGGACTTGATGATCCCATTCAACTGAAAGCGAACTCGCTCACTCGGCGCCAGCAGATTCATTCCCAAGGTCGTCCACGTCAGCCGGGTATTTGTCGTCGTCGCGCCGGTCCTGCGCACATCATGTAGCTCCTCCCACTTCACCACCGGCTGAACCCACGGCCGCACTTTGTACGAGGCGAGGACATAGCCGCCGCGGGAATCGATGAACGTCGTGGGAGTGAACGGCCCGCGGCGCGCAATGAATTCGCCTTCGACAATCGCGCCGTGACCGACCCAGCGGCCATCCCCTCCCCATCCATGTTCGTCGCCCTGTGCCATGTACTTTCCGGCGACGGCGAGGTGCTCAATCGGCAGCACCGTCACCCGTCCAAACACCATGTCGCGCCCATCGAGGTTGGCCAGCCGATTCGGTCCTTCGCCGTTCACGATGGCGCTCTGCACGAGCAGATGCTTCGTGCTGACCAGTTGCGCGAGCGCGCCGATGTCGCGACGCGTGGAGACGCGATCGACGACGGCCGAGCGGTTCGCGGTCTGGAGCAGCGAAAACGACGTGAGAAACTCGAGCGAGAACGGCGTGCGGAACTGGCCGACGATCAAGGCCGGATGCAACGCCGCGATCCCGCCACCGGACGGCCGCTCCGGCAACACCAGCTGCAAGAACGCGTCGGTGAGCGCAATCGCCGGAACTGTATCGTTGGTCGTGCCGGTGGTGCGACCCACAGCGGTAAAATCCACCTGCAAGCGCAGCGCCGCATAGGGCGCCGGCCGCGCCATCGCCGTCACCCGCGCGCGATTGACGATCACCGTGACCGTATCCCGCCGTTCCGTCCCGCGCACGCTCACGTAACCGCCGAGCCGGACTTCGGGGGTCAACGCGTGCACATCGAGGACGGGCGTAACCGCAAGCGGGTACTGAGCGGCCAGGGCGCTCGTCCCCAGCGCCATCAGTACCCCCGTGAGAAAGGCGACGCGGTTACGGGAGGGGCGCACGGGACACCGTTGTCGGCAGATTCGCCTCGACGAAGTTCGTCAGCAGCGTAAACAGATGCTGCCGTGTGGTCCCGCCCGAAATCGAGTGCGTGCGGTTGGGATAGACCATCAGCTGGAACGGCCGATTCGCCGCCACCAACGCGTTGACCATCATCTCCGTGTTCTGATAGTGAACATTGTCGTCGCCCGAGCCGTGCACGATGAGCAGTTTGCCGCGCAGGTTCTTGGCATAGGTGAGCGGCGAGCCCTTGTCGTACCCGGCGGCGTTGGTCTGCGGCAATCCGTTGTAGCGCTCCGTGTAAATCGTGTCGTAGAATTTCCAGTGCGTCACCGGGGCGACCGCGATCGCCATCCGATAGACGTCGGGCGCCTGGGTGATCACGTTTAGCGACATGAATCCGCCGTAGCTCCAGCCCCAGATGCCGATCCGCGTCGAATCGACGTACGGGAACCGGCCAACCGCGCGGGCTGCGGCCGCCTGGTCGTGCGTCTCGATGACGCCCATTTGCTTGTAGATCATCTTGCGCCACGCGCGCCCCCGCGCGCCCGTGCCGCGGTTATCGACGCTGGCGACGATGTACCCGCGCTGCGCCAGCATCTGATACCACAGATAGTTCACACCACCCCACCCGTCCGTCACGGTCTGCGAGCCAGGGCCGCCGTAGACAAAGAAGAGCACCGGATACCGTGCGGTGGAATCGAAGTTCGGCGGGCGGATGAACCAGGCGTTGAGTTGGACGCCGTCGCCGATATCGACTTTCCGGAACTGCGTCGAGCCCAATTTGAGCCCAGCGACCTTCGCCTTGAGCGCCGCGTTGTCGACGAGCGTGCGCAGGGTCCGATTGTCCAAGAGACTGACGAGCGTCACGGTCGGCGGCACGCCGAAACGTGAATAGAAGTGCACGGCGTAGCGACCACTCGGCGCGATGTCGTAGGCATGGACGCCTGGCTCGTTGGTCGACGTCAAGCGCTGCACCGGCATGCGCTTCGCGAAATTGACCCGATATAGGTAGCGCTGCGTCGCGTTATCGGGAGATGCTGTGTAATAGACCCATCCACTCGCCAGATCGACGTGGTGCACGCTGAGGACGTCGAAGTCACCGGGCGTCAGCTCGCGGGGAGTGCCGCCGCCGCGGGGAATGAGGAAGAGATGACTCCATCCGCTGCGCTCGGACATCCAGAGGATGTCCTTGCCGCCGTTCACGAATTTCAAGTCATTGAACTGCTCGACCCAGGTGCTGTCCTGCTCGGTGAACAGCGTGCGCACGGTGCCCGTCTGCGGGTCCGCCACCATCACCTGCAACGTGTCCTGGAGGCGGTTCAGATGCTGGATCACAAGCTCCTTGCTGGCACCGTCCTTCGGCTGCGGCACCCACTCCATACGCGCGATGTAGTTGTTGCGCGGTTCGCCGGGCACGTTCATCCAGCGGGTCTCCCCTCCCGCCGCGGTCACGACGCCCACGCGACTCGCCGAATTCGTCTGCCCGGCCTTCGGATACTGCACCGGCTTCGTGTACGCGTAGAGTGAGTCCGTCGTGTTGTAGAGGAGGAAGTCCCGCACACCGCTCGCGTCGAGCTGCCAGTAGGCGATCGATTGGCCATCCGGATTCCAGCGCCAGCCGTCTTGCAGTCCGAGCTCCTCTTCGTAGACCCAGTCGAACGTGCCGTTGATCGTGGTCCGCGACCCGTCGTGCGTGAGTTGCGTGAGCTTCCCGCTCGCGAGGTCTTCGACGTAGATGTTGTACTCGCCGTAGCGCACCCAGCCCACACGGCCGCCGTCGGGCGAGAATTTCGCGAACATGAGCGTCGATGCCAGTCCGTTGCCGCCGAGTTTCTTGAGGCTCCAGCCGGCGAGATCGAGCACCCAGTAATCGCCGCGCGTGTTCGTGCGCCAGACCTGAGCGGAATTCGTGAAGATCAGAAGCTTCCGGCCGTCGGCGGACCAGCTGTACTCCTCGATGTCGAGCGGAGTCGAGTCCCCCTGCGGGACGAAGCGCGACGCTGGGACGAGAATCGTGCGCAGCCCCGTTTCGGCATCGTAGCGCACGAGATCTCGACCGGGCTTGTTCTCGACCGGTCGCTCGAGGGCGGTGTAGGCGTCGCCCTCGGAGAGCCAGGCGAGCGGTCCGAGTGAGGCGCCGCGGAATTCCGGTGATGCGAAGATGCGATCGACGGTGAGGAGTGAGGAGTCGTTCGCCGCCCGTTGGGCTACTGCAACGGGGGGTCTGCCCAACGGGGCGACGAACGCTACAGCAAGCAGTACTCGACGCAGCATCGTTCGGAGTCCGTTTGAAGTTGGACCCCAAGGATAGCTACGGACGGGGTGGTGCGCCTCCCATCCCGCCGCGCCGCATGACCTGCGGTTTGGCGAGCGCGTCGAATTTCGTTTGTTGGTCCGCGGTCAGATTATTGCGTATGGCCGCGACCCACTGATCTGCTTCAGCCTGGAACCCCTCCATTTGGGTGCGCATGCTATCGAAGCGCGCGCGCATCTCGGGGGTCGGCTCCTGTCCCGGTTGGAAACCACTGCCCTGCATCTGCTGCCGGAACGCCTGGCGCTTCGCGGCGGCGTCTTTCAGCACACCATTTAAGGCCGTGTAGGCCGGACCGATCTTGGCGCGCTGATCTGCGGTCAGGTTGAGCGCCGCGTTCAGCGAGTCGATGGTCATCCAGTGATCGGGAGGCGGTTGGAAGCGGCGCGGGCCCTCCGGTCCAGGTGCCGATGGGGTTTGGCCCAGTGCCGGCACGGCGAGTACTAAGGAAAGTGCAGCGACGGCGTACAGACGACGCATAACGAGTGACTCCAAAAGAAAGGTCACTCGTTATACGTCTACCCACTGCCGGATGTTATTTGCCGATCAGGAGGGGGATGCCTCCACTTTTGCAGCAGACACCACCGTCGCACGTGCCCCAGGCCGCCTCATCGCGCTCATCCCAGATCCAGCGCGCGAGTGACTGCTTCCAGTAGCGTGGCCCGTGATCTTCGATCGTCAAGTCACTCTGCATCGGACGAACACCCGGTCTCGTGCTGACGAAAACGGAAACGAGGGAATCGCCCCGCCGTCCCACCCACCAATAGACCGTGTCACGGGCATGCATGTTGAACTTGTACGAGGTATCACGGCCTGCGACGCGGTATATGTAGCCGCTGTCACTTCGATTAATGATGCGAGCGATCACCTCGCCGGAAGCCAGCGTCGTGGATGTCGAGTCTGTGATGCCGGAACGGGGTTGAATCACCGCGAGCGGACCGTAGCCGCAGCGTCCTGACCAACACACCCGGAGGCGCTGCTCGTCAACGGCACCGACGGCGGCGACGAAACCCGCGTCACCCAAGGAGCGACCGTATCCACTGATGGAGCGTACGGAATCGTCCGTACTAGCTCCCCGAAGCCCAGCATTCGTCGGGCGGGCGAGTCTTTCCTGACAAGCCGCGGCAGTCGTCACCATCAGTACCACACACCCGGTGAGCACCAGCACCGTCCCTCTCATTGCTCCCCCCCTTCGCGAGACCGGCAGGCTATTGAAAGAGTTCATGCATACGCGCCACGGTGGCACGCAGCGGTGCATCCGCATTGCTCCACAAGGTTGCCACGGCACGTCCCCAGAGCGACGCCGTCGCGCGGTCGCCGGCGCGCGCGGCCAAATCGGCGCGCAGCGCCATCGCCCGGATCGCGCAGCCAACTTGTTCCGGCTGCTCGAGCAGATAGCTCCCTAAGGTCGGCAGTGCATGTAAAGAATGATCGAGCGTCGCGATCGCGGCGGCCGTGTCGTGCAGTTGCAGCCAGGCTCGTGCTTCCGCGTATGTGCCATTGATCGCGACGTCCCCGGATCGTGCCCGGGTTCGGAGAGCAGCTTGCCGCTGAAGCTCTCGGCGCACGGCGATCGTGTCGCCATGGGCGAGGTTGTATTGCATCTTGAGCACGTAGTCGCCGCCCGCGTCGCGGCGATGCACATCGCTGATCCCGATCGTCTCGAAGGCCAATCCCATCGGGACATGGAGAACGGCGAGTCGCAGCCGCTCGCGACTGGCTGCTCCGGCCCAGCCGCTCACGCGTTCATCGACGCGCTTTTTGCCCGCGCGCAGACTGTCCGCCGGCCCACCCAGAGCCGCGTACGCCAACAGCGAGAGTTCCGCCTGTTTGACGGCCATGGGGGCGTCCGGCACGGGATCGCCATCCCATGTGATGGGCGTGTCGAGCGGTGCCGACCGTTGCAGCAGTTGCGCGGCGCGGTAGACCCGGCCGGTGAGCAGCGCAAGACCGGCAAGCTGGCGCGCTGCTACGGGCCCCCCCCCTCCGAGGTCCGCCGATGCCGTCCCCAGGACCGAATCCGCCAGTTTCGCCGCCTCCGCGAAGCGCTCGAGCTTGAAGAGCAGGCGTGTCTCCGCGACGGCCGCTCGCAGCGCCTGCGCGGAATCCTTCGTGAGCGCACGCGCACGGCGAATCGCCTCCAACGCCGATCCTTGGGGCGGCCCGACATCGATTTCACCGGTTGTTTCCAGGATGTACGACAACGCTTCATACGCGTCCGGACTCGCGGGGAACGCGCCGAGCCACTTGAGGATCGAGGACCGCAAGGCATCGCGGTTGCGCGCCACAGCTGCCTGCATCGTCGGCGGCCGCGATCCACCTTGCGCGCTGAAGAAATCGGCGATGGGCCACGGAATGAATGCCAAGGTGTCATGATCGAGCGATGGGAACGCGCCGAACCGCAACGTGTCCGGGGGAGGCAGTGTGTAGCCGTCTCGATACCAGTAGGTCTCAGCGAAGAAGAGGTCGATCAATCGCGACACGGCGGTACGCGTCAAGGCCCGATGGGCCGATGGGACGAGCTCCAGGGCGCGTTGATACGCACTCGCCGCTGCGCGATAACTCGCCCGGAACCGCCACCCCGACGGGCTCGTCCGGTCTGGTTCGACGACCTGATCGCGGCGCAGGCACTCGCCGATGCCAAACCATGCAATGAAATTCCGCGGCTCATCGACGGCGATGCGCCGATAGCGCTGGCATGCATCCGGAAACTGCCCAGCGGCCAGGGACCACAGCGCCCTGGCCAGCGCCACGTCCCTGGCTCCCAGTTTTTGCGGACTCGCGAGAGCCCGCGCCGTGTTCGACCGCCAGTCGGCAGCGGGCTCATCACTCCACATCTGCGCATGCGCCAGCCACAGACTCGCCTGCGGATAATCCGGGTCCAGCTGCAGTGCGACGCGGAACGACCGCTCCGCCGCGGGCAGGTCCCAACGCTGCAGCGCATCGCTCCCTTCGGCGTACGCGTAGAACGCGCCGAGCACGTTGGTACCCACGACGTCGGGTCGACTGCGCTCGACGTTAGCGCCCCCCAGCAGAATGGAGTCGGCGAGCTTGCGGAATCTTGCGGCGAGATTCCTGCCGTCCTTGGGAATGCGCACCGAGTAGTCGCGCAGCTGCTTGCCGCCGTGGCGGAGATCGTACAGTGCCGCGGTGACCCGAGTCGAGTCCCCGACGTCCACGACGTCGCCCCAGACCAGCATGCCGGCCCCGAGCTTCTTGGCGAGCTCTTTAGCGCCGTCGAGCGTCATCGTCTCATTGCCGAGTTGCGCGCGTGCATCGTGCACCTGCAGCGGGTCCGCCAGACGCACATCGGTCCAACGCCCGAATGCCTCCGATAGCAGCAGCTCACATTGATCGCCGTTCACCAGCGCGGGCGCTGCTCCACCGCGATGACCGAACGGAACCACGATGTACAGCGAGGGATCGAGTGAGCTGGCCGCGAGTTTTGGCAATACGACCGCCCCGACGGTCGCCAGTGCGACGACTGCTACGGCTGACGCCGCCAGCCAACGCCGCCGTCTTCGCCGCGCCCTGCTGGCCGACGACACGGTCTGCGGCAGCCGCAACGCCGTCGCGAACTCGCTGGCCGTCGCGTACCGCTCACCGGGCTGCTCCGCGAGTGCCGTCTCGATCGCCAGCTGGATGTCGATGGGAACGTCCTGCCGCTCGCTGATCAGCGACGTCCGCGCATCTGACGGCGTTCGCCCCACGAGCATCTCGTACAGCACGCATCCCAAACTGTAGATATCACTACGGCCGTCGATTTCTTTCTGTCCGGTCGCCTGCTCCGGACTCATGTAGCCAACCGTTCCGACCACGAGGCCTGTACCGGTCTTCCGTGACTCGTCCGCCTCGCGGATCGCGCGCGCGATGCCGAAGTCGCTGATGACCGGATGTCCTGCCTCGAGCAGAATGTTTTCGGGCTTGATGTCGCGGTGCACGATGTTCTTCTCGTGCGCGTAGGAGAGCGCTTCCGCGACGTCGCAGGCAATCGACACGGCCTCCGCAACGGGAAGCCGACGCTCGCGCGTCAGGCGCTGTCGCAACGATTCGCCTTCGACATAGGGCATCGTGTAGAACAGGAGGCCATTCGCCACATCCGAGTCGAACAACGGCAGGATGTGCGGATGCGCGAGCCCAGCGGCAACCTGGATTTCGGCGAGAAAGCGGTCGGGACCGAGGACGGCGGCGATGTCCGGCCGGAAGACCTTCAGGGCGACGAAGCGACTGCGGGGGAGATCGCGGGCGAGATAGACGATTGACATCCCGCCACGACCGATCTCGCGGTCGATGCTGTAACGATCGGCCAGCGCTTTTTGCAGCCGAGGGAGAAGTTCGGACATGCGCGACTCTCCGCCGCAGGACCGAGGCTCCTCGCCCGCGGCGGGGCTAAGCATACGGCCCGCCCGTCGCTTCGGCCAGCAGATTGAAACATGCGGTCCAAGCCCTTGGCTATACGCGGTTTGCCGACTACTTTCCGTGGCCCGATGCGGGACCTGTCGTTGTCACGCAGCCAGCTGCTGCTCCTCGCGGGAACGGCCAACCGGCCCCTTGCCGAGGAGATGGCCCAGCATTTGGGGCAGCCGCTGTGCGCGGTCACGATGCGGCGGTTTGCCGACGGCGAGATCTTCGTAAAAATCGACGAGAACGTGCGCGGGCGGGACGTCTTCATCATCCAGCCCACGAATCCGCCGGCGGAAAACTACATGGAGCTGTTGCTGTTGATCGACGCGGCGCGCCGGGCAAGCGCCGCCCGCATCACCGCGGTGCTCCCGTACTTCGGCTACGCACGGCAGGACCGGAAAGATCAGCCGCGCGTGGCGATCAGCGCCAAGCTGGTGGCGAACCTGATCACCCATGCCGGTGCGGACCGGGTGCTAGGAATGGACTTTCATTCCCACCAGGTCCAGGGATTCTTTGATATTCCGGTGGACCATCTGTACGCGGCGCCGGCGTTCGTGAGCCACTACAGGACGAAGCGGCTGCATCAACCGGTGGTCGTCGCCCCGGACGTGGGATCGGCCAAGATGGCGCGCGGATTCGCGAAGCGGCTCGACGCCTCGCTCGCGATCATCGACAAGCGCCGGCCCTCGGCGAACATCGCCGAAGTGGTGAACGTCGTGGGAGAGGTGGAGGACAAGGACTGCCTCATCCCCGACGACATGATCGACACGGCGGGGACAATTTCCGAGGCGGCGGCGGCGCTGAAGCGGCTGGGTGCGCGACGGATCTTCGCGTTCGCGACACATGCCCTGCTGTCGGGACCGGCGGTCGAGCGGCTCCGCGCCGCGCCGATCGAAGAAGTGACGGTGACGAATACGATCCGCATTCCCGAGGATCGGCAGTTCGAGAAACTGAAGGTGTTGTCGATCGCGAGCCTGATGGCTAAGGCCATCGGCTACGAGCATTCGAATCAGTCGGTCAGTTCTCTATTTGATTGAGTTGAGGAACGCATGGCGCAAACAGTGACGCTCGCCGCGACGGCGCGGGAGAAAACGGGCAAGGGCGCGGCGCGGCAGGCCCGCTTTCAGAAGCAGGTGCCGGCCGTCATCTACGGCCACGGCCGGACGACGCAGACCTTGATGGTGGATGCGCTCGCGCTCGAGAAAGCGCTGACCGGCATCGAGCCGGAGAGCACGCTCATCGAGCTGACGGTGGACGGCAAGAAGTCGCGCACGCTGATCCGCGAGATCCAGCGCCATCCGCTGCGCCCCGACATCATCCACGTGGACTTCTACGAGATCCAGGCCCACGAGAAGATCACGCTCAAGGTCCCCGTGCACCTCGTGGGAACGCCCGACGGTGTGCGCAACGCCGGCGGCGTGCTCGACCAGGTGACCCGCGAAGTCGAAATCGAAGTGCTGCCCGAGCACATCCCCGATCGCGTGGAGCTCGACGTCACCGCGCTGAAGATCGGCGACTCGCTGCACACCCGCGATCTTTTGATTCCGAACGCCGTCATCCTGACGGGGGCCGATCTGACGATCGCGACGGTCGTGCCGCCGCGCGCCGAGGAAGTCGCCGCGCCGGCCCCCGAAGCGGCGACCGAGGTCGCCGAGCCCGAGCTGATCCGCAAGGTTCGCGAAGGCGAAGAGGGCGAGGAAGGGGAAGCGCCGGTTGGAGGCGCGCCCGAGAGCAAAGCCGCACCGAAGGCCGAGGAGAAGCCCAAGGGCAAGAAGGAAGAGTAGTCCTTGCGCGCCGTCGTCGGCCTGGGGAACCCGGGCCAGGAGTACGCGGCGACGCGCCACAATGCCGGCTTCCTTTTGGCCGACGCCGTCGCCGAGCATTGGCAGCTGGGTCCCTTCCGTCGCGCCGAGCGCGCGCGCGCGACGGAAGGCATCGTCGCCGGAGTTCCGGTTCGCGTACTCAAGCCCACGACATTCATGAATCGCAGCGGCGCCGCGCTCGCATCCTTGCGCGCCGATCCGGCGTTCACGCCCGCGCGCGATCTCCTCATCCTCGTCGACGATTTTCAGATTCCGCTCGGCACCTTCCGGCTGCGCAACGAAGGCTCGGCCGGCGGGCACAACGGCCTGAAGAGCATCGAGGGCGCGCTGCAGTCGCAGCAGTACGCCCGCCTGCGCATCGGTGTCGGTCCACTGCCCGAGGGCACGGGTGACTGGGCGGATTACGTGCTCGCGCCGTTCGAGCCGGAGCAGTTGGAGCAGGTTGAATCGCTCATGCCACAGATGATCGACGCGGTCGATCACTGGTTGCGTGAAGGATGCTGAGACTTGGCATTGTCGGGCTGCCCAACGTAGGCAAGTCGACGCTCTTCAACGCCCTCACGTCTTCGAAGGCCGCGGCCGCGGAGAACTATCCCTTCTGCACGGTCGAGCCGAACGTCGGCGTCGTCGAAGTCCCCGACCCGCGCCTCGAGCAGCTCAACGATGTCATCAAGCCCAAGAAGAAGATTCCCGCGGTCGTCGAGTTCGTGGATATCGCCGGGCTCGTGAAAGGCGCATCGCAGGGCGAAGGGCTAGGCAATCAGTTCCTCTCCCACATTCGCGAAGTGGACGCCGTCGTCCACGTGATCCGCAGCTTCGAGGACCCCGACGTCGTGCACGTCATGGGGCCGGTCGATCCCGTCCGCGATCACGACGTCATCACCAGCGAGCTGGCGCTCGCCGATCTCGCGGTGGTCGAACGCCGTCTCGACAAGACGCGCAAGTCGGCGCGTGCCGGCGACAAGGAAGCGCAGCTCGAGCTCGTGCTGCTCGAGCGCGTCGTCGCCGAGCTCGATGCGGGCCGGGGCGCGCGCGAGGCGGGCGAAGATGAGGACGCGGTGAAGTTTCTCCGCCACCTTGGTCTGTTGACCGCCAAGCCGATTCTCTACGCCGCCAACGTCAACGAAGACGACCTGGCGAGCGGTGGTGGGAAGTGGATCGAGAAGCTGCGCGCGGCGGTGCAGAGTCATCATGAGGAAGCCGAAATCGTCCTCTTCTCCGCCAAATTCGAGGCCGAGCTTGCCGAGTTAGCCGGCGACGAGCGCCGCGAGTATCTCGCGAGCGCGGGCGTCGCCGAGCCGGGGCTCGACCGCCTCATTCACGCGGGATATCGCCTGCTGGGACTCCAGACCTTCTTCACGGTCGGCGAGAATGAAGTGCGGGCGTGGACCATGCACCGCGGGGACACCGCCTACGACGCCGCGGGCGAGATCCATTCCGATTTTCAGCGCGGCTTCATCCGCGCCGAGACGGTTGCGTTTACGGAATTCGTGAAAGCGGGCAGCTACAAAGCTGCCCGCGAGCAAGGCCTGATTCGGAGTGAAGGTCGCGACTACGTCGTGAAGGACGGCGACATTCTGCTGTTTCGCTTCAACGTCTAACGCGTCCAGATCCCGACCGAGCCACACTCCCCGCGTCCCTGGATCAGGTCCTTCCCCTCAAAGCCGAACTGATTGATCATGGGCACGCCGAACGGGCTGCTGTTCGGCGGGTCGCGGTAGATCTCGACGGCGGCGACGTTGTCGATGGGAATCCGATCGAGGTCGCGCTCCCAAATCGGCAGGCCATCCAAGCTGATCGGCACGGAGCAGACGTGGCCGTGGCTGAAACGCGTGGGAAGGCAGGTGTACAGACACCAGGTAAAGATGCCCGCGCCTTTGAGCAGAACGCTGATCGCTTCCGTGTGCGACCGCTCGATGTCCTCGCGCGTGAAGAAGCGTGCAAATCCACCGTAGCGCTGGCGCCGTTCATAGAACCCCGCGAGGTCACGCCAGACGTCGACGAACCGCGCTTCGACGACGAGCGGCGCCAAATTCGTCCCCCGGACGTCGAGCATGACGGCGATCTTCGTCGTCCGACCGGCGCGGAGCGCGAACTCGAATTCCTGCTCGGTCTCACGGCCATCATACGAAACCCGCAGTTTCTGCAGACCGGCGGGAAGCCCGGAGAGCGTGAACCCACCCTCCGAGTCGGTCACGGTGAATCGCTCCGCGGCGGCCACGGAAATCGTCACGCCGGCGATTGGCCGGCCGTTATACGTGGAAAGCGCATGTCCACTGATGCGCGCAGTCGTGTCGGGTTGGGTTTGCATTGTCGGCAGCGAAATGAGAGCCAGCATGTGAGCGAGCGAGTGCATACTGTGTCCTATCAGTGGCCTTTCTCTTCAGCTCTCACCATCCAACTGCCTTGCCCTGATTCTGCCGCTCGAGCCAGGCGACGAGCGGCTGGAAGTAATCGACGATAGCTGTCGCGTCGAGCTGCCGCTCACCGGTCGCATCGGCAAGGATGTCCTGCCACGGCCGGCTTTGCCCTGCCGCCAGCATACGAGCCAACTGCTGTCCTGCGGCTTTGTTGCCATACACCGAGCAGCGGTAGAGCGGGCCGGTCCATCCCGCCGCGCGGCACCAAGAGCGATGTAACTGGAACTGCAACACGCGAGCCAAGAAATACCTGATGTAGGGCACGTTCGCCGCCACGTGATACTTGGCACCCGGATCGAAATCTTGTTCCGTGCGCGCCACCGGCTCGGCGACGCCTTGATAGCGATGCTTCACGTCCCACCATGCCGCATTATAGCGCGCCGGCGTGATCTCTCCCGCAAAGACGCCCCAACGCCAGCGGTCGAGCGCGAGGGCGAACGGCAGGAATGCGATCTTGTCGAGCGCGATCCGCAGCAGCATCGCCGTGTCAGTGGCGGCGCTCGGCAAACTGTCGAGCAAGCCGATGCGGCGCAGGTATTCCGGCGTGACGGACAGCGCGATCGCGTCGCCGATCGCTTCGTGGAAGCCGTCGTTCGCACCGTTCTGAAAGAAATAGGGCTGATTTTGATAGGCGCGCTGGTAGAAATTGTGACCCAGCTCGTGATGCACGGTGACAAAGTCCTCGCCCGTCACCTGCAAACACGCCTTGATGCGGACGTCGTTCTTGCTGTCGATGTCCCACGCACTCGCGTGACAGACGACCTCCCGATCGCGTGGCTTGGTGAACTGCGACCGATCCCAGAACGTCGACGGCAGCGAATCGAATCCGAGTGAGGTGTAGAAGCGCTCGGCGTAGCGCACCATCCCGCGCTCATCGACCCCGTGCGCCCTCAGCAACGCGGTGACGTCGACGCTGGGAGTTGCCGCCGCGGGCGCGACCACGTCGTAAATATTTCCCCACTCCTGCGCCCAGAGGTTGCCGAGGAGATGCGCGGGAATCATCCCGTTCGCGGTCACGAGATTCGGGTAGCGCCCGGCGAGGCGCGCGCGCACGTAGGCGTGAAGCTGCAGATACAACGGCTTGAGCTCCGTCCACAGCCGATCGATCTCGACCGCGAAGGAATCGGCGGGCATGTCGTAACCGGAGCGCCACAGCACGCCGACATCGCTGAAGCCGAAGCCGCGCGCGCCGGCATTCGCGAGTGTGACGAACCGCGCGTAGCGATCGCGCATCCCGACGGAAATGCGATGCCATCCCTGCCAGGCGTCGAGCAGCTCCGCCGGATCACGACTGGTCGCCAGAATGCGCTCGATGTCCGTGATTTGCAGACAGTGGTCAGGCGTCTTGCAGTACGTCCCGCGTCCGTAATCAGCCTGGAGACCGGTCGTGATGCGGCTGAGCTCGGTCGTCTGACGCGGATCCGGGGGTGGCGGCGCGGCGAGGGACAACTTCAGCAGCAGCAACTTGCGTCGCACGTCGGCCGGCAAGCGGAGCTGCTCGTACGGGCGCGCCTGCATCGCCAAATCGCGTGTCGCCACGGCATTGGCTTCGTCCGCCTCGGCCGTCAGCTCTTCGGTGTCGAACGTGATGTACGTATTGGCGACCCACTCGGCCCGAGCGGCTTTGAGGCCCACATCATACAGGGTCGACTCGGCTCGGGCGAGAAACGCCCTCGCGTCGGCGACGGTGGGGGGGGGGCTCTGTACGCACAAGAGGACCAGGACCGCCAGCACGCCCTACAATACAACTCATTCCCGCGCCTTTCCACGCCTATACACGCGGTTTAGCTTTCTCGCTCACATATCCCCTACTCGGCGCCCATCCACCGCGCCGGGTCACCCATGTCCAAAGGGAGGTGGCATGAGTCGTCGGTACGAGACGGTTTACATCTTTGATAGTGCGCTGGACGAGCCGGCAATCACCGAAAAGCTGAATCGCTTTCACAGCCTTCTGACAAAGGACGGCAAAGGCACGCTTTCGAACGTGTCGCATTGGGGCAAGCGGACGATGGCGTTCAAGATCAAGAAGAAGGATACGGGCTATTACGTCGTGGCCGAGTACGAGGCGGCGGGGGACTTGCTGCCCGAGTACGAGCGGGCCGTGAAGCTCGATGAGGGCGTGCTGCGCTACCTCATCGTCGAAGCCGCGCGCGAGCAGCCGAAACCCGTGGTAGCGGCGGCCGTCGTCCCCGAAGAAGAAGAGCTGGAAGAGGAGGAAGTGTGAGACGTCCCGCCAAGACCTGTCCCGTGTGCGAATCCGGCGCGCGCGTGCTCGACTACAAGGACGACCGGACGCTGGGCCGCTTCCTGACCGAGCGCGGCAAGATTCTGCCGAGCCGGCTGTCGGGAATGTGCGCGCGCCATCAGCGGCAGCTGGCGACGGCCATCAAGCGCGCGCGGCAACTCGCGTTGATCCCGTACATCAAGGGCCACACCGCGTAACGTGACGAAGCAGTCGTGGTGGCGGCCGCTCTTGGCCCTGATCGCGTTTGTGCTCTGGGCGCCTCCCAGTCTGGTGGGCCTGCCGCTGGCGGCGTTGCTTCATCGTGGTGACCACGGCCGCTTTCGTGGCCGTGATGCTGCTTCGGCCCGGTCCGATGCTGCGTCAGGCTTTGCGCGCGACGGCGGCCGGCTTCCTCGTCACGGCGGTAATGATCGAGGTGTTGTGGGGCACGGAAGCGTGGAGGGCAATGGCCTGGGAAGCGACCCGGCAAGCGAGCCTGACGATGCGCTTCGTCGTAGAGCGAGCGCCCGACGCGTTCATGCTGTACGAGCCGATCGTGCGCTTCGCGAGCGTCACGTGGCCAGGCGTGCTCGCCTTGCAGACCCTGGCCGGCCTCGCGTTGGCGTGGAACCTACACGTGCGGATCACGACGTCGGCGCTCGGCTCGCCGCTCGGTCGCTTCCGGGATTTCTGCATCGGCGACGCCTGGGTATGGGGCATCGTGGCCTGGCTCGGTGTGCTGATCCTGCCGGTATCGAGCGCGCTGCATGTGGCGGGCACCAACGTCGGCATCGTGGCCGGCGCGCTGTACGTGCTGCGCGGGGCAGCGATCGTGATCACCTTCGCCGATGCGTTCGGCATCTCCGCAACGGCGCTGGCGATCGTCGCGGCGACGGCGGCTGCCCTTGCCGTTCCACTGCTCTTTGTTCTCCCCGGCCTCTGCACGCTGGGGATCACCGATACGTGGTACCACTACCGGCGGCGACTCGCGGCAGCCCGAGGGGGGCGGGGGGGGCAGCGCGACTCGCAGTCCAATCAACCTTGAAGGATTGACACGATGGAAATCATTCTGCGGGAAGACGTCCAGCATCTTGGCAAAGTCGGGGAGATCGTAAAGGTGAAGGACGGGTACGCCCGCAATTACCTCCTTCCCAAAGGGCTCGCTTATCCGGCGACCGCGGCCAACAAGAAGAAGATCGCCTACGAAGGCGAGCGCATCGCCAAGCAGCGCGCTTCCGAGAAGTCGACCGCCGAAACCGAAGCGACTCGCCTTGCCGGCGTGCAGCTCACCTTCGCCGTGAAAGTCGGCGAGGAAGACAAGCTGTACGGCTCGGTCACGGCTGGCGACATCCAGCGGAAGCTCGAAGAGCTCGGTCTTCACGTCGACAAGCGCAAGATCGATCTGCACGAGCCGATCCGCGAGCTCGGGGAATTCAGCGTCGGGATCAAGATCCATCCTGAGGTGCGGCCAGAGGTTCGGATCACGGTGGTGAAGGAGTAGCAGGCGCCGCGTGGCGTGAAGCGTGCGGCTGATTTACTAATGAAAGGGAGGATGGAAACCGCTCCGGTGCTCTCACAGGTTGTTGACGCGTTGGTCGACCGCAAAGCGGTCGATCCGGTGGTATTAGACCTGCGTGGCTTGTGCGCCGCCACGGACTACTTCGTGATCGTTTCTGGAACGTCGAACGCCCACGTGCGGGGCATGGCCGAGCATCTCGTGACGGCGCTCGCGCCGGCCGGTCTCGAGCCGCATCATGTTGAGGGATTGGCCCAGGGACGCTGGGTGTTGCTCGACTACGTGGATTTCGTCGTCCACGTGTTTCATCCCGAGCTCCGTGATTTTTACCAGCTCGAGCGCCTGTGGGGCGATGCGCCCGTGGTGGCGGCTGGCGATGCGGGCGGCACAGGCGCGAAAGGATAGCAGTATGCCAGGACGCACGAGAACTCAGTTCGCGGTGTTGGCGGCGTTCCTCCTCGCCGCACCTCCCCTGGCTGCCCAGTACTTCGGCCAAAACAAGGTGCAGTACCGCAACTTCAACTTCCAATCGATTCAGACCGAGCACTTCGACATCTACTACTATCCCGACGAGCGCGTCGGCGCCCTCGACGCCGCGCGCATGGCCGAGCGTGCCTACGCCCGGCTGTCGCGGATCCTGCATCACCAGTTCCAGAGCCGGAAGCCGATCATTCTCTACGCGTCGCAGTCGGACTTCCAGCAGACGAACGTCGTCGACGCCACGGGTGAGGGGTTGGGCGGCGTCACGGAGTTCTTCAAGCATCGCGCCGTGTTGCCGTTCACCGGCTCCTACGCCGAGTTCGAGCACGTCCTCCAGCACGAGATGGTGCACCAGTTCCAGTACGACGTGTACAGCCGCGGCCGCCCCGGCGCCGGCGTGCAGACGTTGATGAGCGTGAATCCGCCGCTCTGGTTCATGGAGGGCATGGCGGAATACCTGTCGCGTGGCCCGATCGATCCGGAAACGGCGATGTGGCTGCGGGACGCCGCGCTCGAGGGACACCTCCCCTCGATCGAAGACATGACGACGGATCCCGGAATCTTCCCGTACCGGTATGGCCACGCGCTGTGGGCCTACATCGGCGAGAAGTGGGGCGACGAGGTGATCGGTGAGATCCTGCAGAGCTCCGCCAACACCGGGCTCGAGGCCGCCTTCAAGCGCGCCTTGGGCCGTTCGCTCGAAGATCTCTCGAACGATTGGCGCGACGCCATTCAGACGACGTTCCTGCCGCAGCTCGGTGATCATTACCGGGCGCGCCGGATCGCGCAACCACTGTTGACCCGGCGCCGCTCGAGCGGCCGCATCTTCCTCGCGCCGGCGCTGACGCCGGACGGGAAGACCATCGCGTTCTTCGGCGATCAGGGCGGGTTCTTCATCGACCTGTGGCTGGCCGACGCGGAAACGGGACGCGTGTCACGGCGGCTCGTCCGGTCGACGATGAACAACAACTACGAGAGCCTGCGGTTCATCAACTCCGCCGGCTCGTTCTCCCCCGACGGCCGCTACTTCGCCATCGCCGCCAAGCGGAAAGACCGCGACGACCTGGTGATCCTCGACGTCAAGCGCGGCGGCGAAGACCGCCGGATCGAGGTCGGCCTGAGCGGTCTCCAGACGCCGCGCTGGTCGCCCGACGGCAAACAGCTCGTGTTTACGGGATTCAACGGCGGTTTCACCGATCTGTACATCATCAATCGCGACGGCACCGGGCTGCGCCGCCTCACGAACGACAAGTACGCCGATCTCCATCCTTCGTGGTCACCCGATGGGAAGACGATCGCGTTCGTCACCGACCGTGGCGCCGAAACCGACTTCGAGACGTTGCGCTTCGGGAACCTCCGCATCGCGCTCTACCATCTCGACGCCGGCACGATCGAGATGCTCGGCAACATGCGGATCGGGAAAAACATCGATCCCGTGTGGTCGCCGGATGGACGATCGCTGGCCTTCGTCTCCGATCGGAGCGGCATCGCGAACGTGTTCCTCTACGACTTCGTCGACGGGCAGATTTACCAGCTGACGAACATGTTCACCGGTGTGCAGGGGATCACACCATCACGGACCTGCGGCACCGCCGGTCACGCTCCTGCTCGCGGAGCAGCGCGACACGATCGTCACTGGTGCGCCGATCCCCGCTCCTCCGGTCGAGCCCGCGGGTCTCGGGGGAACGTCCGCCGGCACCGCGGGCAGCGCGAGCGGTCCCACTGCGCGCGCACCGCAAGGGACGTCCATCTACCGTTCGTCAGGCGGCTTCCGGCCATCCGCGCTTCCGCAGCCAGCCGAATCCTCTGCCGCGCCGCCGCCGGTGACGGTGCGTGCGCTGCTCGACTCCGCGACGCTCGCGCTGCCCGATACCAATGAATTCTCGTTCAAGCCGTACAAGGTGCGTTTCACCGCCGATTACATCGTGCGTCCCACCGTCGGCTACTCGCGGGACAACTTTGGTCGAGGCGTCTTCGGCGGGACGGCGATCGCACTATCCGATATTCTCGGCAATCACTCCGTGGTGATTGCGGGATCGATCAACGGCCGCATCAGCGAAGCGCAATTCCTCGGCCTCTACGTCAACCAGACGCACCGGCTGAATTGGGCGTCGGGATTTTCGCAGGATCCGCTGTACTTCTACGGCGGCAGCGATTGGACGACTGTCCCCAATAGCCAGGGCACGGCGGACAGCCTCCGCGTATACACGTCGCGGATTCGTCGCTTTGTCATTCGCGACGGGTTCATGGAATCGTCGTACCCATTCAGCCGGTTCAACCGCATCGAAATGGGACTGCACGCCGTCAACATCAGCGAAGCCACGCTCGCGCTGCAGACTCTGTTCAAGGCGGACAGCGCCCACGCCTTTGTCGACGAGAGACTCGTCAGCAGCGGCGGCCCGTCGGCGACGTTCGTCCAGCCCTCGATCGCGCACGTCCACGACAACACGCTGTTCGGCTATGTCGGGCCATTTGCGGGCTCGCGGTCGCGCCTGTCGATCGCGCCGGCGTTCGGCACCTGGCAGTTCACCGCCGGTCTCGTCGATTATCGACGTTACCTCTTCTTCCGGCCGTTCACGCTCGCGTTCCGGGGAATGCTGTTCGGACGCTTCGGCCGCGACGCCGATCGCTTCCCGGTGTTCGTCGGCAACACGGAGCTGCTGCGCGGCTACACCGCCGGGTCGTTCCGCAATAACGAGTGCATCGCCAATCCCGGCACATCGTCGCAGACCGGGTGCGCCGAGCTGGATCAGCTCATCGGCTCGAAGATCGCGGTCGCGAACGCCGAGCTGCGGTTCCCGCTCACGCGCAGCCTGGTGCTGGGGTTCCTGCCGGTCGGATTTCCTCCCATCGAGGGGGCGATCTTCTTTGACGCGGGAATGGCGTGGGATGACGTCAGTACCGTGAAGTGGCATCGCAGCCCCACGGACAGTCCGGTATTGGTCCGCGTCCCGTTGCGCAGCTGGGGTGGTTCGATTCGCGCCAACGTCTTCGGACTGATGATCGTGCGCTTCGATTACACGAAGCCGATAGACCGCCCGCTCAAGCACTCCTATTGGACCGTTAGTTTAGGGCCGACGTTCTAACTCCGCTTCACTAAAACAGTTGCAATGGCCTCGCCGGTTGTCTATTTTGTCCGGCGAGGCCATTTGCCTATCTCCCGTTTCCTCCTCTTTGCCAGCTTGGCGCTTGGGGCTTGTCGATCCCCGGCGCCGGTCCTGACGTCAACACAACAACAATCACCACAACGTGTTAGCCAAGCTCAGATCATCGCTCGCATTCCTGGCGTGGCGATCCGGCTGCCCGTAAAGGGAGGGACGCCGCAGCTCTATCGCCTGCCCCGGCTGACACCGGTGGATGGGGTGCTCCGCGGGAGGTTGCCCCCGGTAGAGCGCGTCGTCGGGCTCGACCCCGAATCCGAATTCCTCTTTGTCACCACCGCAAAGCACCAACTGCTCGGGTTGGATCTCGGCAGCGGTCGCGTCGACACGGTGGCCACGAGCGTCGCGCACGCGGCCCTCGGCCCCGATGGTACGCTCTACGCCGTCGATGACCAACGGCGCGTCGTCTCGCTGTCGCGACGGACGCGCTTCGCGTGGCCGCAGGCACTCACCGCGATGCCGCGCGATCTCTTCGGCTCGACCGATCAGCGATTGGTCGGCGTGATTCCTCAGGATCGATTGCTGGTCGCGGCCCCCGACCAGCCTTCCACGGTGCGTCCGATTGCGGCGGGTGGCGACGTGGCGGCGACGCGGTGGGGCGATCTCGTTGCCGTCGCCAGCGACTCGGGCGTGACCTTCTACGATCCCGTGGCCCGTCGCGATCCCGCTTTTGTGCGCCTCGCCGACCCGCCACGAGCGCTCGCGTTCTCACCTTCCGGTCATCGTATCTATGTGGCGCGTCGCAACGCGCCCGGGTTGGCGGTGATCGATCGCTACGATCGTCGCGAGCTGGATGGCGTCGCGCTGCCGGGGCCCGTTGCCGCATTGCGCGTCGATCCACTCGGCAGGTGGCTGCTCGCGCGACCGACGGTCGGCGACTCCGCGTGGATCGTCGACATGCCGATCAAACAACACACCGGCATCGTGCCGACACAGTGGCAAGCCGATCTGCCGGCAATCTCGCCCGATGGCATGCTGATTTTCCGGCGCGGCGCGGACGTGGTGTCGATGCGCCCCGATTCGCTGACGGAGGTCGGGCGGGTCCAACGCGGCGCGGGGGATCTCTGGGTGCTCTCATCCTGGCTGCCTCGTGGCGTCCCGGCGGCTCCTACAGCCGCCGCAGTGGCGGCGGCGGAAAGCACGGGAACCAGCGCCGAAGGGCCGCTCTACGTGCAGGTATCGACGTCGCAGAATCCGGAGTGGTCCGGCCACCTCGCTGACGACCTCACGCGCGCCGGCCTGGCCGCGCGCGTGCTACCGCCACAGCACCCGGATGAGGGTTATCGCGTGGTGCTCGGTCCCTACTCCACCCGGGAACAGGCCGAAGCGATCGGTCGCAGGCTGGGGCGGCCGTTCTGGATCTACCAGCCCGGACAATGACCACGTACCGGCAGTTGCCACTCTCGCGGCTCGGTCACCTGATCCCACCGCTCGTGGACGGGCAGGCGCTCGTTGCGTTGCTCACGACAACCGCGGACCTCCCCTGGGCCGCGAAAGCGGCGTGGGACATCGCGCGCATCGCGGCGCGCGAGGGACGTCGCGTCGCCCTGGTCGATCTGCATCTCGAGCAGCCCGCGCTGCACGAAATCGTCGGCCTTCAGGCGACGGAGGGCATCGTCGACGCGTTTGAGTACGGCGTCTCGCTGAACAAGGCGGCACACGAAGTCACCGGCGTGTTCTTCATTCCCGCGGGTTCGGACACCGCGCAGGCAAGCGAGCTGTTCGCGCATGACCGCTGGCGGAAACTGCAGGCCGGATTCCGCTCAGAAGGGGCGCTGCTCCTCGCGTTCTTGTCGGAGGCGGGCCTGGCGCAACTCGCGGCCGTGCCGGATGGACTGATCGTGCTCGCGCCCGAGGGATTGAGCGAGACGTTTGTGAATGCGCGCGACATTCCCCTGCTCGGTGTGGTGCGCGATCGCTGGCTGCCCTCGACTGGGAGCCCCCCCCCTTCGGCGCAGCCGGCGTCGCCACCGCGACGCCGCGGCGTTCGTGCGGCGCTCGTGGCGCTCCTCATCGCGGCCTTGGCGGTCGGTGGTTGGGCGCTGCTCGCTGGGGCACGAGAATCGTTCATCGCACCGCCGGCGCCGCCCCCCCCGCTTCGTCCGCTCGCCGCGCCTCCTCGAGTCGCGCCGGAGAAACCGGTTCGACCACCGGCGCAACCGCGTGCGGACACGCTCGGATGGACGGTGCAGCTTGCGGCATACGCGACGCTCGACAAGGCGCTCGCGCACGCAGATCGACTCGCCGCCGACGATGGGCTTGCAGCCCTCGTGACGCCGGTGCCGCAAAGCAACGGCGGTAAGAGTCCTGTTTGGTATCGCGTTTTGGCGGGCTCGTATGCGACGCGCCCGGCAGCCGCCGCCGCGCGCGCCAAGATGTGGCGCCGCGGCATCGTTGCCGAAGGCATCGGCGACCTGCTGCTCGCGCCGTATTCCTATCACGTCCCCACCGGCTCGTCGCTCGATTCGTTGCGCCGGCGCGGGTTGCCGGCGGTGCGCTGGTCCAATGGCAACATCCTGCTCGGTGCATTCGAGGCACCCGAACAAGCGGCATTCACCCAGGCCGCTCTCACACGCGCGCACGTGCGCGCGAACCTTCTCCCCCGTATGGGGCGGGGGACCCCATGAGACTGAGCAGGCTCGAGCTATCGGGCTTCAAATCGTTCGCGGGCTCCGTCGAGTTGCCCTTCGACGAGGGCGTGACGGCGATCGTGGGCCCGAATGGCTGCGGAAAATCCAACATCTCCGATGCGGTGCGCTGGGTGCTCGGCGAGCAGTCGCCGCGACTGCTCCGCGGCGGCAAGATGGAAGACGTGATTTTCCAGGGATCGACCGGCCGCCGGCCGGTGAACGTCGCTGAAGTCTCACTTGTCTTCGACAACTCCGACGGCAGCCTGCCGGTCGCCTACCAGGAAGTCGTGGTCACGCGCCGGTTGTCTCGGTCCGGCCAAAGCGACTATCTGCTGAATCGCTCGCCCGTGCGACTGCGCGACATCCAGGATATGCTGCGCGGCACCGGCCTCGGTGCCGATGCCGCCGTCGTTATGGAAGCGAAGATGATCGAAGCGCTGCTTTCGGAGAAAGCCGAGGAGCGGCGCGCGCTCTTTGAGGAAGCCGCCGGCATCGGGCTGTATCGCGATCGCAAGAAAAGCACCGAGCGTCGCCTCGAAGAAACGGCCGCCGATCTCGCGCGGCTCGAGGATCTGATCGCCGAGGTGCAAACGCAGGTGCGCAGCCTGGCACGGCAGCGCGGCCGCGCCGAGCGCTACGGCAAAATGGTGGAGGAGCGTTTCGGCATCGCGATGACGATCGTGCGGCGCGAGCTCGAAGACTTCGATCTCGCGCTCGGCTCTCTCGGGGTCCGCGCCCGTGAGCTGGGCGAGGCGTTGCCCGCCGCCCGCGCCCGGTTGAGCGATGCCGAGCACCAGCGCGAAGCGCGCGTCCAGGCCCGGCATACCGCCGAAGCGCGCCGGACCGAAGTGGAGCGGCGGCTCGGTGATGCCAAGCTCGAGGTCGGCAGGCTTGAGAGTGATCTCGCCCTCGCGGCAGAGCGGCTCGGAAACGCGGCGCAGCGGCGGCAGACCGCCGCGGAAGAACGCTCGCAAGCCGAACAGCGGGCGACGCGTGCGCTACGCGAGCATGACGCCGCCGAAGTCGAGCGCGCGGCTGCGCAGCGCGACCTCGCGGCCGTGCACGGGGAGCTGACCGCGCGCACGGGCGACGAAAACGACGTGCGCGGCCGGCTCACCGCCGAGCGCGCGGCCGTGCGCGAGCTGGAAGAGGCGCTGCAACGGCGGGCGGACAGCTCCCGTGCCCTCGAGCTCGAGGGAGCCGCGCTCGATCGCGAGCGGAGTGAGCTGCGCGAGCAACTGGCATTGGCGACCGCAGAGCGGCAGGACCGCGAAGCCGCCGCACATGAATCGGCACGGCAGGCTGAAGCAGCCACGCAGCACGTCGCGCGGGACGCGCATGCCGCCGTTCGGGCGGTCGAAGCATTGCAGCACGCGCGCCGGCACGTCGCGGCGTTGCAGGAGCAAGAGATGAGTGCCCGGTCCGCCCGCCGGCAGGCGGAGGCCGCGCTGGCGCAGCTCGAGGCACGTCGCGACGCGCTGACCGAGCTCGATCGCGAACACGTCGGTCTCGCGCCCGGCGCACAGGCGCTGCTCAAGGCTCGCCTGGACGGGGAGGGGGGGGGGG
>WNFA01000373.1_pt1 | contig 43236 bp, 37 predicted proteins | sample 5400481 | NCBI WGS metagenome assembly WNFA01 (sample SAMN13153340, study PRJNA577476) | soil metagenome | isolation source: 120 cm saprolite under Douglas fir tree site 2 hole 1 replicate 2 | place: USA:California | collected 2015-04-18 | reverse complement strand
CAACTGACAGGCAGCTTTCTCCCCTATGTGGCAGAAAATAAAAACCTTTGTCGAAACCAACCCCGGTCTCCATGCTGTCCTTCTTCACGGGCTACTGATCGTTGGCTTCATCACAGTAGTATTTGTCGCTGTGGAGGTGTGCGAAGGATTGGCCAGGGAATATGCCGACCGATGGGAGAAGGATCTCTCGTCAATTAGTTGTAATGGAGACGGCAGTTCAGAGCTGTTTCCCCTGCCGCGTGGTGTGGGGACCGGACCCCAAAGTGCCGGGACGGCTGCGGCGGCTGGAGAATCAACGGCTCGCCTTACCGCGGATGAAGAGAGGGGCAGACTGCGGGGCCAATACCAGGAAATACGGACTAGGATGAACCACCATCTATCTGTCCTGAAGATGTTCTATGTGACATTTTACACGACGATTCTAATGAGTGGGGGTCTGGCAGCCCTCGCTGCAATCATGCTGTTGTTTATTGCCATGGATGGTTGGAAATCTTCTAATCCATATGCGAGAAACCTCTTCCTGATTGCGACGGTGTCGGCAACGTTTTGTGCTGCTTTTCCGAGTCTATTCCAGCAGCAACGCAACATTGACGAAAACACTCGCTCGTATTTAGAATACGTGGCGCTAACAAACGAGATGTGTACCTACGCCACGACGGGTGGTGCCAGTGACGAGACCAATATCGAACGCAAGGACTTCATTCGGAACGTGGATAGGCAACTGAAAGCTTTGAACAAAATTGCGGTTGGCTTCGATGTTTCCAAAGTGCCCGATTTTACGTCAGCTCTTCAAAAGGCGAGTGGAACCAGTCAGGCTGGCGGCTCGGCGGTTGTACCAGCAGCGAAGCAGCCGAGCCCCAGGCCAGCGCGGCAGCAGAGCAAGCCCTAAAGCATGCCGTTCGAAAGCAGGATGACTAGAGCACGCTCAGATTCTCATTCTGTGCCGAATTCTCGAAAGATACCTCCTGAGCCAGGTAGCCTTGCCGGAAGGATGTCCAGCGCCATCTAAGGGTATGATGGCGCTTCACCAAATCGGAACGGAGGAGTAGGAAAACCAGGAATTTGTTCAACTATTGTACCCGCTCAACACAGTGACAAAAACGCCTCCGCGCCTATTGTGGCTGAAATGTTGCCGCGCTTCACAAGAAACTGCCTCGCCTGCTCGGCTTTACGTCGCTGGAGCCGCCATCGCCGTGATGAGCATCGTCGATTGGCTCATCATAAAGGGCTGGGTGCCATTTCTCGCGCCGCTAGGAATCGCGTTGGTCATCGAAACTGTCATTGCCGCATTCGCTGTTCGCACAAGTTCACCTTCTGCTGGCGAAGACACCACCGGTGGGCCTACTGAATCCTTGCCCAAGGTGGGCAACGGCCGTAATTTGGGTGCTGGTTGTCGACGCCCTGCTCATTCCCGGGGTGCTCTTCATGATCGCCATCCTTGGAATGCAGAAGTAAATGATTTCCGAATTCCATCTCAACTGTTGCTGATCCCGTCCAGGTTTTGGCAAGAAAGAGGAAACTGGAGCGCGCATCGGAGCGCAATAATTGTCGACTAATCCGACGCTGGCTTTGTACAACGAGAACACAAGTACAAAGCAGGAATGATACACTCTCCGTTACGACACCCCTTTGAAGACTGCATTAAGAGCTTAATAGCCTGGTGGCTACAGACGGAGGATTCATATGGGAGCCTACAGAGGATTCATTGTCTGGGGTGCCGGGATCGTCCTAGTTCTCGGCGCGTTTCTGATTTTCGTTGCGGCTGGATGGCCGGGCGCCGAGAACAACTGTGTTCATGACAAACCGAATTCGTGCTACTGCGAGGCGTTCAACTCAAGCGACGTAGTGAAGGGTGCACCCGGTGTTCGCCAGCCGGTGAACACCTGGTTCAATCTTTATTCGATTGTAACCTCGCTGGTGGTTGCGCTGGTCGTCTATTCTGACCGCAAATCCGGTGACTCTACCAATCTCATCCGGCGTTCCGACTCTCTGGTCCCGGACCTATATATCTTCGCCGTCCTGTTCCTCGGGCTTGGTAGCATGTGGTTCCACGGGTCCCTGAAAGAGTGGGGCGGGGTGACGGACATGTTGTCCATGTTCGTGTTTGCCGCGTTCCTAGTCTTTTACACCATCCGCCGTTTGTGGGATTCAGAGTTGTTCTTTTGGTTGGGGTACGTGGGCACTGTGGTGTTGTTTACGATCGTGGGCGAAGCATGGCAGTGGAAATTCCAATCGTTGATTCTTATCCTTATTCTGGTCGCGGCCTATTTAGTGTTTGAAGTTATGATCTGGGTGCGCAGCGGAAAGGTAATGCAAGGAAAACCGCTCACCATTCTGCTCTGGGTGCTGGCTGTTGTTGCCATAATTTCGGCGACAATCTTCTGGGCGTTGTCACAAACGGGAGGACCATTATGTGATCCCCAAAGCGCTTTTCAGCCGCACGGCCTCCTGTGGCATCCACTGGCGGGAGTGATGGCTGTGTTGCTTTACTTCTACTGGCGTGAGGACACTTACTCATCGGCCTAACTGCGACACGATCGAGAATCCGCAAACCAGGTTCCTACCTATGCTTCACTAGCAGCACGCGTTCGACGGTTGCCCACTCACCAGGCGCCGGCTGCGCCAACACCGGCGCGATTCCGCGCGTTACGCCAGAAGCATCGTTAAGCAGCGCCTGGAGTGGGTCCGATGCTTCGGGCTGGATGTCTCCGCCTCGAACCGTCCCTTGCGTGAGAGGCCGGAGGTCAATTGGCTTATAGCTGGCAAACGCCTTTAAGATGTCGGTTTCTGACGAGCGCTTTCCTGAAATGAATGTGGTGAACGTTCTGGAAAGCTTTTGGCCCGGTTTCAGTACCTCCATTGCGCCTTGTTCCGCTGGGTAAACCAGAGACACCTTGCCATCACTGGAAAGATCGAGGATAGCAACATAGACGTCTTTGGCCGAGTTGTTCGTAAGAGTAGCGTCCATGGTTTCGCCCTCCCAGACACCCATGTCCGGCCTTCCCACACGGGCCATCGGATCGCGCGTCTGGCTTCCCGCAATTGCGAACTGCAATTCAATTTCGGAATGGAGGCTGCGTATCGAAAGGACGTTGAACCATTTGGTCCAACCCTTGACCTGGTCTACAACTCGGCCAACCACTTCAGGGTCGCTCACATTCACCGGCGTCGAAAGTGTTGTGGAGTCGGCGCCGAGGGTTTGTATTCTCCCCCCCGCATCCCTCAACTGCATGTTGGACGCCGAGGGCCTGTCTGCAAGTTCCACGTTCGGGAGCTTTTCCAATTCAGCCCTAATCGATTGCAGCGTCGGCGAACTCTGCACGCCATCGAGGAAGACACGCATGCGCAATTTCCCATACTGGTGCTCTCGCTCCACGGCTCGTGAGGCAGGGGCGATCGAGCCGGGGGAGATATACGTCGCTTCGGAAGTGAACGCGCTCACCTTCTCAATCCGGACTTTACCCACGGGCTTTTCCGGTGGCGCAAATTTCTTGCTGCCGGGCGCGTAGATCTCATACACAGATTTTTCTGTTGCTCCCTGCACTTGCCCCACGCTGAGCGTCACTCTGCGCGGCGAGATCAACGACGGCGATGCCGTTACGTAAGCCCGCGCCAGGCTGCTGCCGTCCCCAAACACGTACTGATCGGCTTCCGCGCCCTCGAGAGATACATGCTGGCTCGGGTAGTTAGCCGTTACGTCGCCGGCCACACTGTCCATGACGTCACGGTAGGTGGCTCCTGCTTTCGCGGTGCGTAGCTGCCGGGTCAAAAAATACGTGAGCGCGCCATGGTCCTTACCCTCAACAAAGTGCTCGAAGGCGCTCTCCCTTGAGGTCGCTGCGGCGATGGAGACGAATTTCGGGGACGCTTCCTCATTGGCGGTGCCGACCTCGCGCGTTGCGGCAACGGTATAGTCAGGTAGTGGTGGCGGAGTGCGCTTGTCGGCAGCGGTCCAGCGCGCCCGCGCACCTCGCACGAGCGTGCCCGAGTGGCAACTATCCAGGATGAATGTCACGTTCTTGGTTTTCTTAGACAGTTGAAGAAGAAGAGGATGCAGCTCGGCACCGCTAATATCGAAAACGTTGCCAATGCGAGAGTCCCAGGGCACGATGGTTTCATCATAACCGCTGATCATCTTGCCCGTGACATCCTTGCATTGCGAACCGTGACCGCTGTAATGGATGAGGGCAATATCGCCGGACTGGGCCCTGGCGATGAGGTGCGTCTGAATGGCGTTAATGATGGCAGCGTGCGTCGCTTGGGAGTCTTTGAGAACCATAATGTTTTCGGGCGGAAACTCGAACTTCCCAATCAGGAGCTCCTTCATTTCTTCCACGTCGTTGAGCGACCCTGCGAGCTCCGAAATCTTGTCAGACTTGTACTTGTTAATACCCACAAGAAGAGCCCACTTGGCAGGAGTTTGAGGAGGGGGGGCCGGAGACCAGGAAGTCAACAGAGCTGTTGCCACTTGGGGCTGCATCGTATTGTTCGCGAGTTTTTCCGACAGGCGGCTCGTTTTCCCACTGCAGAAGAACATGGACAGGACTACCGGCAACAACAACAAGCTTTGCTTTGTCTTCATCATGGGACGTTCCTATTCTTGGACGGCTAATCGTCTATTCCCTTATACTGCAGGGCTATGTAACCTTTAAACCTTGACCATGTTGACTTGCGACAGACAACCCTGTCCTGACTGCTCGATGCCTCGCAAACAGAAATGGTTCCATCGGGATTGTAGCCAGTAAACAGAACCACATGAGACCCTGGCTTGTTCAGGACATCACCGGGCTTCAAGTCCTCGAACACGTTGGACTTCAGTTTCCCGGCAATTTCTCGCAGGTTGCTCGTGCTGTAGGCATGCCCGGAACTCGCGAGACCCCAACTGAGCATGACGAAGCCTGAGCAATCAATCCCCGCCGCGCACTTCAACACACCGAAACGGCTGTGCGCCCCAGCGGCCAATCCGTCGGCTAGTTTGCGATCGAACGCTTCGGGACCGTCGATACCGCCCCAACAATACGGAATCCCCGTCACACGCTGCCCGGACTTCCAGTCGCTGAGGTACTTCCTGCTGCAAGAAGCACGAAGATTGGGCGCGCTGCACACCCAAGTATGCTTGGCCAGTTTCTCCGCCCTGGCCACTATTTCCGCTCGCGTCGCATGTGGCAAATGCGCAATCACCTCTATTTGTGCCTGAGTGTGTAAGCCGGAAATCAGCCAAGCACACACAAAGAGCAGCGGCAGACGAGCAAGCACGGCCGAACGTCGGCTCAATGTGAGGAGCGAGAGCAAAGTTGGTTCGTATCCCACACGTTGATTCTCACTTCAGAACTTGTGGTCTGCAGTTGGTAGACCAAGCCTTTGTGAACGCGAAGTTCATCAACTGGCGAAATATAATAACCCAGCGGAATATCCGCAATCTCACAGAGCAGCTTGCCATCTGAAGAATACCTTCTGACGTATTTGTTCACGTTTATGCCCTCGGCCGCATCGCCGTTTGCACTGGTTTCCAACGCAACGTAGGTGTCCCCCTTTTGATCAATTGCAAGGGCCTCGAGAGAAACTAGAGTTAAACCGGGCCTGTCGAATTTGACCTCGAGCAGGCCGCCTTTGGAGTTGCCCGCGGCCGGCCGCCTGATAGTGCCATTCTTGGTGTTCAGCACGCGAGCTTCCGCCTGCTCCGGCAGGGTGCCCTCTTCCGTTGGAAGCGCTTTGCCTTCCCGGTCAAAAGCATGAAGCTGTCCTGTAGTCGCTTCGCGAACTAGAACCACACCTTTTGCAGTCACTGTCAAACTGTCTGCAGCAAAACCAATCTTCCACGCCTTGCGAAACTCGCCATGAGCGTCAAAGAAGGAAACGCGGATTCGAAGAGGGTCTGCGATCAACAGGCTTCCATCATCAAAAACATCAAAGCCGCTCGGCCCCCACGGAGGCTCGTCCGCGGCTCCTGTCGAGACCAAGAGAGTAGCAGGCGCGACGTTCAGAGATTCCGCAGTCGTTGGCGCACCGAGCGTGCTGATTGGGATTCTTAAGACTTGTGTTAGTGGAATCGTGCAGACGTCGGGCTCAAGCTCGGGTCGCCCGTTGGGGGCATCGCTCGCCGGAAGTCCAAAGAGCAGGAACAGAACGAAAACGCGAGAGTTCCGTGCCATGTACTGCCTATGATTAAGCAACTGCAAAAATGGTATCCCAATTGCTGAGGAGTGTCTAGCGGCGCGGGAGCCAAGCCGCTAGCCGCGAAAATCCCTTAAGCGATAGCCAAATGCCGTGCGGGTTGTTCCTAACAAGAGAAACTTTTCTTCTCGAGACACGCGCACTGAGCGTGAAAGCACTTTGCTTGACACACATGGTCCCGCGTGCTAGCTTTCGCGCGGTGTGTTGATTAACCGACGAGACATCTTGTCGCTTCTTCCGCTCGCTGGCAGTTCTGCCATCCTGTCAATGGCAGACTTGTGTAAATCCCAAGAGCGCGCAGTGCCACAGGATTCCGGCTCCCAGACTGGTCCTGCCGATCAATCAACCTTCGACTTCTGGACTCAGAACATCCGCAACCCGGACTTCGCCGCCAGCGGAAGCCGATCGCTTGGAAATGCTCCGCGGGCCTCATTTGTCTATTACGATGAACTTCACGGATTTGTCGCGGGAAGTGATATTGGGGATGATCGACTGCCAGACGCCGGCGATTTGGACCTTCTTGTCAACGTCGATCATGTTCGCCCATCGCTGGCCGACCAGCAACGATTTGTGAATCTTGAGGGTGGATCTCTTCGCATCGATGTGCAGCAGGCTGTTCCTATGCGGTCACTCGGGGAGAGACTGGCGTGGACAGCCATCGCTGGTTTTCTGCCGGAGAACAAGAAGCTTCCTGCCCTCAAGGAAATGACGTTCGATCCGGGTGCGACATGGGGCAAGCTGCAGTCCGTTCCGCTGCCCAATGGAAGCGGGCATTTGACGTGGAACTTTTTTCTGCAGCATCGCAAGAGCGCGTGGATGCGAATTTTCGATGTGATCCGCCGCGCCCGGGGCCTGTTAACTCCAATCTTTGGGTTAGGTCTCCCGGCAATTGCGATTACTGCTCTGACGACGGTGGACTCCTTGGTTGCAACCTTAACCAAAGACGAGCGAACCGAGTGGCTGTTTCAGAGCCCAGACGTCTACTTCTATGCTACCAAGCGGGCACGCGATTCATTCGAAGGTTCGAAGGTGCGGTTGAAGAAAGGCATGTATGTCATCATGCCAAGCGACAAGCTGTTGGAATTTGCAAAAGAACAGAGCAAGCTGACAATCAAGGACGGACTTATCGTCCCCAAGGGTACTTCCGGACTCGAAGTCGAGTCTGCCTCCAAGGACACTATCAAGGCTATTACATATCTAACGGTCGGTATCACCGCGACGCTTCGGCCAGCTTCCCGGTAATCTTCGTTCTTCGTTAGCAAAACAGCTTTACTCCAAGCAGAGCGAATGGATAGCGCGGAGCGATTGTGATTCGTCGAGAGAGCGTATTACTTCGGATGATACCGTTGAACGTATTGCCGCCCTGGTGTATTGTTTGGTGTCATGGAGAATTCGTTCGTCTCCTATAAATTCCGCGACTCCGACCGGCAAGTCGCTGCTGATGTGAAGCGGCTCGTCAAGTCACATCAGCTAACACCGATAGATGGCGAAGACCTGGGGGGCGCGCAGCTCTGGGCGGAAGTTAGCCAGCGGATCCGGTCGACTGACTCCCTGGTTTCCTTGCTCCTTCTCCCTCATGATCCGACGGACCATACGTGGATCCGGACAGAGTATGACCACGCCTGCGACAACCAAAAGCGGGTGATTGCAGTCGTAGAGAACGGTTTCCCTTGGGCAGATCCCCGTAACAAAGAATACGTCAAACTCGATCGGGCCAATCCGCTGGATGGGTTTTTGAAGTTGTCGACCACCCTTGGCGGCTGGCGAAGGGAGGCAGGGCGGCGAGTACTGGTGCGGCTTCTGCCGGAAATGGTTGCGCGACTCGCTGCGCGCCAGGGTTATTCCTGCCGCTACCGATTGACTCAGGATTTCCAAGCGATCACCGACTGGATGACGGTGGCGCCCGGTGCGTCCTTTAATGGCATTGGCTTCCCTGCCAGCGGAATTCGCGAAAATGTAAACATCGAGATTGAAGTCAACGACGGGACTCGCGCTCTGTACTTTTCTGCGACGGATCCATCTACCATCCCGGCAGAGCTAAGAGCATACGAGAAGTGACCATGTCATGGACCTCTCGATAAACCAACGAAGCAACCAGCAGGGAGCGGGCTGGTGGGCCTGGGAAGTCTGGCTGGATGGTCCAGATTCAGATCTCGACCAAGTCGAGGCGGTGGTTTACATCCTTCACCCCACGTTTCCGGACTCACGGCAGCGCGTGACGGATCGCGCTGCCCGTTTTGCGCTCCGTTCCGGCGGGTGGGGCGAATTCATGATCTACGCCGAAGTAAGTATGCGCAGCGGCGAAACTACGTCGTTACGCCATTACTTGCGCTTCCAGGAGGTGGCCGCGGGGAGCGGCCGCACTCTGTTACTGACAGGCGCTAAAGAGGACGAGAATCTCACTGACGACATCCAGGATCGGTTGGAGAAGGGTGGATTTGAAATCCTCCGAGTTCCGGACCCGGCTACGTTTTCCAAAGCAACGGCCGCCATTGTTGTAATGTCGTCCAATAAGAGTCCTTGGTTCGATAGCGATCTCCAGATCATCTCGGAGTCTCACACTCCGCTGCTCGTCATTGCACTGCAAAGCTTTCAGATTCCACCCTGCCTGGCCGCTTATCGCTGCCCGCCAAATCCTGGTACTCGAGCCAACGCTGCCGTCGCGTGGCTGCTCCAGGTGCTGGACCGTCCGCAATTACCCTGGGACCACGACATCTTGCCGCCGATGCCCAGCGCCTTCTGGAATCGCCGCCTCGCCCTTGCGGCCGAGGATCTAAAGCGTGCTACGCAGTGCGTTTTCCCGGTGATCGGCTCCGCGGGATTCCAGTCGGTTGCAGTCGCGGTGGCCCGCGATCTCGTGATTGCACCCTCGGACGGGCTGCCCTCCGAAGGCTTGAAGCTCCGATTGGCGGCCGACGACTGCCCCATCGAACAGGTTGGGCCTCCCAAGGAACTGGCGGTTTTTCGATTGCCCGTCGAACTCGCAACCTTTTTCACGCTCGCTCAGACCAATCCGGCAAGCCCACTTGTCGCAGCGCTAAGTGTCGACGGGGAGCGACGGGTCAATTTGTCCCCCGGATGGCTTACCAGTGCTGCTCAATCCTACCAACTAAATCATGACGCCAAGAGCTCGACGCCCGGAGCGGCTGTAGTCTCCCTGGAAAACGGCTCGCTGCTGGGTTTTGATTTGCACCGCGGTCGGACTCTGCCTGCGGCGCTGATCCGCGATCTTATGCCGCCTAATGCCAACTTTGTAAGGAGCGCGGAACTCGAATCGGTTCAGGAGGATTTTTTCGAGCGAGCAAAGCTCAAGCCGGAGGATTACGCAAACCGTAAAGGCTACGATTCCAATTTCCTGGGCGTCTCCGTTCCGCTTCCACTGACCGATAAGCAGATCGATCTTCTCCCCTACACGAACTTCAGCGTTGCGCTGTCTACCGACCGCCACCTGAGTCTCTATGCCGTGGTGAATATCAATGGGCATCGCCTTGTGGAGAAGCATCGCGCCGGCGATCCATGGCAACTCGACCCGCGTGTCTCCGCGGACGTCCAGGTCGGCGGGAGCTATTACGCGGGGACGCCGTTGGATCGTGGCCATATGGTGAGGCGTGTCGACCCCGTGTGGGGCGAGGACGCGAATCAAGCCGAACTGGATACGTTTCACTATCCCAATTCATGTCCGCAGCACAAAAATCTCAACCGCAAGACGTGGAACGATCTCGAAGACTATATTTACGCCAACTTGCAACGTGAAGACCTAAAGGTGACGGTTTTTAACGGACCCGTGCTTGCGGGTGACGATGCCATCTTTCATGGGCTGCAACTTCCAAAGGAGTTTTGGAAGGTTGTGGTGATGGTCCGCGACGATGGCAAGCTCTCCGCGACGGCTTACCTGCTTAGCCAAGAGGACATGATTGAGGGCCTGGAATTTGTTTATGGCGAATTCCGCACCTATCAAGTCTCGATCGAGCTGATCGAGAAAAGAACTGGCCTGAATTTTGGAAACTTGCGCGATTTCGATCCTGCGGTGAAACGAACCACATTGGAAGCCGCCGCGCGCGCACCGGAGGAAATCCGCGGACCTCAGGACCTGAAACTGGGCAACGCGGCCGGGACCTCGAAGCTGGATCATGCGGCCGCGGCCCCTAGCACCGCTCCGGGTCGGACGGCAACCGGAAGTGTTTGGCAGGATGCGGATGAAGGTGAACGACAGCTCAGCGGAGCTTTGGACACGTTCGATTGGAGCACGGTTCAGCAACTGCTCACTGATCTGATTGACCGACTCGCACGCAACCCCAAGAGTTTTGAGGAGCCGTTTGCCCGTCGCGTGCTTTCACGCTTGCAACGGAAGCGCCGCTTCGGTCAGATGACTCGCGTCGGCGACGCGTTCCTGCAGGCAGGCTTCACGGGACACCAGGTCCGCCGGCGATATGCCCAGGCACTTATCGATCAAGGCATTTTTCATGCGGCCGAACATGTGCTGCGTGCCGTGATCGCTGACACCTCGGTTCCTCCTTTTGAGCAAGAGGAGGCGCAAGGACTGCTGGGGCGAATCGGCAAACAGATCTATGTGAATGCCGACGCGCCCGCCAACTCCAGGAACGTAGCCCGATTGCAAAACGCAGTCGACTCCTACTGGCTCAGCTATGTGTTGGACCCCACGGAGAACTACTGGCATGGCATAAACGTCGTCGCCTGTTTGCGACGCGCCGAGACTGATAGCGTCAAACTACAATCCCCAGCGGCGCCAGAGAAGGTCGCCATGGACATTTTGAAAAATCTCCAGAACCGGGAAAATCAGTCGAAGACCGGGGAGCTTCCAGCCTTTGAGCTTGCGACTTTCCTGGAAGTTTACCTCGCGTTAGGTCAATTTCCTGAAGCGATCAAGCGCGCCAAGATGTATGCGGAATGTAAGGACGCTGATGCTTTCGAAATTGCCTCTACCCTGCGCCAATTGGAAGAAGTATGGAGGCTCCGCGACGATCAAGAGCCTGGCGGCACGATCCTGCCCATACTTCGCGCCGCACTGCTTAAGAAGGCGGGGGGCTCGCTGCAGTTATCTGCCTCGAATGTCCGCTCGAACCTGGAGAAGGTGTTTGGGAGCGATCGCTCCGTTTCTTTGAAGTGGTACACCGACGGACTGGAGAGCGCCAAATCGATTGCGCGCATCGAAACGAACGGCAAAGGCTTCGGGACCGGCTGGCTGGTGAATTCCGCGGACTTCTTTCCGGGGCGAACCGGACTACTCTTGCTCACCAACGCGCACGTAATTGGTCCGGCTAGTCCTGATCGGTACCCTGACTCCTTACGCCCCGAAGATGCCACCGTACACTTCCAAATCCAGGACTGGAAGATCCCCGCAGGCCAGGTTGTGTTCCACTCGCCAGTCAACGAACTTGATGCCACTTTCCTGGAATTACCGAACATACAGACCGGCGCAAGCGCTCTGCCCCTCGAAGCGAAAGTTCTCGAGGTTGCCAATCCGCCCCAACGCATCTATATCATTGGCCATCCAGGCGGACGCGACCTGGAATTCTCGCTCCAAGACAATCACCTGCTCGCCGCAAACGAGCGCCTGGTTCATTACCGGACGCCGTCCGAGGGAGGATCCTCTGGCAGTCCAGTCTTCGGCCCGACTGACTGGAAGGTGGTTGCACTGCACCATGCCGGACGCAAAGACATGCCGCGGCTCGACGGCCAGGCAGGTACTTATGAAGCCAACGAAGGAATCGCTCTTGGCGCTCTGCTGAAGGTGACTTCATCCACATTGTTCGCGCGGGTGGTAAATCAAACGTGAGCCGGCGCACTAGCTCGCGATACTATCCAAGCAGTAGAACATTTCTTCCCCTGAAACGATTTCCCCGCGCAGTACACTATCTGGAAAATGACATCTCTCCAGCCCTCCGGCTTGGATGGGTGCCGTCAAGAAAGTTCCAGGAGCTGTTGGTCCGCTGACCCAGGAATGAGAGCGGCCAGGTCTGTTTAGGCGCATTTCGGTGCGTCGTCTGCCTTCCCTCACATGGAGTCGGACTGGACAAGCAAGCCTGGCCGGAAAGGCGCGCGTCGTTGCACTCGCGTCCTGAGGCAACAGCATGATGGAGAGGAAACTGACATGAAAACTGGCGATATTATCTTCATGGTTGTTGTGATAGCCGTCGCGCTTCTGATAACCATCCTGAAGGCAATTCTGAAGGGTAACTTGCCGAACTGGCTGGGATTCGTTCTCATGATCGCCGCCAGTTTGGTGGCCATCGTTGGGGGAGCAGCCACTCAGAGCTACAAGACCATTCCGATAGGGGTGGCTGGTGCACTTGGCTCGGCTCTCGCATGGATTTCCGGTGCTACGAGCAGCGGTGAGGCGGACTCCGATACGCTGGGAGGGGTCGCCAAAAACATTCCGTTGTGGGCGTGGCTGATTATTGCGGGGCTTGTGGCTGCGGCTATTCTCGTAACAATTTTTATTCGTTAAGCGGCTGGCGCCACGAATGCCAATCCCCAGCCGGCTTCAAGAAATTCCTTGCTAGCGCTGCGGAAGCGTGATTGAGTGTTGCCACTAAGGAGGTCCCCCCATGGCACAAATGGCATCTGCTAAACCGGCTCGAAAGGTCTGGGTTGCACTTCTCCCTGGAGCTGTTACGACTATCGTGGTCTGGGGATTGTCGCTCGGGAAAATAATCGTCCCGGGCGCTGTCGCCGTCGCAATATCGACTGTACTGTCATTCGTCGTCAGTTATCTAGTTCCTCCTGCGGACTCCGACGGGATCGTGTCAAGCTGAGCGAAAAGGCGCTGGTTCGTCAACAGAATTGTCGGGCATTTAGGGATTGAAGTGTTGGGAGCCGGTGTGCGTTTGATTGCACGCTTAGGCGGTAGTGTGCGTTAAGTGCTCAGATGATCCGCAGGATCCGCTTTGCAGGTTCGAACGTAAGAAACGATGGAGTTATTTAGGAAGGAGATCTTATGTTGGCGTTGCGCGTGATACTTGGCGTGGTCGCGGGGCTGGGGATTCCCTTCGGCAGTTTGTACTTGACCCTGCACTTTGGGTTCAACGTGGGTAATGCGACTGCCTTGGGAGCGGCAAGTGCCTGCGGATTGATAGGGGCGGTCTACAGCGGCGTGGCGTTCGCCCGCGGTATTTATGGCCTGCGGCCGTTCAGTATCCTTGGATATGTACTGGACATGAGCTGGTCTTTGCTGAACACGACGGCATCGCTGATCGTTTGGTTACCGGCTTGCGCGGTCGCCGGGGGAGCCTTCGTGCCGCCGGATGACAAGAGCCGCCGCTCGGGCACCTTTGTCTATGAGAAAAACCCACGTGACCCAAGTGGCAGAGTTTATGGTGCCACGACGATCGGAACTGTGATCGGAGGTAAATGGAGTTCGCATGAAGAAATGCATGTCTGGCAGGCACGCCTGTTCGGTTTGTTGTACTTGCCGGTATATGGCTTGAGCTGGTTGCTCAACGTGTTGTTCCGACTGTGCACCGGAAGGCTGCAGGGACTTGCTGAGCAGGCTTATTTCAGGATTTGTTTCGAAGACTGGTCGTATTCGGCAGGTTCAACTTCTGTCGGTGAAGATACCATCAAGTGGGGAAAATGGATTCTCTGGTTCTTCTTGTCGTTGATCTACGTCGCCAGCGTGGTGCTGATTTTCGTCGGAGGATTTGCGGGGATGATGGCCATGAGCATCGTCGCCGCGAGCGTGCTATTCGTCTATAGTTTGATTCGCGCCTTGACACCGCCCACGGCGTAGTCATTGCCCTGAGTCGATGATTTCAAAACAGTGCGATTTCATGTTCGATAGTCGACGCAAACATGCCTCCCGTTGAGGAGTGATGGGCGATGCCCCCTTTGAGTGGTCGCGCACGAATACTAACCGTGGCGGTGATTGCGGCATTCTTTATCGTCGCGTTCTTGGGATTGGTGCTTGGCAACGGCCTCCACAGAAATCCTCATCCTCCCGAGCAGCGCGAGGACCAGTGCGAGCCGCTGACCACAGACAAAGATCCGAACGCAGTGGTTCTCGAACCGCAGAATACTTGGTCGAACTGGGCGTATTTGCTAGTTGGGGTCGTCATCCTGTATCGAAGCCGGAACCTGCTTGGAGCGTTCGTTGGCCTTAACTTGGCTTTCGAGTTTCTCTTTAGCGCCTTGTATCACGGCAAGTTGACGGACAGCACGCAATTCATGGATGTCGCATGGATCTATGTCCTCCTCCTGAGTCTAATTGTCTGGGCTTCTCAAAGTGTGTTTGTCTGGGTGTACGACGCGCCGCGAGCCGGATCCTCAGAACCGTTGGCACGCGACTGGGTGAGCGCCACCGGACACCCCTACCTTGATTACAAAGTCTTGGTCACTCTTGGGGCAGCACTCTCAACGGTTGGTTTGGGAATAGCAATCCGATGCATTCATCCTGACTCTACTCGGGCGACCTTGGGTTTGGCATTTATCTTGGCCATCGTAATGTTTCTCGTCTATTTGTGGAAACTTATAAGCTTACTATTACGATTCGTATGGCCACCAGAGCTGCCCCCCTGGCATTGGGATCACTGGCTTGAATTCGGTCTCATGGTCGTCGTTGGGATCACGGCACTAGTGGTTCGGCTCTCCGACGGGATTTCCGACGGGCAGGACAAGTGGCTATGTTCCAGGCATGAGGGGACGCTTCAGGCTCATGCTGTTTGGCATGTTCTGAGCGCCCTCCTAGTTCTCGTAGTTTATGACTTCTTTTGCCGCCTCTACTTTCCCGAACAGGGAAGGGTATTTACGAATTGGCTGGCCGATGCATAGGCGTTCCGGCGCGGCACTTGATATCAGTTGCTGGCGTATCAATGACCGGCGCTGCAGAAGAAGGTCCGGTTTCGGATTGATTTGAAACCTGACGGAGGGAGGCTTTCATCAATGCTTGACAGCATTCGCAAGCCCTTCTTGGTCGTCGCTATCATCGTCATTTTTCTGGCGGTCTTTGTCGAGCTCGGCTCCATTGCCGTGCTCGGCCCGCACACCGCGGCAAATACGCTCGGTGTTTCACCTACGGGCAAGGCCATTCCCGCCATGGCTTTTCTGGATGGGTTGGTTTTCTTCGCGGCGCTGTTCATCGGCCTTCAGTTGATTTCGGAGCGAGTGCAGACCAAGGTTCAGGGCATCGTCACTCTGGTGTTTTCCATTCTTTTGATACTGGGTTGCATCGTAGTTATCTTTGCCGACATCACGCTCTTGATTCTGATGGTCAGCCTGCTCATGTCTCCAATCTTTGGCACAATCGCGTACTTTGCCATTTGGGCGCACTTCGACGCTGACGGAGCACGGGTGGCACTCAGCTTGCTCATGACGCTGAAAATCATCTTCGCCGTCTGCCTGGTGCTGGCCCATCAGGGATTCCTCAAGCTCAAAGGCTTCGTCCTCATTATTATTACTTCGTTTGTGGCGAACCTGCTCATTGCTTTCCTGCACGGCCTAGTTCCGGGTTTTCTAGTCAGCATTACCGACGACATCGCGGCCATCATTGTGTGCATCCTGGCTATCATTTGGGCAGTCGTCTATCTGATTGGTGGAATTCTGTCCGTGATCAAATTGATCGTGTAGCCAGCTATATTACTTACCGGAGCTGCACTTTGCAGGAACCGCCGGCGTAAGAAGGAACGCGGTCAATGGTCAGCGTTCCCCCTCCTTCAAAGATTGTGAAGGTGAATTCGCTTGAGGTCTTGTTGTCACCATTAGCTTTGTCTGAATCCTGCGTTTTTGCCATATTCGGAGGCACTGGGTCCGACGCATTGAACACCACGTGCGCGCACAGCTTGTTCGGTCGAACGGCGAACTTGGCTTGGCGGAATTTGTGATTGCTGTCAGGCAAGATGCTCTCTGAGTAGTGAGGAATTGAAGCCAGATCAAACGTCGTGAGCGGAGGTTGCAAGTGCTTCGCTTGAAGCTTAGGGCCGAACGGAGCCAGCAGCCCATTGAATGTGTCCAAAAACTTGGGGTGTGGGTGCTGTGGAGAGTTGAAGTTTTTCTCGTCATTCTCGGGATCGGGATGATTTTCTGATGATATTGGTATTAGCTGACTTGAATTCGTCCCATGGCCCCAGACGACAATCACGACGAACACTACTGCAATCAGAATCAAAACAATCAACAAGACCTTCGTTCCCGTCATTCGGCGTCTCCTCACTCACACGGTTGCCTCATAATTCGTCTGCAACCCTTGCGACCCTCGCCCGCGCGGGGCCCACTGCGACGCTCACCGTGGCGCTCCTTGCCTGACAAGATACCACGGGCCATAGCAGATGTTTTCAAGCCAGGTTGTACGCCCCGCGCACCTACTTAGGAGGCGGCTCCTTTTGCTTAGGAGGTGGTTCTTTTTGTTGCTCTAGCTCCCTGATGGCGATCCTCAGTTGCTGGTTGATCCTCGTCTGGGCTAAGACGCCTGTGTAAATGCAGTTAACCCCTCCCCAGCAGGGGATGAAGGGAAATGCAAGGGTCACCGGGCTGCCCACGGGGACCGCTGCACCTCCAGGAGGATTCTGCGAGATAACCACCTTGGTGTTATCACCGCTAAACGATGGCGTCACGGTCAAATTCCCGCGATTCAGAATGTATATGGCATTCCCTAGAGTCTGCCCGATGACATTTGGTACGGGCACCATCTGTGGCGTCACCGTCAGATTGACAGTCGTTCCGCTTTTTACCACTTGTTGTGCAGGGGGAGTCTGGCCCCACACTATGGCACTTGTGAAACTGGGATTTGCGGTTACTGTTGTTTGTCCGACCAAGAGCTTCTTTTCAGCCAGCATGCCCAGAACCTGGTTGTAGGGGACACCAATCAACTGTGGGACAGCAACCATCTGCGCTCCCACTGTCACTTGTATCGGCGTTCCCTTGGGGGCGTTTTGCAACGCCGCCGGTTTTTGGTCAATGACCTTGTCTGAGTCTTCCGGTTTGCTCTCGACTGTTTGCAGGTTGTTTTGATCAAGCACCAGATCTACCCGCTTCAGAATGTCGTCGGCTTCGCTGAGAGTTTTGCCGTGGAGGTCTGGCACCGTGAGTCCACTGCTACTGCTAGTTGTAGTTGTAGTTGTAGTGGTACCGCTGCTGGGCTTGGGCCTTAGTGCCAGCCACAAGCCAACTCCGAGAGCAATTACCACGAGCAGTACGACTGGAATTATCCAAAGCGGGAAGTGGCTTGTTGTGGCGCTCGGCGCGGCAACCGTGAAGGCAACGCCCCCTCCGGCATCGCCCCGGTCCGTTTGGTCCACCCAAACAGCGTCCAAGCGAAATGAATAATTGCCTGAGGGACTCTTTGGAGGCACCTGAATCTTAACGGTGTAGGTTTCCTCCTTATCCACGTCGAAGTGCCTGTCGGCCTTGCCGTCAATCTTCACCCAGCCTTTTTCGACAACTCCGTTGGGGGGTTTGGTTTCGGGGAGTGATACCAGGACCGCGCGTCCGTCAAGCGAACGCTGACTAACATTCTTTACCGTGTACTGCACGGTTGCACGGCCCTGGCTGTCGAGTTTTACGCTCGACATGCCACTCGGTAGGTCTACGTTAAAGAATATGGCCATCGCCGTTCCTCCTTCTAATTAGACTGCGCCTCCAGGCCGGCTGCTACGACACTATCTGCGCACCCTGTGCGCCTTTGCGGTAGTATGTCGGTCGGATCATCATCGTTGAACACTGCCTCATATCACCGATGAAATTGGTTGTCTTTTCCATCATCACTTCTCTCATTGTGACTTAAACACTATTTCGTGAGTCACAGCGGCCGGCTTCTCTAACTCGACGATGCGCTCAATCAGGCTACGATGCCCTGCAACGCCCCCCGGGACAGTGATTCGCAGATGAAAGGGTTTGATTTTCCCATCACTCCCGCGAACCTGCTCGTCCACCTCAAATCCCTTTACGCCTGTGGCAGTCTCGAGAAACAGGCAGAGCCCCTTACGGGTCCCACGCCAATGCGACAGCATCGCGGCGGCCGCCGTCAGTTCCCGTAACCGGCCCAGTCCGGTCGATAAAGACGGGGTTGATGAGGGACTCTTCGTGCGGGGAACATCGAATAGCAACTCAAGATCGACCCAACTTGCCAGATAAGACACGAAGGCATCCGGAGCGCGGTTGGGATCGAAATTCTCGTGGAGATGATCCAGGGCAGCCTCGGACGGCGCGTGCATCGTTTCCATGACATCGAGGATCGCGAACAGTGGATTCCCGGGCAGTGCGGTATTCTGAAACACCGACGGCAAAAGTCTCTCAATCCGTTCCTTTATCATCTTCGGTTACGACCTCAATTTCGTGCTCGCCCGAACAGAACAACCAGTTGGCGGGAAGCGTCACTTTGTCGGCAAAGACTTTTCTGGAGCAGGACCAATAACGTTGCCCGCCATCCCGGCTTCGATACACCCCTGTTTTTCCGCCCGCCAGAACCACTCCGCGCTTCGAATCCGCGGCCAGAGCATCCACACGCTGAAATGGATGTTCGCGGCTGGCCAGGGGCAAGCCGCACGCGACTTCTGGCGCGTGCCACGGCTCTTGAGGTCTGCGTCCCTCCAGCCATAGGACTGCGCCATCATAGGTCGCCGCCAGAATCTTGTTTCCCTGGAAGGCCAATTCCACACAACTGCCACCCAGCCAGTTCTTGTTGAAAGTTTGCCATTTTTCGGGCGGATCCTGAGCGCCTAATAGTTCCCAGCAAAAACAACCCTTCCCGGGATCATCGGGACGCGGAGTGGCCAAACCGGCCCACAAAAACGACCGATCGCCGTCATACTGTACGGCGAGCACGCGGACATCCTCCCCTGCCATCCCGATGTTGCGGAACGTGTTTCCCTTTCCCCCCTCGCTGGATAAGAAAATTCCGCCCATTTTTCGAGCAGCGACAGCCACACTCACTCCGCCTTTCGAGTTCGCAACAGCCACGGCGTAGTAGCCAATCTGCTGATCGTCAGGACCAACGAACACCTGCACAGGCGCCGCACCCGCTTGCATCGAAAGTTCGAACAAACCTACCGAAGTCGCCAGGAACAGCAAAGGCGCCCCCCCACGAAACGCCCAGGCCATATCTTCAACAGTGAAGCCCATCACGGCCTTCTCTTGCCAGCTCTCACCGCAATCCCAAGACACATGAACTCGCGATGCCTCCGCGCCACCTGGGTCGCGAGTGCTAACAGCGATCAAGCCGGGCACCGCGGGATGTGCCTGGACGGAATACACGACCTGTCCAGAAAACTGGCCGGCTGCCGCCCACCCTTCGCCATCATCCATCGAGCGATACAGCACCGACTGGCTGCCCGCGTACCAGGTGTTCGGCTGGAAAGGATCAGCCGCCAAACACTGGACTTCACTCTCCGGCACCTCCTCGACAATAAACTGCACCTTGTCGACGTAAATGACACCCGGCTCAGCGAGGGCCGCATCGTACAGGTTGGACGTTCGGAGTGCCTGCCCAAATCGCCAGCCCTCCTGAGTTTTGGTCGGTAGAGGATTAATTGTGTCGTAGAGGCGGTCCAACACACGCTTTTTGAGCGCGGCCGCATCTTCCTCCGCGCGGGCCACGACTCGCGCATTGACCTTCACCGTTTTATATCGCGCCCAATTCACGACACAGGTAGAGCCGAGCGGCCGGCGTTCGTCCAAGGCCTTCTGAATTTGTTCCAGTGATTCGTCGGTCTGCAGTGTTTGCAGCTGCACGACGGTAATGGCCCCCTGCTGCTTCTCATCCGCAGGGGATGGGACGAGAACAACTTCGACAGTTCCTGGTGCAGCGTACATCCACAGGGCAGCTTTGGTGAACGCGCGGGCGCGGCTCGCAGCCCCGGACCGCTTCGCTACAAGTTCGAAATCGCGGGCGGTAACCGCACGCTGCAAAGAATGCAATTCCAGCGGACCACGTAGCAGCGCGTTGTCGACGGTCTCCGCGGACCGTCCGCCTACCGCGGCGCCCGGGTTGTTCACGGAGACGCCAGGGATGGCGTCTTTCAGTACCGTTAGCATGTTCGGCGCCACGTTGCCTTTTGCCCCCCCTCCGCACCGGTACCAAACTCGAATCTCCCGACCAGTTGCGGGTACAGCTGCTAACGCTTCCGGAGACTCCTTCAGAGATCCGGTCTCTTCCCGCGTTCGTACCAAGGGAGCGAACGTGATGGTCCCAGTGGCGCGATCCACGATATAAACGAAAGGGTCTGGACCGAGTTCGCTAAAGTTCTCTACCTCCCGCCAGATCCGATAGGACTTGCCGCCAAACTCGCGCGCCGCCGCGCGCTCACCCAATTCCGCAGGACTCGCTTCGACTCCAACCACAAGATCCAGTTCGTCTCCGGTTGGCGCCACGATGGGTGGGCGTTTGACGTTGATGGAAAGACCTCCAATTCCTGTGCCCTTGCCCGCCAGTTCGGCTTCGACAAGTTCGCAGTGATGCGCGAGAGCTTCGACTTCTGTCTTCCCCGCAAGAATCAAGGCAGTGCGTGCGACCACGAACACCGGTGGCTCGCCGCCGCTGTCTTGGCGGGACACAGTCACGCGGGTACCGCGCGGAATCTCGACGGGTTTATCGGCAGGCTTTGCCAACTTGAACTGCAAGGTGACCCCCGCCGCCTCCGGAGGTAACAGATTCACGCCGAGCAGTCGGAGGAATGCGATGTAGGCTTTTTCCGGCACGCGGTTGAGCCGGTAGATCATCGTTTCGCTGATGAAGGCGAACACTTCGACCAGCGCCATGCCGGGATCGCTGGCTGAGAGATCGCTCCATTCCGGACACGTCGCTATAATCCGATTGCGAGCCGCTTCGACCAATTGGGCAAAGGTTCGATCGTCCAAGTTGGGGGCTTCGAGCGCCATCAGGTGCGTTCCCCCGTCAAGTCGAAGGCGTACGCCAGTCGCTCGGTTTGCAGCGTGGCGCGCACGCGGTACTCCAAGGAAATCTCCAGCAAGCCAGGCACCGCCTCCGATCGTGTGGCATCCAGATGAATCACATCTATGCGTGGCTCCCAGCGCTCGATGGCGCGGCGCACATAGTGAATGGCTAAGCCGCCCGTCGTTTCATCATTCGGCGAAAAAACCAGTCGATGCAAATTGCACCCATAATGGGGGCGCATTACTCGTTCTCCCGGACGCGTCGCGAGCAGCATCAGGATTGCCTGGCGTACCGATGCTCTTCCTTCCACCATGTCGATACCGCCTCTGTTCGAGACGCTGAGGCCCGCGCTTTCCCCTCGGTCGTCAAATTCGGGATTCGTAAATCGCATAGCCCGATAGCGCGGCGCACTCATGGCATCTCCGAAACAAACTTTTGCCCCGCATCTCTCACCACGTACATAGCCGCACCCGGTGGGGTTCCGTCGGTAAAACCGGTAACGGTGTCCAGACAAAGCCTGCGGTTTTCAACACGAATGAACAAGGAATAGCCTGTTTGCACGACTAAGGTTGTCAAGCACGGTTTGAACGGCACAACGTTCGGACAAAGCGAAATCCCTCGTCCCACCGGGTCTGGCTCTAACAGGACGCTTCGCCCCTCGACCGTTACGAGCGACTGCGTCGCCGCGATCGAGACCTTACCGAGCACGTGCGTGCAATACACTCCTGCGTCTTCGGTCAGTACCAGCATCAAGCCTGCCTGAAATCGATGGTCTTCCCTTTAATCACAACTCCGCGTCCTGGTGCCTCGATCTCCAGGTCGACCACGCTATGGAGGTGAGCCTTTTCCGGCGAGAATTCCAGGAAACTACCGCCCTTGTTTTCCAGCCGAATCGATTTCCCGCTGTCGTCGAGTTTTATGATCTGTCCACTCGGAGTCGAGAGTATGAAGCGCCGAATGGATCCGTTTTCCACTCCATAATCAGCCGCACCGTCAGTGCCGTACAACCCGCCCAGCACAATGCCCTGCGTAATTTCTCCGCCCAAAAACAAAACCAGTACTTTGTCCTCCACGTCGGGCAGGAAAACGAAACCTTTGCCGCTGCCTGCGCCTGCTGCCATCACTTCCATCCAATCGGTTTCAACCTTTCCGAGCGTGGGTAATGAAACGCGCACTCGGCCCAACTTGCTGGGGTCATCCACACTGGTCACGATGCCCCACGCGGCGGTGGCCGCCCTCGGGCCCCTCTCGAACACCGGAGGGACCGTGGAGATTTCGGAAACGAATCCAGTGCGCCGGTTGACCAAATGCGTCACCGACGTCAGGACATACCGGCCCGTGAGTTCGCTGGCGATTCCCGAAACGTCCACGGGCGTGCCCGGCAACAGATTGGGGGCGCCTTCTGCTACTCCCGACAAGGTGACTTCGCGCGCGCTGCGCAAGTCCAGCTCTGCCTGAGCAACTGCCGATGCGTGATGATCGTTCGGAAGCACCTCGTCCGTCAGCGTGCGCTCGCCGCTGGTTCCGAACCGATCCGGGGGCGCTTCCGCGTCGACTTCCCGTCCGGTGCGCGCGTTATTGGCACGGCTCTCGTGCGGCTCAACTCTTGAAGCGTCCCATCCCTTTGCAAGTACCGAGCGGCAAGCTGGTTCCGCATTGACTTCCAGCCGAACTTCCAAGAGATTCTTCCCTAGTTCTAGCCCGACGCTATCGCCCATCCCTTCCAATCCAATCAAGTGCAGAACGTCTCCCCGAAGTGTCAGGTAAAGACCGAATCGCCGCGCCACTTCCGCAAGCAACTCCAGGTCGGATTGTCTGTGTTGAATGAGGCATTGCGACATTGGGCCATCTTCATCGGCGTCCAGCGTCAATCCGAGATCCGCGATCAGTTCACGCGCCAGAGCTGCCACCGTCACCTGGACATGGGCGCGCACAGGCTGACGTTTCCGCAGGCGATGCAGTTTGTCGTAGCAGCGTACTCGGAGAGTCTGTCCATGTGCCGCCTCGTAACTGTATTCCAGCGAGGTGATTTCGCCTTGGAACAAACAACTGGAACTCAAAGGCAAGGTCAGGCGTATACCGGAACCGGGGCGAAGATTCTGCAGAGCAGCGATGGGATCGCGCGTGACAAAAAACGTGAGCTCACAAACACTCGGCTGCGAAAGCCGGTGCTGGACCCGCACCTCCTCCAAGGTGGCAACCGCGCTTTCAGCGAGCGGCTCACCGTCCAATTCAACATCTACGCGCGGCAGGCTAGCGACCACACTCATGCTTTGCCTCCCACGGACGAATCCGGCGGAATCATTAGACGAGCGCCCGCGGAAACCCTCCAAGGATCGTCAATGTTGTTGAAAGCCGCGATCAGCCTCCACCATGCTGGATTTCCGTAGTGAGAGGCAGCAACCTCATCCAGTCGCTCTCCGTCTTCGCCAGCTCCTTTGATTTGGTGGAAACGAAGTTCCTCGGGCGCAACATTGACCTCATCGGGCAAATCTTCCAGCGGCAAATCGTTGCCCAAAGGCTCATTGTCCGCGGCTGCGGAATCTCCGGTTCGCAAAAAGCGCATACGCAGCCACGATCGCTGCGGAGCACCGCTGGGAGTGAAGCTTTCGAATCGCTCGGCCACCGCTGCCACTACGCCAAGCACATTCCACGTCTTTCCCCAGACGAAGCGAACCAGCGGAACCTGTCCGTAGCCGTCATCCCCCTCGCTGCCTTCTGCCAATGCGGTCAGCGGCCGAGTCAGATCGCGCACATCATCTGTTTTAAGCGTGGAACCAAGAATCGTAACGTCGAACAGGAGATCGAGCAGAATCTCGGTCATGCCTCCGCCCGTGTACAGAACGGGGTCGTCCTTCAGGCCAGCACCTGTCAAAGGACCAAAATTCGATTCCCGAGACTGGACACCTGCCCGCCGCCGAACAATGACGCTGGCTGGGTTCAATAAGCACGGGAGACGCTCACCCGTCTTATCGAGCAAGAAAGCGACTCGCTCCATCAACGGCCTCCCCTTTGCTCCCGGTCAAGCGCCTCGAGGCGTTCCGAGCTTCGCAGAAATTCCAAACCATTCGTGGTAGAGACCGGCTGATCTTCTGGCAATTCCGGCCACGGATCATCTTGCTCGGATTTCGGCGAATGGGGCGAGTTAAGCGCCGCTGAATCAGGCGTCGATGGAGCTGTCGGCAACACTTCCCTGCCGAATTTGCCCTGATCGGTCCGGCCACGGACGCTTTCATGTCTTGGAGCCGAAGCATTTCCAGCAGTGTTGGGAAACGGCGGCCACCTCTTTGGATTCGTTATCGACGCAAGCGCGTTCTTTTGAGATTGGTCGCGGCCGCGCTTAACTTCGCCGAATGACTGCTCCGGTCTGTAGAACGTCACGGACGGCTCGCACGGACTACCATCCACTTTCGTGTTGGAGCGTATGACTTCTGCTCCATGGGAAGTAGAAGCGGTCTCGTGAGCGCTATGCAGTCGGACCTGATGTGTGCTTCTCGGGGATGGAAGCTTGGCCCGTCGTGCGCTAGAGAGCATAGGGATTGGAGAAGGTGAAACCGGATTTTCCTGATGCATGTGCGGCTTCCTTTCCTCTTTCTCAACGACCTCCGCTTTCGACAAAGATGCTCTTGCTGGAGCTGGGTGCAGTACGCCCTGAATTTTTCGTCTTATCTGTTCGCTCCAGCGAGCCGTCCCAGCCGGGGCGTTCCGCTCAGCGGTTTTCCCTGATTGGTGTTCCGCCGCAAGCGGCCTAGTAACGCCCCGCGATTCCACACCTTCGGTTACGGAATTAGGGACTCCAGGCACAAATTTCCTCTTGAGTGACTGAAGCCAAGTCGTCTTCGCTGGTGTTTCGGAGTTGGAACGCCTGTGTGGCGCACTTTGCCGCAGCCCCTGACGCCGCAAAGACCGCGGCTCCGCAAGCGGAACTGGCGCTGATGGCGCAGAGAGTCTTTCCTCCACCGGATTACTTTCTTCCCTCACTGCCGAGAATGCTTCTCGCAACGGCGTTTCCCCTTCTTCGATTGGGAGGAGTAGCTCTGGAGCCCGCTCCCGCACAAGTGCCAGCCATGCTTCCGGCGGGCCCGCGTCTTCGCCTAAACCCTCTGGGGGGACTTCGGTCGGATCCCCAATGCCAGAGCCCTGCTCTGCTCCCTGCCGGTCTTGTGAATTCCGAGCCGCTGAAACAGAGGGCGATAACCCTGCGCTGGGCCCCTGCCCTTCGTCGACCGCAGACCGGTCAGGCTCCGCCAGGAAGCCGTTCAACCAGTCCCGTAGCTTGCGCGCCAGGGTTTTCAGCCAGGACTCGTTTACCTGTCCAGGTGGTAGCTCACTGTAGCTCACTGTAGCTCACTGTAGTTCACAATGTTCATAGGAAAAGGTAATTTTGTTTATGATCACTTCGCTGCTCATCGCATTCAGCGCCGCCCCGCTCCATTCGGATGCCCAAGCGTTGAAAAGAGTAAACCGCGCTTTCTCGGTCATCCCGTCGACGTCCAGTATTAGGATTTGAACGTTCTTGCGCTGCACCGGCTGATTCACAGCGCTCATCACCCACTTCCACAAATCCTTTGATTCGGTGAAGCCGTAGGACAGTGTGACGGGTTCAAAGTGTGGCTTGCCGGGAATCTGGTGCACGACAGAACTCCCTCCCTCGGAGTACGAGATAGGGTCGACTCTTATCTCGATGCCGCTGCACTGCGTGAAGTGAGCTTCCGTGATGCCCAAAATGATGAGCTTGAAATTGAAGCCACGGTAAGGATCGACAAAGGTCCCCGGTGCATTTGGTGACTGCGTCTTCGGTGCTTTTGCAGCTGCTTCTGGCATGAACGCCTCCTTACATCTTTAGCTCGAGCCTAGAGAGTTGTGACTTCCGATCCGCCCTCAAATTGGGTAATCCTGATGATGACGAATTCCGCCGGTTTCACCGGGCAGAGTCCGACGACCGTGATCACCTGCCCCATGTCGATGGTTTCTTGTGAGTTGGTTTCTTCATCGCACTTTACGAAGAAAGCCTCCCCCGCGGTGGCGCCGAACAGCGCGCCATCTCTCCAGACAGTCGTGAGAAACCCGGTGATTTCGCTTCTAATGGTTTTCCAGAGGGTCCGGTCGTTCGGTTCGAAGACCACCCAGCCGGTCGCGCGCTTGATGGATTCTTCGATCATAATGACCAACCGGCGGACATTGATATACCGCCATTGGTTATCTGGATCCGCCAGAGTGCGTGCGCCCCAGAGAACGATGCCTTCGGTCGGGAACCAGCGAAAGCAGTTAACTCCCATGCTGTTTAAGCCTGCCTGTTCTGCGCTTGTCACTCTGTAGGTGAGATTAAGAGCGCCAGCGGGGATCATATTGGCAGGCGCTTTGTGCACTCCTCTTGTCACGTCCGTTTTCGCCCACATTCCCGGCGCCATACAGGATGGCGGAACGGCCACCAGATCCCCCTTCGGATTCAAGGGGTCCGCCACGTAGAGCCAAGGAAAATAGAACGTAGCCAAGCCACTTGCTGCAGTAGGCGGACGCAATCCTCCTCCGGCCTTCGGACCGGCGTCCGCGCTCGCGCCTCCTGCGCCTTTATCCTTGTCCTTGCCCTTCGCCGGAATGGCGGCCGTCTCCACAACTTTCAAGAGTTCGGTATTTGGAACGTCCAGAGGTGGATCACATATGGCAACGCGATTTCCCATTTTTTCGCAATGTGCCAGCAACGCCGCGTGAGATGCGGCGTCGGACCGGCCTGGGGCGACAACTATAGAAATTTCATCATTCTCCTCCAACAATGCCAGCCCGCCCCGCGGCTGCACGCCGCCAGCGATGGCATCGCTATCAGGCATGTTCACGACGAAGCACCGGCCCCCGCCATTTGCGAAGAAACCGTAGACGGCATGGGAAAGCCAGGTGCTGCGTGAGTTGTCCGCGGCTGCGAACTCCTTGCGAAACTCTGTCCAACTGGTAATGGCCACTGCTTCGTTTAGGTGTGCGCGGGCATCCGGAGCTTGACCCACGAAAGCAGCCGTGCTGGTGGCGACAGCTGTAATCGTATGCTGGCCTGGTACTTCCTCGACGTAGACGCCGGGAGATAGATACTCTGGCATTTCATTCCTCCGTGAGACTGAGATGTACTACGAGCGGTGTTCTGCTATCCGGGTGGTTCTCTTCGCTGTTGACGGGTAGTTCGCGCCCCTTTGCCTTGATGAGTAATTTCTTTGGTCCCTCCGCAGGCACACCTGGAAAATAGAACCTTCCCTTGTGATCGGTGCTCGCGGAAAGCCCCAGGGCCGGAACTTCGACTCGGCAATCGGAGAGCGGCATATCTCCAGGTCCTAGTAACAAGCCATGAAACGCCATCATTGGCGACGAATGGACTTTCAGTGGCTCAAGCACGAGTTTCGTCTCCCGTTCTGGACGCTCTCGTCGCAAGGGCATACGTAGAACGAACGACGGCTGCGGAACGACGCCGAAGGCCGTCCACACGCTCAACGGAATCGGTTCCAGTTCCACTTGAAAATCCTTGTTATCCATCGCGGCAAACATCAATTCCACCAGGATCTGATGGGCATCTTCCGGCTTATCCGACCAGGCGGTAATCAGGTATCTCACAGTGAGTTGCAAGGGCGGCCGTCTGCTAGTGCTCGGTGGTGGCGATTGTATAAGCTCCAGCAGATACAGCCCAACACCGCGGCCAGTCTTTACAGCATCGGGGGCGGCGAGCGACAACTCGACTCCCTGGATTGCGCGGCCAACCCAGTCCTTCAGTCGACTATCGAATTCCTCTACCATTCGCGAGTGACCTGTCTACCTCTTCCCAACTCTTGGTCTCACCTTTCAACACAGTATCTTAATCTCTACTTGGGGGAGTGCTGGAAGGGCTGGGAGCGCTTGGGCTGTTCGGCATGTCCTGATCAGCCATGCTCCTGGAGACACCTGGATCGCCAAGGAACAAATTCAGAATTTTTTGGTACTCCGGTTTCAATTTCGAATACGCAGCTTCCTGCGCTGCCAATCCAACCAGTGCTTCGACGTTGGCTGCGGTCGACACCGTCAGCGTCACCAGCCCGCCGTCGTGTACGAGGGAGCCGGCGGTCGGATTTTGTGACGCAACCTTGGTTTTCGCAAACGGATTGCTCGAATGTTGCTGGACGAACGCCACCTTCAACTCAAGACCCTGCAGCACGCTTACCGCATCGGTGACGCTGCTGCCGATCAAAGAAGGAACTTGCACCGGCAGTTTCACTACCAGATCTACCTTGGAGTTGGCAGCAACCTGCTGACCCGCAGCCGGGTTTTGCGACACAACATAAGCACCAGTACCCTGAGAGCCGCCGACTGTGCCAAGCTTGAGCGGCACAGCTGCAAGAGTCTTCCCGGCGGGATCCAAGTCTTGGTTCACAAGATTGGGAACGAGAACCTTTTTTGCGCAGCCAACCGAACTCAAAGTTCCCACGACCGCCGCGAAAGTCAGGAAGACGTGCTTTGCCCGCTTCCCCCAAAAACAGCCTTCACCCAGTCCAAAGCTTCTCGCAAGGCGCAAACTATAGGATCCTCTCACTCGGAAATTCCTTCTTTCGGATGTGAAGTAACTAGAGCTTGGCATGGAGCCCTCCGCTCATCGAGGCTTTCGAGCATGGTAGTAAATTGGGTTTGGCTGACGGGAGTGAACTACCTCCAGCTTGCGAGCCGGGGATTGGCCTCTTGCCACAGCGAACAAAAACCTTGGCCGCGCAAGGCAAAACGTGTAACCCACGGGTCCGCGAAAATGCCGCAAACGTGTCGCGTATCTTAAACCAACTTGTTTTTTGGCACAATAGCAAACTGTGAGAAAGAGTCATATGCTTAATTCCCTGACACTCTTATAGTGCGTCAGGGGCGGCATTCGTTACATGTGCTCGGAATAGCTCCTCGGCGGTATAATTTGGTACCCGCGCAACAAAATACAGAGCTTACCCTTCGTGGTGTTTAATATGACAAATAGCTTCCTCTGTCTGGTGCTGGCGCCCGCTATCTGTTTGACTGGCTGCACGAAGAAGTCTGGGAACTCTGGTGTGTCGCCGGGGGCGGTGCAGGTTGGTATTGCGAGCTGGTACGGCCATCCCTTCCACGGTCGGCCCACGGCCAGCGGAGAAATCTACGATATGGAGAAAATGACCGCCGCGCACCGGACGTTTGCTTTGGGGACCGTGGTTCACGTCGAAAACCTGACCAATAAGCAGACCGTACAGGTGCGCATCAATGACCGAGGGCCCTTTGTCCATGACCGCATCATCGATCTCTCCCATGCCGCGGCTCAGGCCATTTCCATGCCAGGCATAGCAAATGTTCGTCTGAAGGTGATTAGCACTCCGCCCACGCGCGCAGCGGAAATGTTTGCCGTTCAGATCGGACCGTTTTCGCAGCGGTCGGAAGCAGAGGACCTTCGAGCGCAGATGGAGCGGAAATATGGGACTGCGAAACTGGTTTTTCGCGACCGGGATCAGACCTGGCGCGTTTTGGTAGGTCTGCAACCCACGCTGGAGAGCGCCAACACCTTGGCGATGCAGCTGGACAAAGAGGCAGGGCCGGCCTTTGTAGTTCTTATCGATTCGCCAGAATGATCGTCCAAGCAGACGGTACCGATCAAGATTGAATTCTCTCCCTCTGATACAAATACACTGCCGTTCACCTCATATTTCCAGCGCGCAACCGCGATCGTTGATTATGGGTAGTTCGGTTTGGGTACTTTGGCTAGCAATAGTTCGAAATCTTGAAGCAGTCGACCGGACCATTTGGGACCCTTTTCGCTCTCCAGGAATTTCGCGTCCGCGAACCGTCGGTCGTACATCAGCACCTTGTCAAACGTCTTGAGTGCATCTTCTTCCTGACCGTGCTTGAATTGCGACAGTGATACGCCGGCGAGCACACGCGGCGAGGTAGGGTCGAGCCGAGTGGCCAAGGTCCAATGATCTGTTGCCGGTTCGAGCTGTCCCTGTTGATAGAGAACATAACCTAACTCGCAATGTGCCGCGGCTTGGTAACCGTCCAGTTCAAGGGCCCGGTTGAGCTCTGCCTCTGCCGCTTTCAGGTCGTTTGCGCGGAAGCGCTCAACGCCCAGATACACATGCGCTTCCGCAATTGCCGGGTCATCTTTCAGCGCCTCTCGAGCCTTGTCTGCGGCTTTGTCAATTTTGTAATCAGCCGCTAGACGGCGCGCTTCAATTAAATGTGAGTGTGCCCGTTCTTTCTTTTTCGAAGCGTCGTCCGCGGCGCCCGCAGCCGTGCAAGCGACCAGAAAAAGACCAAGCAGAACGATCCCCACGAACGGTTTTTGTACTCTCATGGTGCTGCACCGCCAGAGACAGATTGAGGCCGCCCCAGCCTGTCAGCGGCCGCCCTTGGTGCGCTCTGCGTCAGCACGAGCCCCCGCGCCAAACCGGCAAGTGCGGTAGGAGTTTGACCACCGCTCGTTTCCGCCACCACCTGATTCTTGACAAAATCGAATAGTGCGCCAACTGAGATTTGATGGTTGTGGCTGACATCAGCTCCGCCCTGAAGACCCTTCAACAAAAAATACGTAAACACTCCATGTCCACCGCCCCATTTGCGGTCTTCACGAGAAAATTCATTGATATCACTGGCCGTGATGATGGCGCGGTTCTGGCCATAGCCAAGCGTGAGCCACCTCTGATTTGATATGTTGGTCAGCGTCAATCCGACGGCTCCGCTGTGACAAGCGTCCACCAGGGTGACCACACTGGCTTGCAGCGTGCGTTCGAAGGAAGCTTGTAAATCCCACATCGGCAGCGCGGTTCCCGCTATGCTGTCATATGTTGTGTCATAACCTAGAAGGTAATAATTGTCCTCGCGCTTGGGGTCGGGTGCGCCATGACCCGCAAAATAAACTATCGCCAAATCATCGGGCCCCGGTTTTTTCAAGAATTCAAACAAGGCAGACCGCATGTTGCTAAAGGTGGCCTTTTCGTTTTCCAGGTAAAGCATATTCTTTAGAGCTATTCCTCCCCCTCTCGGATCAAGCAGAAAATCTCGAATCGCTTCGGCGTCGCGATCTGCAAACTCCAGGCTTTGGATTCGAGTGTCTCGATAGCGTGAGACTCCAATCACGACAGCATAGCGCTGCCCGTTCGTATGGATTCTGTGGACTACGGGGATGAGCCAACGCGAGCGATTGTTGTGTGCATCCGAAGCCGTCACTTCGATGGACTCTTGCTTGCCCGAGATCTTTACTTGAGTGCTGAAATTGTATGCAGCCGTCTCCGCTTTGATTTCGATACCACGTCCTCCCGATGGGGGCATGCCAGCATTCAACCGGACGGCCTCACCTTGAACCTGCACGGTAATCGGGGCAACTCCTCCGTCCACGTACCCTCGCAGCTGGAGCTGGCTTAAATTTTCGATGGGTCCCTGTGGATTGATGAGATGGATCAAAGGAGGTTTTTCTTCCTGCCTCTTAACAGTCGTCTCCCGTTGAACCTCGCGGAGCGATTCCGGCTCGTCCCGGACGTCCAGGAAAAATGTCGCATAAGAATGTCGTCCATAAATGGATTCGGCGGAGGCTTCAATCGTGTTACGGCCTGCGTGCAGGAGAAAGCCCGGGCGGAAGTAAAGATCGAAATCACACACGATCACCGATTCGACGGACCGGGTCGACATGATGATATTGGCTGCTTCACCGTTGATCCGCGCAGTGATCTTGCCTGGCGGAATTTCCTGAGAACTTCGCAGAACACGCAACTCGAGCTGGCTGACGAATGAATGAGGTATTACTGCGGCCGCATTTTCACTAACCTCAAGCTTCATCTCCGGCACCTCTAGGAGGAACGTGCCGCTTGATGTCGTCGCGGTCGGGTTCGGCAGCGCTCCGACCGCGAGAGCAATAATCAAAAGTGCCGCTACAAGTCTCATCGCTTCTTTAGTTCGGCTTCCTCACTTCAGTCTTCTTGACTTCAGGCTTCCTTCCTTGGGGCTTGACCGTCTCCACGGATTGGTTCACTGCCAATTGAGTTTGCGACACATTGAGTACTGGAGGTTGCGACCAGGTATTGTCACCCGTGAGCGAAAGATAGTCATAAAGAATCAATAAGTTGTTCGGAACTCGTCCGCCGTTGTTTACTTTGTAGAGCTCGATGTACGTCTTGATTTCCTTTTGCGCCTCGGGGTATACCGTCTGATCATTTTGTTTCAGCAGCGAAAGGGCGTGCTCGAGATGGGGCAGCGCATATGCAGACCGGCCCGTATCCAGGCGAATCGCCTGCGTATAGTGATCGATCGCCTTCTGCTCTTCTGCTGAAGTTCGCGCGGTAAGCTTGTAGACGTTCCCTAAATAAAGATGCGCTGTGGGGTCCGTCGAGCGAATCGCGACGGCGTCTTCCAGGTTATGCCGCGCTTCATCAAAGAGATCATACTCGAGCGCCAGTTGGCCGTTGTCGCGTTTGACCTGGCTCATCAACAGAGAAAAGTTTGGAGAGGTGGCTTGCAGACCCGCCTTGCTGCGCTGTTCTATGTCCGCTTTTAGAACCCCGGTAAGCAACGTCTGCACGTGTTGCCGCCGTTCCGCTAAGTTGGTCACCAGGCCGTAATGAAACCCCATCCCTACCCGGTCATCTCGATGAATTATCCCTTCCATGGTTACAAAGACTTTTGGAGCTTCGCGAACATCGAAGTTATGCTGCAAGGCTTCGTGCGCGGCGAATTCGTCCGCATCCGCCTCTTGGACATTCGACCAGTCTGTAAACTTGGGACGCCGCAGACTCTCAATCAGGTTCGTCACTAGGGCTGTGGCGCCGAAGCCCAGCCCAGCTCCGATGAGTGCCCCAGCGCCGCCTTCTTTGGCGCCTCCGATGGCGCCGCCTATGCCCGCCGCTACCGCTCCGAGGATCATCCCCTTTTTTCGTGCGGACCTTATCTTCTCCACTTCCAGAAGTTGTTGCAGAACCTCCCCGCGAGTCTGCACATACATGTGGCGGTGTTCTACGTGACCAATTTCGTGCGACATGAGGTAGGCGAGCTGCGCTTCATTGTCGAGCATTGATATTAAGCCCGTCGTGAGGTACACGCTTCCCGTGCTAAACCCCCAGGCGTCAGGGCGCGGATCTAGCACGACGCGGAAGGCGTAAAACTGAGTACTCGAGGCAGGAACCAGAGATTGGCCGAGTTTGTTCACGTAATCTTGGAGCATGGGGTTGGGGTAGAAATAGCAAGTAGCCAGGTTGAAACGGTGTGCTCGCTCGGTCTCCTCGGCGCGGCGCTCGGTGTAGATTGCCTCGATTATCGTCTTGACCTCTGGACGTTGCGCTAGTTCTTCCATTTTGTTGCGTTCATCGTCGGTGAATACGACATCGCGATGGTTGCCATAGCCTTCCAACTGCTTCACAAGCTCTTCCTCTTGTTTCTTGTCCCCCGCTTGATAGGCAATAAGCAATTTGCTCCAGAGAGAGTTGATCATTTCAGCGTGGTGGGCTACGTGTGCCTCGCCCGTCAGCCCTTGTTCGCAAATCTGCTGCGCGCTTGCTGGTAACGTCCACAAAGCGGCCACGCACACCAGAACGATAGCTAGAAGAAAGGAAAGGTGAACTCTCATTGATGACCTCCTGAGTAAGCTCGTTGGCAGGACAAGAGAATTGCAGGGTCCATTAGAAAAGGTCTTTCGAAGAAAAACCCAACAGCTCTCTTGCCAGTGGGAGAGTTATGCCTGCTATTATTTGGGCCACGAAAATAGAGAAGTCAAGTATCATTTTATTGGCCTGCCCGAGTTCTACTCTCGCGGCTGTACATAAAGGCTCAAGCACTGTGATCTGTCTATCCAAGAATCCCCGAGTGCTGCAAGATTTTTGGTGTTCGCAATATCGGCCACGAATGCAAGATACGATCGGACGCGTTCTAGCAAAGAACAGTGGATAAACAAAAAGGAGGCCCCGAGTCGATGGCGCAAGGAAAGGTAATTGCAATTGCCAATAACGACTACGTACATGTCGCTTGGGATTTTGGGGAGTTTCTCCCCAATTGTGACGGTTTCGCGGTTTACCGCATAACGGATGGCGGAAAATCACAGGGCGAACCGCTCTCTGTCTTTGGCCGGGATGCCAAAGGAGATCGTCTGAAGATTAACTGCGAAGACTACCCGATCCACAAATATAACTGGCGGGACGTCCTCGAAACGCGCGGCGGCCGCTACAAGTACCGCGTGGTTCCCATGCATGGGCCAAAACAGCCGATGTCCCGCATCGCGCCTGCAGTCACCCCCGACTGGGTCGACGTTTCACCTCGGCGAGGCGAGAACGTCGAAGTCTATTTCAATCGAGGCATTTTGGGGTCACAGTCAGCCGCAGACAAGATCTGGAACCCCAATCAGGAAAAGCCTGATTTCAACAAGATCACCGAGATGATCCGAGACACCAACAGCGCCCTGAGAAAGTCATTATCCGGTCAGATGTTCACCGCACTTACCAAACTCCTCGATCGCGCCGAACAGAAAGGTGGCTCATGTTGGGCTTCCCTCTATGAGCTGACCGATACGGCCCTCATTGAACGCCTCTGTAATTGCGGAGAGCTCCATCTGATTCTCTCAAATAACAACGGAAGCCTTGATGAAGGTAGCGAAGGTGATGACTCCAGCAGCAATCAGTATGACGGAAAGAATCAGCTTGCAGCGGACAAGATCTCCGCATCAATTGCCAGCCGCCCCGACGGCAAGAGTGAACTCATCCGCCGTTACATGCCCACGGGCCACATCGGACATAACAAGTTTATGGTGTATGTGGATAATGATGGAACCCCCAGGGCGATTCTCACGGGCAGCACCAACTGGACGGCAACTGGCCTTTGCACCCAGTCCAACAATGCCATCATCATCGAATCGGGAGACCTCGCTCGCCAATACCTCGACTACTGGCACGCCTTGAAGAAGGACGCTGAAGCTGCTGGCATTCCGGCCACTCCAGAACCCAAAAAGGACTTGCAGGGAGAGACTCTCAGAAATGAATGTGTCGTCGAGCGTGGGCAACTGCCACTCAACGCCGGCTCAAAAGTGATTGCCTGGTTCTCCCCGAACACACCGAAGCCCTTGGGTAAGAAGCGAGGGCCAACGCCCGTCGACTTGGCCCATGTATACCAGGCACTCAACAACGCCAAGCAATCGGTGCTGTTTCTCGCTTTCATGTTCGTCCGTGGCGCGGTCAGCGATCCAGACCTGGCCAACGAATTCGATATGAAGACGCTCCAAGTGAGCGACACCGAGAATGCCATGATCTCCTCGCCCCAGGGCATATTCCGCAACTTCAAGGCCTGGCGCAAGGAGATTTACAAGTACGGCCATGCCACTATTCACGACAAGACGATCGTAATCGATCCTTTGAGTACGGATTGCGTCGTGATCACCGGCAGTCACAATCTCGGATCCCGCGCTTCCTCCAACAACGATGAGAACATGCTCATGATTCGGGGCGATCAGGGCATCGCCACAGCCTATGCAGCCCACGTAATGGACGTTTTCGAACACTACCGTTCACGCTGGATTTCTGCTCATGACAAGCGATCCGATTACGATCCACGCACTGACCCTAACTGGCAGCAAAAATACTTCGACAACTGGCGCCCCGCCTTCGCCGAACGCCTTCAGCACCATTAGCGCGGTTTTCTTCCTGCCCTTCTTTGTGGCTGATCCGGTTTCCCCCCCGGCACCTTCATGGCAGGAAGAAAACCGCGCTAATGGTGCTGAAGGGAGGTCGAGAAACCAACGAAGTCGCCGGTTTTGTCGAAGTGAGGTAGACGCGAACACGCAGTGCATTAAAACCTGCCGGACCGAAATGTGACTCAGCCGGCGAACGGGAATCGTGCAGAATTCTTTACCGATACTCGCGTACTGGGACCCACTTATTCGCTTAACGCGGTACCCACGTAAGAGTCTGCGTACTCGATGCAACTCGACCTTAACAGCGTGGCTATGTGCACGCAGCATCGGAGCAAGGCCGCAACCGGGCCAGGGAAAAAGCTAGGAAACTCAACAGGCCGCCGCATGAACGTGCGCCTGGGACGCTCAAGGCGCTCAAAGAAGCAAACGAGCAACAGGCGAAAAAGCGCAGCGAATAGGTACGTAATGGTAGACTGTCCGGGCTGTGAAGCCAATCCGAAGATATTCGCCTATACCAACGACCACTACGCGGGCCACGGCCCGGCGACGGTGAAACTCTTCTATGATCTTTGGAGCGAGAAGCGATAGAATCAGGTTCCTTGTTTCTGCCCACACCCAAAAAACCACTCGCGCAAATGAGGGCAGAACGACCTCGTACCTTGCGCGGCGTTTGGAGGATTGATGTTGTTCCTTCTCATCGCTTCAATCGCCCTAGCAATAGCCACCGTATTTGACGGCATATCGACCATCTACGCCCTCGGCAAAGGCGCAGAGGAACAGAACCCCTTGTTCGGGAAGCACCCCTCCGGCCTTCGTGTCTTCGTTCAAGGCACCATTATCATCGCGGCCGAGATTGGCCTGTCCTGGTTGCTGTACTCGTATCGCCCGGTAGCAGGAGACATTGCAGGGGTAGGTATGCTGATACAATCCGGATTCCATGTCTTCTTTGGGGTAAGGAATTTTCAGGTGAAATGAAAGAGAATGCCGCTAAGCCCCAGTCTCCGCCTCTGCCGTCTCGATGGTTTGTGCGCTAGGGAAGCCTGCCCACGTCGTATCCCCCTGAGTCGTTGAGGTAGTAATCCAGGAACACGGGTGGAAACTCACCGCCGAAGGGGGCGTCGAACCTTACTATTTACGTGGTCGCCCAAGTCGCCCACTAGGGCCTCTGCTGCGAAGGCTAAGTGATTGTGGAACCGCGTCTTAGCTTAGAATAGACATCGTTCGCAACGAGGAGGCCGAGGGTCGAATCCCTTCTCGTCCACCATCTTTTCAGCGACGTCGACAAGGCGGCGCAGGGAAACCCGCTTTGTTAACGAATGGCAAAGATTCCACTTGTGTGGTTGCAACGGCGAATCCCCCTGCGCGCAGAAATTACTAATCTCGATCGTCCGTGCCTCCGGTTTCTGCCTGAAGAGGATTAGAAGGATTGATTACGTACTGTTGATGATCGACGGTGAATACCCTTCGTCCGTATATCTTCACTTCAACGGACGTCTCGTCACGGTAAGGAAACCAAAAACCACCAAGTCTTTGGTATCGCCGGACAAAGTCCGCACGATTGACCCAGAAGGATGGCTTCTTCGCGGGGTGCCCGGCGATTTTCGCAACCGCGAAGTCCTCGGTTTCGATCCATATTTTCCCCTCGAACAGATACTTGTCTTTGCGTTTCGGAGTGGCTTCCAGAACGAAGCAATGATACGGGCCAACTTCCTCCTCCCCTGCCAACACGAACGTATAGTTAGCTGCGGTGATCGCACTGTCGTGGTGCTCCCGACCGGCAGATGTCTCGCCCTCGCTCTGCATCAACCGGTCGAACACCAGGTGACGTACGATCCCCGAGCCCTTTTCGGAGGTCTTGTTAAACGTTTTCTTGTCGGGCGCCTCGTAGTCCACACGGACCACCGCCTGAGCTGCCAATTTGCCCTCAAGGTTTCTGATCTCGTAGGTCCGCACCGCCGAATACCGCCTCAACTGCTCGTTTCGCAAGCGGTTGCTCTCAAGCATCTTTGCGATGATCTCATCGCTCGTTAGACCCATTGGGGCGCTGTAGGTCAACTGGGCTCCCACATCCGTGGTCTGGCTGGCGGAGCTCTGACTTTGCGCAATCGACGTTGCGGGAGTTATCCCTAAGACAAAAATGATCGCGACCAGTTTTGCAAATCGTCCGAAATGATTTCCCATACGAAGTGCCGCTCCTTTCTCTCCGTGCTCCCCTTCGGCTGCTTCCGCGTAGCTCATTTAGTCAGCGAAACTCAGAATGAAGCCATCCATGCGGCGCTGCAAACCCGTGAACCTGCCAAAGAATGGCGAAGTCACGTTGCTGTATACTTCGCGAAAATTGCCATGGTTCGTGAGATTGATCGAATACAGGCCAACGCGAACCTTATGCCGGCTCCCGTGCTCCATGAACGGCAGGTGCAGATGAAAATCTCTATAGACCTGCGCGTCGAGGGAAAAGAAAGTCGGGAAGCGCGGGCCATTCGGAACCCCTGCGTAATTCTGGAGTACATCGATGTTGGAGTAGGGAAAACCTGTGTGCACGTCAACCACGGGACTCATCGTCAGCGACCATGGGAGGTGGACCACTCCCCAGCTGACCACGCGATGGGGCACATCCGAAGGAAGGATGCCGGAAACATTCAGGCGAATCACAGGTTGTTCGAATGGAAGGAAAATGTTGGATACCGTATTCAGGTCACCGCGCGCACGGCTCCAAATGTACGAGACATTCAGGTCGGCGAAATGAACAGGTTGAAAATGCAGCGTGGCCTCGAACTCATGGTAATTCGCTTGACCTGAAGGAAAGAGGCCCAGCAAGCCAGCACTTCCGAACACGCCCGGAATGGGATTCACGACGAACAGCTCGCGGGTCTGGCTGTAGATATAGCTAACGCGAACGATCGCGTTGGTCCACAACTGCCGGTCAACTTCGATATTGCTGACGAAACTGCGCGGACTAGTATCAGGTTTGGACCGTACGCGTGAAGGGAGTGCGCCGACGCCGTTTCCGATTAAGGCGTTGACATAAGGAGCAGGCGAACCGATGGGTTGGCCAGTTCCATCAAAAAAGCTCAGGGTCCGCTGCGGATTATGAACAAAGTCTGCTTCCAACAGGGAAACACGGTCATAAAACAGTCCTGCTCCGGCACGAAACACAGTTTTCTGGTTTTTCCCGGGCGAGTAAGCGAAGCCGACACGCGGTCCGAAGGCCGCAGCCCGCCCAATGGTCTCGCTAGTCAGCCGCCCTCCCACATCGATCGACAGATGGTCGTTCACCATCCATCGGTCCTGGACAAACTCTTCCACGTCCGTTGCCGAGGCACCCGGCGGCCCGTTGCTTGCGAAACTAATCTCCTCGGCCAGTGTGCCGTCCTGCCTAAGCAGTTGAATCGGATGCGAAAAGCTATTCCCGTCATACGACCGGTGTGTCACGTCCAGGCCAATTTTGAACTCGTGACGGCCGAGCCACTTTTTTGGGGCAAACTGAAATGTTGGATACAGTTCAAACTGATTCGCATTTCGAGTCCAGGAACTGAAGAAATTCCCGTCCCAGCCTTCAGGATTGACCAGCATGTCCGCCGGCCCCTGACCGTGGGCATTGCTTTCAAACCGCGTATAGCGCAATGCGATCCTGAGCAGTGCTCCTGAGCGAAAGCTGTGAAGATCCGAGATTCCTGCCGAGACGCCTTTCTGGTCGTAATCCGAAGACGCGGTCTGCGGCACGAGCGCCGTAATATTCGCGAACTCCGTGCGCATCGGAAAGACATTAACGTCTGCATTGAACACGTGTTGAGGAGACAGGACAGCCTGAACGCGAGTGAAGGAATTGAATCCCTGAGATTTAATTTCATTCTTAGGCCACGCCAGGCCACGCACCGGATCTCTTCTGACGTCATATTCGAACACTTCAGAAAAACTCACTTTACCTTCGTCAATCGGACCTCCAAAGGAGACCCGCGGTGTGGCTTGCGAGATGCCCACGAAGTGACCGTTCTTGCCGCGCAGGCTGACGTTGAAATCTTTCACTTTGTAAAACCAGCTGCTCGGAGGCGGCGTGGTTTCAATAACCGTCAGCCCACCGGAGAAACCCCCGTTCTCAGCACTAAAAGGAGTTTTATCGACATTGACCGTCTGAATCGCGTCGATGGGCACGGGGATCGCGAATGATCCCGTCACCGGATCGACCGTCTTTGCCGAATCCACTTGCAGCATTCCTTGATTCTCGGAGGTGCCCCTAACGCTGAGTTTCCCGTCAAGCGTGCGGATCACGCCCGGAACAATAGGCAGCGCGTCTCGGAACTTCTGCTGCGCCAGCGGCAATGTTTCCAGCTGCGCGTTATTGATGGTTGAAGCTGGAGAAGAACTTTCTGTCGGGAGGCTTACGGTCTGTTCCTTGACTTCCACTTTTTCCACTACCGTGTCGAGGGCGAGGGCAATGTCGACCAGCGAACTCTTATCCGCGTTAACCGAAATCGTCTCGGCAAACGGCTTGAACCCCTGTTGGTTCACGCGAAGGGTGTACGTGCCGGCGGGCAACCGCGCAAATTCGAAATGTCCCACGGAGTCCGTAAGCGTCGTAAGGAGCTGAGAATCTTGAGAACTCTGCTTCAGCTCCACGCGGATGCCTTCGAGGGAACTTGGTTCTGCCTGCTGGCCAAATACCGTCACTTTGCCCTGGATCTCTCCGTTGGGGGACTGTGCTGGTTCTCCCTGTGTTGGCAATGTGCGCGCTGCGCCTACGGCAACGCTCAGGGCAAGAGCCAGCAAAACGCTGAGCAAGAGTTTGGCGGCTTGCAGCGCCCTAGACTGTTCAAAATGACACATACCACCAATTCCCCCTCAGTGCCCCTTTCCGAGCAAAACTTCCCCATAGCCTCCGGAACGAAGGACAACACAGCCGGGAGGCGCTATTCGACTCACGAGGCTCCTTCGCTCGTAAGACCTCTGATGCGTGGGAAAACCAGAACGACACAAGATAACTGCGCTCACACTTGAATCGCTGGCGTGCAGACGTACGAGCCGATTCCCAGAGGCAAATCATTTGATTGAAAACACGACCTTTGCGTACACCACAACCAGTCGGAAGTACTCTCGTGTCCCGGCAATCAGTCCTGCCATTTTCCGGGAAGTGTGCAGGGTCATTGCCGAGACATTTTTGCGACAAGGGCTGGGACTGCGCGGCGTGGAATCAAACGCTGCGCGAAAATGCTCAGTTTATTCACAAAACCGGGGATCACAAGTCCCCCGCCGTTGGCCAACGATTCCAAGGCATCTCTTACAACGTCCTCAGGCAATTGATAAACGAAGCCAAACTTTCGATTTCCGTTTTTCGCTTCTCCGTTGTGCCCTTCCGCAAGAATCCGGCCGGGGCAGAGCGTGACCACACTCACTCTGCTCGATCGGAGTTCTTCATGAAGCCCCAACGAGAAATTCGTTAGAAAGGATTTCGTCGCTGCATAGAGGCTCGCGTAAGGAATCGGTTGAAAGCCCGCCGCAGATGAGACGTTAATGATTCCGGCTTGAGGATGTTCCATCAGCGAAGGTAAGAGTGAATACGTGAGTTCGACGACGGCACCGTTGTTCAACGTCAGCATCTCCATCTGACGCTGCAAGGTTAAGGTCCGGAAGTCTCCACGGACGCCGAAGCCAGCATTGTTCACGAGCAGGTCTACTTGAAGGTCTCGATCGCGTAGTTGCTGAACGATGCGTGAGCCCGCGGAAGGAGACGTAAGATCAAATTCGAGTACTTCGGCCAAAACTGACTGGGAGCTCCGCAACTCATTGGCCAAATTTTCCAGCTTGTCTCTCGACCTGGCAACCAGAATCACATTCTGTTTACGCGCTGCAAGCTCGCGCGCAAAGACTCTTCCCAATCCTTGGGAAGCGCCTGTGACGAGCGCATAAGTTGGATTATTCATTTCCGCACGGCCGGAGTCAGTTTGTCCACAAGTGGTAGCCGGTTTGTAATCGCGGGCGCACGCCGGGCGTCAAGCCGGAGTTCCAGAGGTCAGCCCGCGCCAACTAATCCGTTTGGACCTAGTCCTACATAACTTAGATATCTGCTAGCAACAAAAAGATACAAGGTTCACGCAAATCCCTCGGCGATATTCGATTTGCCGTCTGGCCTTACTGAACGCGGCAGGCTTACTCCACATTTTCTTGTGTCTTTTTTCCCGTGACAGGAATCAAAGGACGAGGAACGGAGTGCGAAAGTAACTTCTGCCGCCCGTCCACCATGGAGGGCCCAGAAGACTCGGAGGCGCCATGTTTGAATTGCAGCAGGTCCTTACTTTGCCCACTCGGCAGGCTTACACCGCGCCGTATTCTCTTCCCAAAGCTTAACCACAGAGAACCGCAATGACTTACCGAAAGATATGCGGCAAGTTTGCGGCGGCTGGGGCCCTTTTGGCGGCAATGCTCGCGCTGAGCGCCGCACAGGTCTCACCCCAGGCTCCCTCCGCAAATTCGGCCCACGCCGGGCACGAGGGTATGGATATGTCCGTACCGATGGAGGGCCAGACACAAAGCGCGGCGCAACAGGCTATCCTCGCCCAGAACAAAAAAGAGAGTGAATTTAACCATCATCTGGCTGGATTCCTTGTAGTTCTCGCCGGCGTTTTCCTTCTTGGGGAAGGCAAGCTTCGCCAGCGCTGGCCCTCGACCCGCTTCGCATGGCCTGCCTGTTTTCTGGTTTGCGGCCTGTTCCTCCTGGTGTTCAGCGATACAGAACTCTGGCCCTTCGGCCCTCAGAGTTGGTGGTATGGCCTCACGCACAATCTCGAAGACTTGCAGCATAAGACGTTTGCTGTGATCTTGCTGACCCTCGGCGCCCTTGAGATTCAACGCGCTCGCGGCGTTCTGAAATCGGCCTGGGCTTCTTGGATATTCCCGGCTCTCGCCCTCTTTGGCTCCGTGATGCTCCTCTTTCACGAGCACCACAGCGGAATGCATGGAGTCGACCACATGACAGTAATGAAGCGTATTCAGGCCGAGCATCTCGGTTTTGCGATCGTCGGCGGGGGCGTCGGCGTTGTGAAAGGATTGTCGGAGTTGCGCACTCGCTGGCAAGCCGTTTTCCTCAAGTCCTGGCCACTTCTACTGATAATTCTTGGAGTCCTGCTCATGCGCTACACCGAATGACAATTCCATACTTGCGAACGGTACATCTTCCCCAACGGAGACTCGGTTGCTGTGCAGAGATCTGTCTGGACAGTGTTGCTCGCCGCGATGAGAGGAGACACAACGATCTTCCCTAAAAAGTCTGTGTCTCTTTGGACGAATCGAGAATCAAAGTGCGAGTAAGTGAAGTGCAAAAGTAACTTTTGCCGGCCTCCACTACGGACGGCCGAAAAGCTCGGAGGCGCTATGTCTGAAATGCAGCAGTTCCCTACTTTGCCCAATCAGCCGTTCCGGCTCGATGTTCCTCTACACGAACTTCTGCAGCAGCCTTCCCACGATCCGACACCGCACCGGCCGGAGTTCAGGAAGGCCGAAACGCTACCCCCAGCTGTGTTTCCTCAATATCCCGAATTATTTCATGATCTCGATGAGCAGGATATTGCCGCGCACGAAGCCGTAGTTCGCACGGGCAAGCGTCACTGGCCCG